>Ga0182231_1000087_pt1 | contig 25064 bp, 21 predicted proteins | sample G6R1MG_29_FD_129667 | JGI IMG/M metagenome (GOLD analysis project Ga0182231, IMG submission 129667) | Miscanthus phyllosphere microbial communities from Michigan, USA - G6R2_NF_07NOV2016_LD1 MG | ecosystem: Host-associated > Plants > Phyllosphere > Phylloplane/Leaf | place: USA: Michigan...
CGACCTGTTCTACACCGTGCTCGACCCGAGGATCCGCTATTGACCGCGACCGTCGCGCCACTCTCCGGTCCGTCCCGCGCCAGGGACCCGTCGCCCCAGGACGCGCCGCATAGGGGGGCGCCCCCAGCGGGCCTCGCCGTCGCAACGCCGATGCCGGATGTGATCCCGGCGCGCAAACGCCGGGGGCCGGTCTGGGGCTACGTCCGCCGCAACCCGACCATCGTGGTCGGCGGGATCCTGCTGCTGATCGTGTTCCTGATGGCTCTGCTCGCGCCCTATCTCGGCACCGTCGATCCCACCGCGCTCGCCCCGGCCAAGCGCACCCGCGTGCCTTCGGCCCAATACTGGTTCGGCACCGACATGCTCGGGCGGGACATCTACTCGCGGGTGGTCTACGGCGCCCGGGTCTCGCTGCTGGTCGGCTTCTCGGTGGCGCTCCTCGCCTCGGTGGCAGGGCTCGCGGTCGGGCTGATCTCGGGGATGGTGCGCTGGCTCGACGGCATCGTCATGCGGATCGTCGACGGCATGATGTCGATCCCGCCGATCCTGCTGGCCATCACCCTGATGGCGCTGACCCGCGGCTCGGTCCAGAACGTGATCGTGGCGATCACCATCGCGGAGATTCCCCGGGTCGCCCGGCTGGTCCGGGGCGTCGTGCTGTCCCTGCGCGAGCAGCCCTATGTCGAGGCCGCCGTGACTACGGGCACGCGCATGCCGGCGATCATCTGGCGACACATCCTGCCCAATACCCTGGCGCCCATGACCGTGCAGGCGACCTATATCTGCGCCTCCGCGATGATCACCGAGGCGATCCTGTCGTTCATCGGCGCGGGCGTGCCGCCCTCGACGCCCTCCTGGGGCAACATCATGGCCGAGGGCCGGGCCCTCTGGCAGGTCAAGTTCTACATCATCCTGTTCCCGGCGATCTTCCTGTCCATGACGGTGCTCGCGGTGAACCTCGTCGGCGACGGCCTGCGCGACGCCCTCGACCCCCGCATGGCCAAAGACGCATGAGGACCCCCGGCGTGAGCGGCGTACCCCTCCTCTCCATCGAGAACCTGCAGGTCCATTTCCGCACCCCCGACGGGGCCAACCGGGCGGTGGACGGCGTGTCCTTCGCGATCCAGGCCGGCGAGACCCTGGCGATCGTCGGCGAATCCGGCTGCGGTAAGTCCGTGACCGCGATGTCGATTCTACGGCTCTTGCCCGAGCCGCCGGCCGCCATCGCCGGCGCCATCCGGTTCGAGGGGCAGAATCTCCTCGACCTGCCCATGAAGGCGATGCGCAGGATCCGCGGCAACGACATCAGCGTCATCTTTCAGGAGCCGATGACCAGCCTGAACCCGGTTCTGACCGTCGGCCACCAGATCGGCGAGACCCTGCGGCTGCACCAGGGCCTGAGCCGGCGCGAGGCCGAGGCGCGGGCGGTGGAGATGCTGACGCTGGTCGGCATCCCAGAGCCCGGGCGCCGGGTGCGGGAATACCCGCACCAGCTCTCGGGCGGCATGCGCCAGCGGGTGATGATCGCCATCGCGCTCGCCTGCTCGCCCAAGCTCCTCATCGCCGACGAGCCGACCACGGCGCTCGACGTGACCATCCAGGCCCAGATCCTCGACCTGATGCGTGACCTGAAGCACAGGGTCGGCGCCGCGATCATGCTGATCACCCACGATCTCGGCGTGGTCGCCGAGGTCGCCGACCGGGTGGTGGTGATGTATGCCGGCCGAAAGGTCGAGGAGGCCTCGGTCCGCGACCTGTTCCGGGCGCCGCGCCATCCCTACACCCGCGGCCTGATGGGGGCGGTGCCGAAGCTCGGCGCGGTCGAGCACGGCGCCACCGAGCGCCTCGCCGAGATCCCCGGCATGGTCCCGAGCCTGAAGCAGCGGATCGAGGGCTGCGTCTTCGCCGGCCGCTGCCCGGACGTGACCGACCTGTGCCGCAGCTACGCCCCGGCCCTCGAGCCGAAGGCCCCCGCCCACCTCGCCGCCTGCCACTACGCGCCGAAGGACGCCCTCGCGGCATGATTTTTTGTGACTTGGCGCAACGCGCGGCGCGTCTTCCCTCCCCCCTCTGCGGGGGAGGGTGGCCCCTGCGTCAGCAGGGTGCGGGAGAGGGGAACCCGGCTTCAGGACAAGGCCGAGCCGGTATGAAGGCCACCGCCTCATCCTGCACCGTCGCTCCCCTCTCCCGACCCCCTTTGGGGGCCACCCTCCCCCGCAGAGGGGGGAGGGGACGCGCTGCGCGCGCCTTTTCTCGTCTCGTCACGGAGACCCGCCCGTGACCACGACCGCCCGCACCCTCCTGCAGGTCAACGACCTGAAAAAACACTTCCCGCTCGGCGGCGGCCTGTTCGGCCGATCGACCCGGGTGCTCAAGGCGGTGGACGGCCTGTCCTTCACGGTGGACCGGGGCGAGACCCTGTCGCTGGTCGGGGAATCCGGCTGCGGCAAGTCCACGGTCGCCAAGGCGCTGATGCGCCTCTACGCCCCCACGGCCGGGCAGGTGGTGCTGGCTGGCCGGCGCATCGACGATCTCTCGGCCGGCACTTTGCGGCCCCTGCGGCGGCGGATGCAGATGGTGTTCCAAGACCCGTTCTCGTCGCTCAACCCGCGGATGCGGGTGCGGGCGATCCTGGCCGAGCCGATCCGCAATTTCGGGCTGGCCAAGGGCTCGGCCGACCTTGAGGCGAAGCTCGCCGCCCTGATGGAGCGGGTCGGCCTGCCGCGGGAGGCGCTGGGGCGCTGGCCCCACGAATTCTCCGGCGGCCAGCGCCAGCGCATCGGCATCGCCCGGGCGCTCGCCGCCGAGCCGGACCTGATCATCTGCGATGAGGCGGTCTCGGCGCTGGACGTGTCGGTGAAGGCTCAGATCGTCAACCTGCTGCGCGACCTGCAGCGCGAGCTCGACCTCGCCATGCTGTTCATCTCGCACGACCTCGCCATCGTCGAGCACATGACCCACCGGGTGGCGGTGATGTATCTCGGCAAGATCGTCGAGATCGGCCCCCGCCGGGAGCTGTTCCTGGCCCCCAAGCACCCCTACACCCAGGCGCTGCTCTCGGCGGTGCCGATCCCGGAGCCCGGGGCCGGGCGCACCCGCATCGTGCTCAAGGGCGACGTGCCGAGCCCGATCAACCCGCCCAGCGGCTGCCGCTTCCACACCCGCTGTCCGCAGGCCTTCGACCGCTGCCGGGTCGAGGAGCCCCGCCTCGACACCGTGGGCACCGGCCATCTTGCCGCCTGCCACCTCAATGATGCGGCCGCGCCGGCGGTCGCGGCCTGACGCCCCTACCGGAGACAGCCGTGCAGCACGATCTCATCCTCAAGGGTGCCCGGGTGATCGACCCGTCGCAGAACCACGATGGGCTTTGCGATGTCGCCTTCGCGGAGGGCCGTGTCTCCGGCTTCGGCCGCGACCTGGTTGCGGGTCCGGGCACGCAGGTGCGGGAGATGGCCGGGGCGATCGTTACCCCGGGGCTGATCGACCTGCACACCCATGTCTACTGGGGCGGCACCTCGATCGGCATCGATGCCGACGACTTCTGCCGCACTTCCGGGGTGACCACCTCGGTCGATACCGGCAGCGCCGGGCCGGGCAACTTTGCCGGCTTTCGCAAGCACGTGATCGACCGGTCGGAGGCGCGCATCCTCGCCTATCTCCACGTGTCGTTCGCCGGCATCTACGCCTTCTCGAAGACGATCATGGTCGGCGAGAGCCAGGATCCGCGGCTCATGGCGCCGCGCGAGGCCGTGGAGGTGGCCGAGGCCAACCGGGACGTGATCGTCGGCATCAAGGTCCGGGTGGGGCGCAATTCCTCCGGGGACCAGGGTACCGCGCCGCTCAACATCGCCCTCCAGGTCGCGGAAGAGACCGGCCTGCCGCTGATGGCCCATATCGACGAGCCGCCGCCGAGCTACGAGGAGGTGCTCGCGATGCTGCGCCCCGGCGACGTGCTGACTCACGCCTTCCGGCCGTTCCCGAATTCCCCGGTGACCGCGCAGGGGGCGGTCAAGCCGGCGCTACGCGAGGCCCGGGCCCGGGGCGTGCTGTTCGATATCGGCCACGGCAAGGGCTCGTTCGCGTTCAAGACCGCCCGGGCCATGCTGGCCGGCGGCTTTATGCCGGACACGATCTCGTCCGACGTGCACCAGCTCTGCATCGACGGGCCGGCCTTCGACCAGGTCACCACCATGTCCAAAATGCTCTGCCTCGGCATGGACCTGCACGAGGTCATCGCCGCCTCCACGGTCAATGCCGCGGTGGCGCTGAAGCGCATGGAATACGGCACCCTGAAGGTCGGCGCGCTCGGCGACGCCACCGTGCTGTCGGTGCGGGACGGCGCGTTCGACTACGTGGACACAAGGGGCGAGCACATGACCGGCGCCCAGCGGATCATTTCCGAGGGCGTGGTGCTGCGGGGCCATTGGTGGCACCCGGTGTAAGATGGGGAGGGTGAGGTTTCCCTTCGGAGGGTTCACGCTCCACCGTCATTGCGAGCGCAGCGAAGCAACCTAGGGAAACGCCACCTCCGGGGATCGCGCGCTGCCCTGGGTTGCTTCGCTGCACTCGCAATGACGGTGCGGGACCATCGAACGCGCGCTTCGACCCGGAGGCGTACCAAATACGCCCCTTCGGCTGACCGCTGGGAACAGCCTTGTAGGATATTCCCGAACCTGCGCGGCAGCCCAGGATGACGAAATCATCGTCTCAATCCGGACAGCAATCCGAGTTTATCAAGAATACGCCGCTTTACAGTCTCTCCTCGCCGACCCTACACTTTCCCGTGAGGCCCGGACCATCTCCGGGCCATCAGCGACACGCGGCTCAAGCTGCGGCGCCAGGGAGGATGGATGGGTACGGGTCAACCTCTGCTGGAGGTCGACGGCGTCACGCTCCGCTACAAGACGCCCGACCACCTCGTCACGGCCACCTATCGGGTGAGCTTCAAGGTCTGGCCCGGGGACCGGTTCGTCCTGTTGGGGCCGTCCGGCTGCGGGAAGTCGACCCTGCTCAAGGCGGTGGGCGGCTACATGGCCCCCACCGAGGGCGAGATCCGCCTGAAAGGCCGCCCGGTGACCGAGCCGGGGCCCGACCGGATGATGGTGTTCCAGGAATTCGACCAGCTCCTGCCGTGGAAGACGGTCCGGCAGAACGTGGTCTTCGCCCTCGAAGCCTCGGGCCGGCTGAAAGGCCGTGAGGCGCTGGAGCGGGCGAACCTCTACATCGACAAGGTCAACCTCACGAAGTTCGCCGACAGCTACCCGCACACCCTGTCGGGCGGCATGAAGCAGCGCGTCGCCATCGCCCGCGGCATGGCGATGGAGCCCGACATCCTGCTGATGGACGAGCCGTTCGCGGCGCTCGACGCGCTCACCCGGCGGCGCATGCAGGACGAGTTGCTGATGCTCTGGGAGGAGACGCGCTTCACGGTGCTGTTCGTGACGCACTCGATCCCCGAGGCGATCAAGGTCGGCTCGCGTATCCTGCTGCTCTCGCCCCATCCCGGCGAGGTCAAGGCCGAGCTCAACAGCGCCGAGACACCCGAGGCGGCGCTGCGGCTCGAGAACCGCATCCAGCAGATGCTCTTTTCGGAAGAGATCCAGGAGGCGGAGAATGTCTAGCGCACGCGTGTTGACCGGCGCTCCCCTGACCGTACCGCCGCGCTCCGCCGCTGCGGAGCCGGTCCGCCCCGAGATCGTGCGGGAGACCGGCCACGCCCACGGCGCCCCGGTGGTCGAGAAGCCGCTCTCGGCGTTCGAGCGCCTCTACAACCAGGCCTGGCTGCGCAAGATCCTGATCCTGGTCCTGCTCGCCGGGATCTGGGAGGCCTACGGGCGCTACCTCGACAACGACCTGCTGTTCCCGACCTTCTCGGCCACCATGGAGGCGTTCTTCCGGGCGGTCGCCGACGGGACGCTGCCGGCCCGGGCCTGGAGCTCGCTGAAGGTGCTGCTGATGGGCTACGCCGCCGGCATCGTTCTGGCGACCCTGCTGACCGGCATCGCCATCGCGTCGCGGATCGGCACCGATTTCCTCGAGACCCTGACGTCGATGTTCAACCCGCTGCCGGCGATCGCGCTGCTGCCGCTGGCGCTGATCTGGTTCGGGCTTGGCAACGGCAGCCTGATCTTCGTCCTGGTCCACTCGGTGACCTGGGCGATCGCGCTCAATACCCATTCCGGCTTCCTGTCGGTGAGCCGGACCCTGCGAATGGTCGGGCGCAACTATGGTCTGTCGGGACCGCGGCTGATCGCCAAGATCCTGATCCCGGCAGCGTTTCCCTCGATTCTCACCGGTCTCAAGGTCGGCTGGGCCTTCGCCTGGCGCACCCTGATCGCGGCCGAGCTGGTGTTCGGCGTCAGCTCCGGGGCGGGCGGGCTCGGCTGGTTCATCTTCGAGAACAAGAACATGCTCGACATCCCGAACGTGTTCGCCGGGCTGCTCACCGTGATCCTGATCGGCCTTGTGGTGGAGAACCTGATCTTCCAGACGATCGAGCGGCGGACCATCCAGCGCTGGGGGATGCAGGCCTGATCGAAGTCCGGCATGGCATCGGGTGACGTCGCGCAGCCATCCGGAGCCCTGACCATGCCGATCCTGTCCCTCGCGGAGGCGCACACCCTCGCGGCCGGCGCGTTGCGCCGGTGCGGAGCCTCACCCGCCGCGGCCGACAGCACCGCCCGGGCCCTGGTGGCCGCCGAGGCGGACGGCCTGACGGGTCACGGGCTGTCGCGGGTGCCGAGCTATGCGGCGCAGCTGCGGACCGGTAAGGTCGTGGGCGATGCCGAGATCGTCGTGACCCATCCGCGGCCGGGGCTCCTGGCAATCGATGCCGGGCACGGCTTCGCCTATCCGGCCCTCGACGCCGCACTGGCCGCGCTGCCGGATCTCGCGCGCCGCCAGGGCATCGCGGCGGCCGGGATCCGCCGCTCGCATCATTGCGGTGCGGCTGGACTGCCTGTGGAGAAGTTGGCCGAGGCCGGGTGCATCGCGATCCTGTTCGCCAACACCCCCGCCGCCATGGCCCCCTGGGGTGGAAGCCGGGCGGTGTTCGGCACCAACCCGCTGGCCTTCGGCTGCCCGCTGCCCGGCCGGGCGCCCATCGTGATCGACCTCGCCCTGTCGAAGGTCGCGCGGGCCACCATCGTGGGCGCGAAGCAGCGCGGCGAGGCGATCCCGGAGGGCTGGGCCCTCGATGCCGAGGGCCGTCCGACCACCGATCCCGCCGCCGCCCTCGACGGCACGATGGCACCGCTCGGCGACGCCAAGGGGACGGCGCTGGCTCTGATGGTAGAGCTTCTGGCGGCAGGGCTCACGGGCGCACGCTTCGCCGCGGAAGCCAGCTCGTTCCTCGACGCCGCGGGCGACCCGCCCGGGACCGGTCAGCTGGTTCTGGCGATCGATGCGTCCGCCTTGAGCCCGGGGGCGCCGGAGCGCTTTGCCGTCCTGGCCGCCGCGATCGAAGATCAGGACGGCACCCGCCTGCCGGGAAGCCGGCGCCTCGCTCTGCGCGCCCGCGCCGTGGTGGATGGGCTGATGCTACCGGACGCTCTTTTCTCCGAGATCGCGAAGCTGGGGTGACGAGGCCGGATGGTTCCCGGGAGCCATCCAGGCTGCGGGCCAAGCCGGTTCGACCAGAAGAAATTCTGATACACCGCCAGAGTAAGAGCCTTCCCGGGGATCGCCGCCTCACAAGGCGTCCGCACAGGATCGCTCGGCTCCCCCGGGGCCGCTGAATAGGGACGCGGCGATGGCTCATCTCGACAGGCGCCGGGTGCTGCGGGGCGGCCTCGGCGCGCTCGCGGCCGCCGCGGCGCCGTTGCGTGCCCGGGCCGAGGAGGTCGCACTTCCATTCGGCAACGGCTTGCGTCCGTTGGTGACCTATCCGGGCAAGCGCCCGCTCCTGCAGACCACGGCCCGGCCCCCTCAGCTCGAGACGCCGTTCGCGGTGTTCGACGAGGATGCGATCACCCCCAACGATGCCTTCTTCGTCCGTTACCATCTGGCCGACATCCCGCTGGAGATCGACCCGGAGACGTTCCGGCTCGGCGTGACCGGCCATGTCGAGCGGCCGGTCTCGCTGGCTCTGGCCGAGATCAAGGCGCTGCCCGGGCGGACCGAGATCGTGGCGGTCAACCAATGCTCCGGCAATTCGCGGGGCTTCTTCGAGCCGCGCATGGCCGGTGGCCAGCTCGGCAACGGCGCCATGGGCTGCGCCCGCTGGACCGGCGTGCCGCTCAAGAGCGTGCTGGACCGGGCCGGCGTGAAGGCCGGGGCCGAGCAGGTCACATTCGATGGGCTGGACGGGCCGGTCCTGCCCGAGACCCCGGATTTCGTGAAGGCGCTCCGCCTCGACCACGCCCGCGACGAGCAGGTGATGCTGGCCTGGGCCATGAACGGCGCGGATCTGCCCTGGCTCAACGGCTTCCCGCTGCGCCTCGTGGTGCCGGGCTTCTACGGCACCTACTGGGTCAAGCACCTGACCGCCATCACGGTCCGCGACATGCCGTTCGACGGCTTCTTCATGAAGAGCGCCTACCGCATCCCGGACAATGCGTGCGCCTGCACGGAACCCGGTCAAGCCGCTGCCGCCACGGTGCCGATCGGGCGCCTCAACGTCCGCTCGTTTCTGACCAACCTCGCCGACGGGGCGGACATCAAGGCCGGCCCGGTGCAACTGCGCGGCATCGCGTTCGACAGCGGCTCCGGGATCCGGACGGTGGAGGTGTCCGCCGATGATGGCCGGACCTGGACGAATGCGGAGCTCGGCCAGGATCTCGGCGCTTACGCGTTCCGGCCCTGGTCGCTCGGTCTCGATCTGACTCCCGGGGCATACGTGCTCCGGGTCCGGGCCACCGCCAACGACGGGAGCACGCAGCCGATGGGCGCGCGCTGGAACCCGTCCGGCTACATGCGCAACGTGGTGGAGACCACCCGTGTCCGGGTGGCGTGAGGAGAACGGGATGCGCGCGCTCCTGCTCGGATCGCTGGCTGCCGGTCTGGTCGCCGGCTCCGCTCTGTCGGCGCCGCGAAGCTACGCGGTACCGGACCCCACGGCGCAGCTGAAGGCGCCCAAGGATGGGGAGGGGGGCAGCCAGGGTCAGGGATTTGCCGCGGCGCAGGCCAATTGCCAGACCTGCCACTCGGTCGATTACCTCACCACCCAGCCGCCGGGCCGGGGCAAGGCGTTCTGGGACGCGGAGGTGGCCAAGATGATTAAAGTCTACCACGCCCCGATCGATGAGGCGGATGGCCACGCGATCGCAGCCTATCTGGCAGATACCTATTGAACGGTGCCCGCGCCTCAGCGCAGGGCCACGACCTGCGCTGCGTAGCTGGCGACGCTCTGCACCGCCGGCATGTCGTAGGCGTAGATCCGACCGGCCAGGATCACCAGAGCCAGCGTCCAGAACACGGCACCGCCGACCCGACGGGCCGTCCGATCGCCAGAAGGAGTCGGGCATGCCTCGACGACGCCCTGGGCGACGGGCTCGCCAAAGGGGTCGAACGCCATCGTCGTCGACCGGCTGTCAGGGGTGGTGCGCATGATCGTGAATGTCGCGCTCCGAACCCCGCGCTGCAATGGACAGGTCTTCCGAAGTTTTCTCGCGTCGTAGAGTGTCCTTCTCTCTTGCGCACCTGCGGCAAACGTTTTCTTCCCTTTGCTCGGATGTCGATCGCGGAGCGACCGTTGTGAGCCCCAGAACACCGTCCCGGACGGGCGAAACCGGCGCGGCCGTGCGGGCCGGGGCTTCCGCCTCCGTGCTGCCGGGCATCGGTCTGTGTGCGGCGATCACCGCCGTATCCATGGCGGCGCAGGCGTTCGAGGAGCGCGTCGCCGGCCACCCCTATGTCGAGGCCCTGGTGCTGGCGATCCTGATCGGCATCGCGGTGCGCACCGCCTGGACGCCGGATGCCCGCTTCCGCACCGGCATCGCATTCTCGGCCAAGCAACTTCTGGAGGTCGCGGTGGTCCTGCTTGGCGCCTCGCTGAGTCTGGGGGCGATCCTGGCTTCCGGCCCGGCCCTGCTCGCCGGCATCGTCGGCACCGTGGTGATCGGCATCGGTGCCAGCGTCGGCATCTGCCGGGCGCTCGGCCTGCCGCCCCGGATGGCGATCCTGGTGGCCTGCGGCAACGCGATCTGCGGCAACTCGGCCATCGCCGCGGTGGCGCCGGTGATCGGGGCTCAGCCGAAGGACATTGCGGCCGCCATCGCGTTCACCGCGGTGCTCGGCGTGCTGATGGTACTCGGGCTGCCGTTGTTCGTGCCGATCGCGGGCTTGAGCGACAATCAGTACGGCGTGCTGGCCGGTCTCACCGTCTACGCGGTGCCGCAGGTGCTGGCCGCGACCGTACCGGTGAGCCTGCTCGCGACCCAGGTCGGCACCCTGGTCAAGCTCGTGCGCGTGCTGATGCTCGGACCCGTGGTCGTGGCCTTCTCGCTGATCGCCCCGCGCCTGCCGCAGGAAGCCGGAATGGAATTGACGGGCACGAAGAGCCGTCCCGGCCTGACCAAGCTGGTGCCGTGGTTCATCCTGGGCTTCCTGGCGCTCGCCACATCCCGCTCCCTCGGGCTGATCCCGGACGCAGCGGTGAAGCCTCTGACGCAGCTGGCGGGCGTGCTCACGGTGCTGTCCATGGCAGCCCTGGGTCTCGGTGTCGACGTACGCGTGCTCGCCCGGGTCGGGGGGCGCGTTACCCTGGCGGTGACCGCGTCGCTGGCCGTCCTCGTGGCCGTCAGCCTCAGTCTCATCCGCTTCCTCGGGATCGGGTGAGGATCTCGCTCGGCGCGAACTGCGTTCTGAGTTTCGTATTTAGAATTTTCTGTAAATTTCACCTCATCTGGCCGAGCAGAACGATCGATACGCTGGTCCAAGACAGACCGATAGAAAACTGGTTTCCTCGGAGATGCATTAAAGTGCTGACCATCGGACTAGGAGGATCTAGAAAACATCTTGACACTGGGATGATTTTTGCTTTGGAAACGTAGTGTCTTCAACGAAAGCTTAGACTGGATCTTGCGTCGTGTCCGAAACGATTCCTGAGAGCAGCACCGAATTGGCCGTGCTGGTCGGCGACGTCGTCGCGGCCTATGTCTCGAACAATCCCGTTCCGCCGGCCGCCCTGCCAGCACTGATCGCCAGCGTGCATGGTGCGCTGGTCAATCTCGATCGGAAGCTGCCCGTCGAGGCCGAGCCCGTGATCGAGCCGCCGACCGCGGCGCAGATCCGCAAGTCGGTCCAGCAGGACGGCATCATCAGCTTCATCGATGGCCGGTCGTACAAGACGCTGAAGCGCCACCTGACCGCCCACGGCCTGACGCCGGAGCGGTACCGCGAGCGCTACAGCCTGCCGGCCGACTATCCGATGACGGCCCCCGGCTATGCCGCGCAGCGTTCGGCCCTCGCCAAGGCGATTGGCCTGGGCGTGCCCGGGGCTCGCGCCGAAGAGCGCAGGACCGGCACGAACGGCTGATCAGCCGGCAGACGCTGGGCGCGGGCGGAATGGCAGCACGCTCGCGGTCATTCCGGGCCACCCAGCACGGGGCGGGCGGCCGAAGGTGTCGGCCCAGCTCAGATAGATGATCTGAGCCCCGACAACCTCAGTGACGACCCGCGGTTTCGGTAAGGGGCGGGTGTCGGCGCTCGGCCTACGCGTAGCCCGGTGCGCCGATCCTTGGCGCTGGGACGGCTGCCCGGCCGGCAGAGACCGCTTGCGCGGAGACTGGGGATCATCGGGCTTGGCTGAGAACGACACGTCAAGAGTCCCCGTTCGCATTCGAGGCGCGAGCGGGGACGGACGTTTCGCTCGGCCGTAGATCCGCCGGGGCGCTCGGCCCTCGACATGGCGGACATTCTAACGGGTGGCCCGAAGCGGAACAGATCGAGTTCGTCCAAAAAACTTGTCTCTGTGTCCCACGGCGTTCCCTGGCGTCCCAGAGAGGGGACAAGACGTTCCAGCCCGCCCACTACGAGGCTCGCGCACCGGGCACCGCGGCCAGCAGGCTGCGCGTGTAGGCGTGCTCCGGGGCGGCGAACAGGTTCGCCGTGCCGCGCATCTCTACGATGGCGCCGCGATGCATCACGGCGATCCGGTCGCAGATCGTGGCCGCCACCCGCAGGTCATGCGTGATGAACAGCATCGCCAGGGACAGCCTCTGCTTCAGGTCATCGAGCAGGTCCAGCACCTGACGCTGCACCGAGACGTCGAGCGCCGAGACCGCCTCGTCGGCCACCAGCACGTCCGGCTCCATGGCGAGCGCCCGGGCGATGCCGATGCGCTGGCGCTGGCCGCCCGAGAAGGCGTTCGGGTAGCGGGCAGCCGCTTTCGGGTCGAGGCCGACCAGATCGAGCAGGCTCCGGGCACGCTCCCGCGCCTCCGCGGGCGGCACGCCGTGGGCGATCGGGCCGGCGATGATGATCTGCTCCACGGTGCGCCGTGGATTCAGGGACGCGAACGGATCCTGGAAGATCATCTGGATGCGGCTGCGCTGCTGCCGCAGCTCGGCACTTCGGAGGGCGGTGTAGTCCAGGCTGCCGAGGCGGACGGTGCCGCCGTCGGGCTCGATCAGCCGGATCGCCAGCCGCGCCGTGGTCGATTTGCCGGAGCCCGATTCGCCGACGAGCCCCAGGGTCTCGCCGCGCCGCACGTCGAAGGCGACCTCCTTCACCGCCGCGACCACCCGCGGCTTGCCGAACAGGCCCGCCTTCGTGGTGTAGGTCTTGGACAGCCCGATCACCGACAGGGCCACCGGGGCCGCCTGCACGGGAGCCCGCGGCGGCGGAGTCAGGCTCGGCACCGCGGCGAGCAGCGCCCGCGTGTAGGGCGCCTGCGGGTTGCGCAGCACCGCTTCGGCGCTGCCCGATTCCACAAGCCGGCCGCGCTGGAGCACCGCCACATGGTCGGCGATCTCGGCGACCACGCCGAAATCGTGGGTGATGAACAGGACGCTCATCCCGCGCTTGCGCTGCAGGTCGCGGATGAGCTTCAGGATCTGGGCCTGGGTCGTGACGTCCAGCGCCGTCGTCGGCTCATCGGCGACCAGGACCGAAGGCTCCAGGGCCAGCGCCATGGCGATCATTGCCCGCTGGCGCTGGCCACCGGAGAGCTGGTGTGGATAGGCCCGCACCGCCTCCTCGGGATTGGGCAGCCCGACCTCGGTGGCCAGAGCCACCGCCCGGGCGCGTCGCTCGGCCCGTGTGAGCAGGTTATGCGCCTCGAACATCTCGGCGATCTGGTCACCGATGCGCATCACGGGATTGAGCGCGGTCATCGGCTCTTGGAACACCATAGCGATGCGCCGGCCACGCAGGGTGCGCCAGGCCGGCTCGTCCAGGCTCAGCAGGTTCCGTCCTTCGAACAGGATCGAACCGCTCTCGGGCTTGAGCGCTCGGGGCAGCAGGCCGGTGAGCGCGTAGGCGCTCATCGACTTGCCCGAGCCTGATTCGCCGACCACGCAGAGGATCTTGCCGGGCTCCAAGTCGAGGTTCAGGCCTTCGACGGCATGCGGACGGTCGGCGCCCTTCGGGAGCGCGATCGTCAGGTCACGGATGCGGACGACCGGCTCGCTCATCGTTCAACTCCTCGCAGCGCGACGGCGCAGGATGTCAGGCCCGGCGTCGCCGAGATCCCAGAACAGCCCCGCCATGATCGCCATGCCTTCGCGGGTGCTGGAGGCGAGCATGTGCTCGTCCGGGCCGTGCTGGCGGCAGGCCGGGTAGGAATGCGGCACCCAGAGAGTCGGCAGGCCCAGGATCTCCGAGAAGGCATCGTTCGGCAGCGAGCCGCCGAGATTGGGCAGCAGAGCCGGTTTTTTTCCGGCGCTCGCCTCGATCGACAGAAGCGCCCATTCCACCCAGGGATCTTCCACCGGCAGGCGGGTCGCCTGGAATACCTCCGCGGCCCGCGCCGGCCGGACCTCGATCATCGGAAAGCCGTTCGCGTCCAGATGGGCGCGCACGTTCTGGATCAGGTTCTCCCAATCGGTGCCGACCACGAAGCGCAGCTGCAGGGTCGCCTTGGCGTGGGGCGGCACGGCATTGAGCGGCCCGTCCGGATCGCCGGTCTTGAAGGCCAGGACCTCCAGGGTGTTCCAGGCAAACACCCGCTCGGCCGGGGTCAGCCCGGGCTCGCCCCAATCCGCGTCGATCGTGGGCGCGGTCGGGTCCTCGCCGACCCGGATGTCACGGAGCGCCGCGCGCACGCCCTCGGGGATGGGCGGCGGCCGCAGGGCCTCGACCAGGATGCTGCCGCGGGCATCGACCATCGAGGCGATCGCCGAGGCCAGCACGGTGCCGGGGTTGCGCAGCAGACCGCCCCAATTGCCGGAATGGTGTGGCCCCTCGCGTAGGGTGAGGCTCAGCTCGAAATTGTAGGCACCGCGAGAGCCCAGGAACATCGTCGGGCGTTCGGCGCTGAGCCGTGGCCCGTCCGAGGCGATCAGCACGTCGGCGCGCAGAGTCTCGCGCTGCGCCCGGCAGAACGGGCGCAGGCCCGGCGAACCCGATTCCTCGCCCATCTCGATCAGCAGCTTCACGTTGAAGCCGAGACGGCCGTCTCGGGCAGCGATCACCTGCTCCAGGGCCGCGAGGTTGAGGACGTGCTGGCCTTTGTTGTCGGCGGTGCCGCGCCCGTACCAGCGGTCGCCTTCGACCACGATTTCCCAGGGGCCGAGCCCCTCGCGCCACTGCTCGGGATAGCCCCGCACCGTGTCGCCATGGCCGTAGATCAGCACGGTGGGCAGATCTGGCCCCTCGTGCCGCTCGGCGATCAGGAACGGACCGTGCACCCCGTCGGGGTTGGGGAAGATCTGGGGCGCCGCGAAGCCGAGGCGGGCGACCAGGGGCGTGATGAACGCGTCGAGATAGGCGTGCAGGGCCGCCTCCTGCCCGGGCGCCTGGCTCTCGGTTGGGTAGGCGACGGCGTCCCGCAGGAGCGCGAGGAAGGCGCCGGAGTCGAACGTCTCGGTTGCGCGCGCGATGGCGTCGTCTCGCGTCATGGTGTGTTTCCCGTGAAACATTGCGGTTCTGCACCGGAAAAGTTCAGGCGCTGCCTGGTGCACGTCAGCCGGTGGGGGCGCTCCCGGGCGCCTTATCCATGCCGACCCTCGGGGGCGGTGATGTCCCGCAGGCCATCACCCAGGAGGTTGATTGCCAGCACGAGGAAGAGGAGTGCCACGCCCGGGATGGTGATCACCCAGGGCTGGAAGAACATGTACTGCTTGCCCTCGGCGATCATCAGGCCCCAGGACGGCAGCGGCGGCTGCACCCCAAGTCCCAGGAACGACAGGGCGGCCTCCAGCAGGATCGCGTGCGCCATCTCCAGCGTCGCCACGACGATCAGGGCGTTGAGGATGTTGGGCAGGATCTCCTGGAGGACGATGCGCAGGTCGGTGAGACCCGAGGCGCGGGCGGCCGAGACGAAATCCTGGTTCCGGATCTGCTGCGAGGCGGCCCGGGTCACCACGGCGAAGCGGTCCCAGAGCAGGAAGCCCAGCACCAGCACCACGACCTTGAGCGAGCCGCCGACCAGCGACGCCATGGCCAGCGCCACCAGCACCACCGGCATCGCCAGTCGAGTGGTCACGATGTAGCTCACCACCGAATCGACCCAGCCGCCGAAATAGCCGGCGCAGAGGCCGAGTACCGTTCCGATCAGCCCGGAGATCAAAGCCGCCGAGATCCCGATCAACAGGGAGATCTGGCCGCCGTAGAGCAGGCGGCTGAGATAGTCGCGCCCGAGCTTGTCGGTGCCGAGCACGTGGTCCCAGGTGCCTTTGGCCTGCCAGATCGGTGGGATCAGGCGGCGCGAGACGTCCTGCGCATAAGGGTCGTGCGGGGCGATGAGCGGGGCGGCGAGCGCAGCCAGCACGATCAGCCCGAGGATGCCGGCCCCGATCAGGAAGCCGCCATGGCGCAGACCGCGCCGGAGCATAAGGCTGGTGGGCGAGCGCACCGGCGCCAGGGCGGCCGGGACCGCGATGTCCGGAGGGAGGGCGGGCGCGGCGAGCGCCGCCGTGTCGGGGGGCAGGCTCATGGGGCGAGCGTCCTCACGATTGGCGCAGGCGCGGATCGAGGAAGGCGTTCAGCAGGTCGGCCGCGAGCGTCAGGGCGATGTAGATCATCGCCAGAACCAGCACGATCGCCTGGACCACCGGGAAGTCGTTGCGGGCGATGGACTCCCAGGCGAGCTGGCCGAGCCCCTGCAGCGAGAACACCGCCTCGATCACGATCGAGCCGCCGAGCATGAAGCCGAACTGCACCGCCGCCAGGGCGATCACCGGGATCACGGCGTTGCGGAGCGCATGCCGCACCAGGATTTTTCGCGGCGGCAGTCCCTTGGCCCGGGCGGTGCGGACGTAATCGGAGGCCAGCACCTCGAGCATGCCGTTGCGGGTGAGCCGCATCACCGCCGGCATGGCGTAGTAGCCGAGCGCCACCGCGGGCAGGACGAAGTTCTTCCAGCTCGCGTTGCCGGAGACCGGCAGCCAGCGGAGGTTGACGGAGAAGATCAGGATCAGGGTCAGCCCGAACCAGAAGCTCGGCATCGCCTGGCCAAGTACCGAGATCGACAGGGCGAGCCGGTCGATCCAGGTATCGCGCTTGACCGCGGCGATCACCCCGAGCGGCACTGCCACGAACAGAGCCACCGCAAGGGCGATCACACCGAGATAGAGGGTGATCGGCAGGCGGGCTGCCAGCAGGTCGATCACCCGCTCGCGGAAGTAGAAGGAATTGCCGAAATCGAGGTGCAGCGCCTTCCAGGCCCAGGCGAGGAACTGGGCCAGCAGCGGCTGGTCCAGGCCGTAATCCTTGCGGATCTGCACGATCTGGGGCCCCGTGGCCTCCGGCCCGGCGATGGCCGTGGCGAGGTCCCCCGAGAGGTGGAGCAGCATGAAGCTCGCCACCGAGACCGTGAACGCCACCGCAAGGGCGACCAGGATGCGCCGGAGCGTGAAGGCCAGCACGGTGCCGCCCCCTTACTTCCAGGACGCCGCGTAGAAGCGCGGCACCTCGTCCGGCTGGGCGGTGAAGTTCAGGTCCGACGTGAAGGCGTAGTTGGTCGCATAGGAGAACATCGGCAGGGCGTAGGCCTCTCCGGCGATCCGCTGGAGCGCCTTGGCGTAGGCAGCTTTGCGCTTCTCCGGATCGGTGGAGCCGTCGCCCGCCTGCAGGTCGGCGATCACCTGGGGATCCTTGGTCAGGTCTTCCTCGCCGCCGCGGAAATAGACTCCGTCGAAGGCCGAGACGTCGTTGACCGAGAACGAGCCCCAGGTCTGGTAGCCGATCGAGATCTTGCCGGCCCGCAAAGAATCCCGGAACGCCGCATAGCGCAGGTAGTTGAGCCGCACCTTGATGCCGACCGCCCCGAGATAGCCGATCACCGCCTCGGCATAGTCCCGCTCGCGATAGGCGCCGAGATCGATCTCGAACCCGTTCGCGTAGCCGGCTTCTTTCAGCAGCGCCTTGGCCTTGGCCGGATCGTAGGGATAGCGCATCACCCCCTGGTCGGTGCAGCCGAACTGGTCGACGAAGCAGAGCGCGTTCATCACCCGCGAGGCGCCGCGCACGAGGTTGTCGACCATCGCCTTGCGATCGATGGCGTAGGAGATCGCCTGCCGGACCCGCACGTCCTTGAGCGGCGAGTTCTCCTTGGCGCGGCCAAGCGTGTCGAACTGCAGGAAGCCGACCCGCATCGTCTCGGAATTCAGCACGGTGATGTTGGGCGCCGCGCGCAACTGCTCGGCCTGATCGCTCGGCACCCGCCAGATCCAGTCGACGCCGCCGGTCATCAACTCGGCCATCCGGCTTTCACCGTCCGGGATGACCCGGAACTGCAGCTTGCCGATCTTCGGCTTCCCAAGCGGGCTGCCAGCCCAGTACTGGGCGAAGCGCTCCATGGTGACGCCGCGGCCGCTATCGACCTTGGTGATCTTGTACGGGCCGCTGCCCACCGGCGCCTTGGCGAAGCCGTCGAGGCCGACGCGTCTGAAATAGGAAGCCGGGAAGATCGGGGTCGGGCCGGCGAGGTATTCGAGCGCCGCCGGGAATGGCGCCTTGAGATGGATCCGCACGCTGTGCGGGCCGGTGACCTCCACCGACTTCATCCAGTCGATGTTCTGGCGGGTGACGGTGCGGGCCTCGGGCGTCAGCACGTAGTTGAACGTGAAGGCGACGTCCTCGGGCCCGAGCGGGTCGCCGTTGTGGAAGGTCACGCCTTCGCGGATCGTCAGGTCGAGGGTGGTGTCGTCGGTCCAGGTCCAGGCAGTGGCCAGCATCGGCTTGTAGGTGCCGTCCGCCGGATCCCGCCACAGCAGCGTATCCCAGCAGTTGCGGGCCAGCACGACGCCCTCGCGGGCGCTGTTGTGATAGGGGCTGACGTTCTCGGGCTCGCTGTCGGACGCGTAGACCAGGGTGTCGTCGGCCTTGCCGGCGAGGGCCGGGCTCGCCGCGACCAGGGCGGTCAGAGACACTGCCAGGGAAGCGGCACAGGTGATCGTCCGTATCGGCATGTCGACTCCGTCTCCGACGGCGGAGCGGCAGGGTGCCCGGAGTAATTCCGCGACTGCCGCCTTTTTCACCCTGCCATGATGTTGTGCATCTGGGATCGCAACAAGTAGAATTTAGCGAGCGATGCCTTGCCGTTTCGGCAACGGAGATGCGCGATAAGTCGTCTTGAGGCGGAATAATGCAGATTACGGGGCTGCGCTACTTCCTGACGGTCGCCCGAACCGGCTCGATCGCGGCGGCCTCGGCCCAGCTCAACGTCGCCGCCTCAGCGATCAGCCGGCAGGTCGCCAACCTGGAGGCCGAGCTCGATTGCGTTCTGTTCGAGCGGCGCCCGCGCGGCATGGTGCCGAGCCCGGCCGGTGAGCTCCTGGCTCAGCACGCGCATCAGATGCTGATTCGGTCCGAGCAGGTCGTTGCGGAGATCGGCGAGTTGCAGGGCCTGGCCCGGGGCCTGATCCGGGTGGCGAGTTCCGAGGGGTTCGCCCTCGACATCGTGCCGAACGCCGTGGCGTCCTTCCACGCGGCCCATCCCGGACTTCGCTTCGAGGTGACGGTGCTGCCCCCCGCCCAGGTGACCCAGATGGTGGCGGCGGGCGAGGCCGATCTCGGCATCACCTTTGCGCTCGCACCGACCACCCAGGTCGAGGTGCTGTATGACGGGGAGGTCGACATGCGGGCGCTGGCGGCGCCCGACCATCCCCTGGCACGGGCGAAGCTCGTGCAGCTCTCCGATCTGCCGAACTATCCGGTCGCCCTTTCGACCCGGGACACGACCCTGCGGCAGGTGTTCGACGCGGCCTGCCTGCACGAGGGGATCGTGGTCGAGCCGGTGCTGACCGCCAACAACCTGGCCTCCCTGCTGCCGTTCGTGCGCAATTCCCGCGGTCTGGCGCTGATGTCGGCTTTGTCGGTGCGGACGCCGGTGGACCTGAACGCGCTGGTCAGCCTTCCGATCCGCGCCCGGGCGAGCCTGGCCCGGGGTATCCAGGTCCAGGCCATGCGCGACCGGCGGCTGCCCCGGGCGGTGCGGGGCTTCCTACGCCAGCTCATGGACGCGCTGCCGCCGCCGAAGGGGGCCGGTTAGGGCCTTGCCTCAGGCGCCGCCGCGGACCGAGGCGATGGCGCAGCCATGGTCCATCACGTCCTCGGCGCTGGCGCTCGGCGCCCGGTAGGCCAGCAGCAAGAAACCCGGCTCTGGATCGCCCGGCGGCGTGGCGAGAGCCGCAAAGCTCGTCCGGTGCAGGTCCGGCCGGGGACCCGGGAGGGTGCGCAGAGCCGCGAACGGGTTGAAGCGTTCGGCCTCGGCGGCCGGCACCCGCATCGCGTGGTAGTGATCCCCGGCGAGCGGCACCGGGAAGCGGGTCCAAGTCCCGCGGATCTGGCGGCCATGCGCCTTCACGGCGGCCAGCACGCTCGGCTTCAGGCAGTCGAGATGGATGTGGAGCTGGTCCTGGCTCCGCCCCCGGGCGGAGTTGACTGCGAGCCCCACCGCCTCGGGCGGCAGCTTGCCCTTCAAGGCGTCCGACACGAACGGGCGTGCCGCCAGCGCCGCCCGCCAATAGGCGGCCCCGCGCGGCCCGCGCAGAACCGGAGCTTCGAGCCCGGCCACGGTGTCGGTGGGCATCACCACGATGTGGGTCGGCTCGCCGGGCGCGCGCAGAACCGCCGAGCCGGGATGGTCCTTGTCGCCGAGATCGACCGACAGGCACGGAAACGTCCGGTCGGCGATCCGCTTGGCGAGCACGCAGGTCTTCAGCGCGGCCCACAGCACGTCCCGGCTGGGGTCCGGCGCCGCCGCGGCCGGCATCGCGAGCGTAACGACAAGGGCGGCGATCAGCGCACGGCGCATGGAAAGTCCCGATGAGGCCGGGCCGGCGGACTGCCCGGCCGGCCGGGCTTGCGATAACCGTCTCGGACTGCGCCGGCAAAGCGTCCGGTGCCGCGTTGGGAGCGGCCCGTAATCTGGAGACCTCGATGCCGAACGTGCTCACCCCCGACATCGGCGCCCAGTTCGCGGCGGTCGCCTTGGGCCACGTCACCCGGGAATATCCCAACAAGCCCGGCCACGTCCTGGCCGGACCCGAGGACGCGCGGACCCCCGCGGCCCTGCACCCGGTCTTCCACGGCAGCTACGATTGGCATTCCTGCGTCCACGGATACTGGCTGCTGGCGCGGGTGCTGCGGCGCTTCCCCGGTGGCCCACAGGCCGGGGCGATCCGCGCGCATCTCGATGCGCAGCTGGTGCCCGACAAGGTGGCGGGGGAATGCGTCTATTTCGCCGCTCCGACCGCCCGGGGTTACGAGCGGCCCTATGGCTGGGCCTGGCTCTTGAAGCTCGCCGATGAACTGTCGCGCCTGCCCGAGCGTCGCTGGGCCGAGGCCCTCGCGCCGCTCACCGGGATGATCGTGCAGCGGGTCCGGGATTTCCTGCCGGTCGCACCGTATCCGGTGCGGGTCGGCACGCATTTCAACACCGCCTTCGCGCTCCGGCTGGCGGCCGATTACGCCGAGGGGGCGCCGGACGCGGCCCTGTCCGACCTGCTGCTGGGCACTGCCGAGCGCTGGTACGGGGCGGATACGGATTGCCCCGCCTGGGGCGAGCCCGGGGGCGACGATTTCCTGTCCTCCGCGCTGATCGAGGCCGAATGCCTGCGCCGGCTCCTGCCGGCGGACCGGTTCCGGCCCTGGTTCGACCGGTTCCTGCCGGATCTCACGGTGGGGCGGCCCACGACCCTGTTCCGGCCCGCCACCGTGACCGACCGCAGCGACGGCAAGATCGCCCATCTCGACGGGCTGAACCTCAGCCGGGCCTGGTGCTTCCGGGCCCTCGCCGCCGCCCTGGATCCGGACGATCCCCGTCGCCAGTCGCTCGCGACCGCGGCCGAGGCGCATCTGGAGGCCGCTCTCCCGCATGTGACCGGCGATTACATGGGCGAGCATTGGCTCGCGACCTTCGCCCTGCTGGCGCTGGAGGCCGGATCGGATTCCGGCCCGTGAGGCCGACCACTATGAGAAGTTCTTGAGAACCTTTCGCCGCAGCCTGCGTTGTTTCCCGTCAGGGCTACGAAAGGCCTGGAACAAAAAAGGACCGCCCCCGAAAGAGCGGCCCGAAGTCTTGGGAGGAAACGCCCACGAGGGGCAGCAGCACGGCAACGCCATCGCCGTGCTGCATCGCGTCAACCGGAGAGGGGAGACCTTGTTCCCAGCCCGATCCGGCGCTGCGTCGCCTCGTAGAGCACCTGGGCGAGCTGCTCGGCCGAATACGGCTTGCGCACCAGCGCGAAACCATGTGCGTCGTCGGTCGCCAGGACGTGGCTGTAGCCCGAGGTCAGGACCACCGGCAGGTCGGGACGGCTGCGCTGCAGCTGCCGGGCGAGGGCGACGCCGCCCATCCCCGGCATGACCACGTCCGAAAAGACCGCGTCGAAGCGATCCGGGGTCCGCTGCAACTCGGCAAGCGCCTCTTCGGCGGATTTCGCCCAGATCGGCGCGTGGCCGAGATCCTCCAGGATCTGGGTGCAGAAGCGCCCGACCCCGAGATTGTCCTCCACGACCAGGATGCACAGGCTCCGCTGCGGCTCCGCCTCCCGGCGGTCGTCGCGACCGGGATCGGCGGCCGCCGCGGGGGCCTCGACCTGCGGCAGGTAGAGGGTGAAGCGGGTGCCCCGGCCGGGCTCGCTCGCCACGTCGATATCGCCGCCCGATTGCTTGGCGAAGCCGATGACCTGGCTGAGCCCGAGCCCGGTGCCCTTGCCGATCTCCTTGGTCGTGAAGAACGGCTCGAAGATCCGCCCGAGATCCGGGGCGGGGATGCCGGCGCCGGTATCGACCACCATCACCGCCACGAACGGCCCCGGGGCGCCGGCATGCCCGCGGATCGGTGGCATCGGGCGGCCGCTCTCGAGATGCAGGGTCAGGCTGCCTTCCCCGTCCATCGCGTCGCGGGCGTTCACCGCCATGTTGATCAGCGCCGTCTCGAACTGGCTCTCGTCGGCCCGCACGAAGCAGGCTCGGCCGGGCAGGTCGGTCTCGACGTGGATGCGGGCGCCGGTGACCGAATCGATCATGTCGGCGATGCCGCGCAGGCGCTCGCAGATGTCGAAGACCTGGGGCTTGAGCGCTTGGCGTCGGGCGAAGGCGAGGAGCTGGCCGGTGAGCTCGGCGGCGCGGTCCACCGTGTCGGAGACCGCGTCGAGGTAGCGGCGCCTGCGCTCCTCGGCCAGCTCCGGCCGGCGCAGGAACTCGACCGACGAGCGGATGATGGTCAGCAGGTTGTTGAAATCGTGGGCCACGCCACCCGTGAGCTGGCCGATCGCTTCCAGCTTCTGCGATTGCCGCAGCGCCTCCTCGGCGTGGCGCTGCTCGGTGATGTCGCGCCCGAAGCCGTAGAACAACCCATCCTCCGGCACGACGGTCCAGAGCACCCGCCGGCGGTCGCCGTCCCGGGTCGTGCACGACAGCTCGACATCCTCGGCCTGGCGGCCCTCGCAGAGGGGATTGAGAGCGGCCCGCGCCGCCTCGCGCTCCGAAGCGACGACGAAGTCGATGGCGGTCCGGCCCAGAGTCTCCTCCTCGGACCAGCCGAGCGCCCGGCTCCAGGAGGGGTTCACGGACTGGATCTGCCCGTCCCGGGCCGTGACGAGCTTCAGCACCGGCGACAGGTTCCAGACCCGGTCGCGGTCGCGGGTCTGGGCGGCGACCTGCGCCTCCAGGTGGTCCGCCCGAGACTGGAGCAGCGCCTCGTCCCGGTGCCGGGCCGCCGCGGCACGCCGGCTCTCCAGCAGGCTCATGAGGGTCCGGCCAAGCGCCTCCAGGATGAAGACCTGCTGCTCGGTCAGGATGCGCGGTTCCCGGTCGAGGACGCTGAGCATGCCAATGGACCAGCCCTCCGGGGTGGCGAGCCGCACGCCGGCATAGAAGCGCAGGTCCGGCTCGCCCGCGCCGTCCCGGCAATCCGGCAGCACCAGGGGGCTCGCCTGGCCCAGGGTCTCGACGCAGAAGCCGGTCTCGAGGGGCCGGTCCGGCGCCGCATGGCCGAAGGCGGCCTTGGTCCATTGCCGGTCGCCGTCGGCAAAGCTGATCCGCGCCATCGCGGTACCGCAGGATGCGGCCGCCATCTGGGCGATCTCGTCGAAGGTGCGTTCGGGTGCGGTGTCGAGGATGGCGTAGCTGCGCAGAGCCGCGAGGCGCTGGGGATGGTGGCGTTCGAAGCCCGACGGGCAGGACATGGTCTCGTTCCGCGACACGGCTGCGTCAAATCCCACGGCACCGACCCGCCAAGTCAATCGACCCCTCAGGCGAGTCGATCAACGGCGGTCTGACGGCTTGTTAAGCCGGTTCTTCCTACAACGCGCGAGCATCGCTTTGCGCCGGCTCATCCGGTGCAGATCGACGCGCCGCACGGTGTTGGGCACAACCGCCAATCCGTCACGATGTGCAGTATGGTCGCACGGCGTATCGAACAGAGTGGCCGCGGGTTCCTCGTTAAGACGCAATTTGACCGGAGCGGGCGTGGACCTCAGACTCGACGACTTCGTCCGGCACACCCGTGGCGATCCGGTTGCGGCGGCTCGCGAGGTCGCGGCCGGCGCGGCGCGCCGAGCCGGTCACCACGATCACGACGGCGGATTTCCAGCCGAAGATGTGGCGGAGCTGGCCCGGGTCGGCCTGCTGGCCGCGCCGGTCCCGAGGCGCGCCGGTGGCGCGGGCCTCGGTGAGGAGCCGGACGGAGCCATCCTGCGCGCCGTGCTGACGCAGATCGGCGCCGGCAGTCTCGCGCTGGGGCGCGTCTACGAGGGGCATATCAACGCCGTTCAGCTCGTCGCCCGGTATGCCAGCGGCGAGGCGCGCAACAACCTGCTTGCCGATGCCGCGCAAGGCCACCTGTTCGGGGTCTGGAACACCGAGCCGCCGGGCAACGGCCTCAAGATCGCCGGCACCGAAGGCACCCGGGTCCTGCACGGCGTGAAAACCTTCGCGTCGGGGGCCGGGTTCGTGACCCGCGCCCTCGTGACCGCGCAGCCCGAGACCGGCGGCTCGCAGATGATCGTCGTCGCCCTCGAACCCGGCGAGCGGGCGGACCTCTCCGCCTGGCGGGCGCAGGGGATGCGGGCTTCGGCCACCGGAACTGTGGATTTCACCGGGCTGGGCGCCGAAAGCTTCACGCCGGTCGGTGCCCCCGACGATTATCAGGTGCAGCCGCATTTCTCGGGCGGCGCTTGGCGCTTCCTCGCAGTTCAGCTGGGCGGCCTGGAGGCTGTGCTCGACGCTTGGCGCAGCCATCTCGTCGCCACCGGCCGCGGCGAGGACCCGCATCAGCTCGCTCGCCTCGGCGAGGGCGTGATCGCCGCCGAGACCGCACGCCTCTGGGTGGCGCGGGCAGCCGCGATCGTGGGCGAGGAGGGCGATCCGGACGGGATCATTGCCTACGTGAATCTCGCGCGCCTCGCGGTCGAGCGCGCCGGGCTGGACCTCTTGGGATTGGCCCAGCGCTCGGTCGGCCTGCAGGGCTTCCTGCGCGACCACCCGCTGGAGCGCCTGACCCGGGATCTCGC
>Ga0182231_1000089_pt1 | contig 24903 bp, 13 predicted proteins | sample G6R1MG_29_FD_129667 | JGI IMG/M metagenome (GOLD analysis project Ga0182231, IMG submission 129667) | Miscanthus phyllosphere microbial communities from Michigan, USA - G6R2_NF_07NOV2016_LD1 MG | ecosystem: Host-associated > Plants > Phyllosphere > Phylloplane/Leaf | place: USA: Michigan...
CGCCCAGCTCAAGGACCTGCCGGTAGAGTCGATGCCGTTCGGCCTCTGCCTGTTCGATGCCGAATGGCATCAAGGGGTCATCGGCATCCTCGCTTCGCGTCTCAAGGAGCGTTACCACCGACCCACCATCGCGTTCGCCAGCGCCGGGGAGGGTGTGCTCAAAGGTTCGGCCCGCTCGGTGCCGGGGTTTCACATTCGCGATGCGCTGGACGCTGTGGCGGCCAGCCATCCGCATCTGATCAGCAAGTTTGGCGGCCACGCGATGGCGGCAGGTCTTTCGCTGCCTGAAGAGAACTTCCCGGCGTTTGCCGAAGCGTTCGATCTGGAGGTGCGTCGTCAACTCGATGAGCAGGACCTGACCGGACGTCTGCTGTCCGACGGCTCGCTGGCCGTTGAGGAATTCCACCTGGAACTGGCCCGCGCGCTGCGCAATGCCGGTCCCTGGGGGCAGCACTTCCCCGAGCCCCTGTTCCACGGCGTGTTTCAGCTGGTCGAGCAACGGGTGGTGGGCGAGCGTCACTTGAAGATGGTGCTCAAGACCGAGTGCGGCAGCGTCAAGCTCGATGGCATTGCGTTCGGCGTCGACCGGGATGTCTGGCCCAATCCGAATATCCGCTGGGTCGAGCTGGCCTACAAACTCGACCTCAACGAGTTTCGCGGCAACGAAACCGTGCAGCTGATGGTGGTGCATATCGCACCGCGTTGACGATAGCAGGAACCCCTCTCTCCACCGGGTTGTCGACACTACACGGTTTGCCAAACCTGTTCTTTGAATGAACGGAACCTGGACACCTGAATTTTCATTACGAGAGGTTGCCATGAGCCTGCTGCTTGAACCCTATACCCTGCGCCAATTGACCCTTCGCAATCGCATCGCAGTGTCGCCGATGTGCCAGTATTCCAGTGTCGACGGCCTGGCCAATGACTGGCATCTGGTTCACCTTGGAAGCCGTGCCGTCGGCGGTGCCGGACTGGTCATCACCGAAGCGATGGCGGTGACGCCGGACGGCCGCATCACTCCCGAAGACCTTGGGCTGTGGAACGACGAACAGATCGAACCGCTGCAACGCATCACGCGCTTTATCAACGCTCAGGGCGCAGTTGCAGGCGTCCAGCTGGCGCACGCCGGCCGCAAGGCCAGCACCTGGCGCCCGTGGCTTGGCAAGCATGGCAGTATTTCTCTCAATGAAGGCGGCTGGACGCCAGTCGGGCCTTCAGCGATTGCATTCGATCCGCAGCACACGACCCCTGTGCAATTGAGCGAAACGCAGATTCAGGAGTTGATCAAGGCGTTTGTCGATTCTGCGCGGCGTGCCTTGGAGGCAGGCTTCAAGGTAGTGGAAATCCACGCCGCCCATGGCTATTTGCTGCATCAGTTCCTGTCGCCTCTGAGCAACCAGCGCACCGACGAGTACGGTGGTTCATTCGAGAACCGCATTCGCTTCACACTGCAAGTGACCGAAGCCGTGCGTGCGGTATGGCCTGCAGAGCTGCCAGTGTTCGTTCGCGTGTCCGCCACCGACTGGGTGGAAGACGGCTGGAACGCCGATGAAACCGTCGAGCTGGCGCGTCGCTTGAAAGCAATCGGGACGGACCTGATCGATGTCTCATCGGGCGGTACGTCAGCCAATGCGGAAATTCCGGTTGGTCCAGGCTACCAGACGCGCTTTGCCGAGCGGGTTCGCAAGGAGTCCGACATCGCGACGGGCACGGTGGGCATGATTACCGATCCGGCTCAGGCAGAACATATTCTGCGCACCGGGCAGGCCGATATCATCCTGCTGGCGCGTGAGCTGCTGCGTGATCCGTACTGGCCACTGCGCGCCGATGAAGACCTGGGTGGCCGCCTGGCAACCTGGCCTGCGCAGTATCAACGCGCTACGCATCGTGATCAGCCCATTCATGAGTCTGACCTGCGCGACTGATCGCCAATCGGTTCTCTGCTGGCAATACCCGATAAATGAGCGCCGCACGGCGCTCAATTTTTTTGTTACTCGCCTTCCAGCAGTTCGGTGACGCGGCCGATCAGTTCGGCAATCGCGAACGGCTTGGGCAGCACATGCATGCCCGGCTCAAGCGTGTCATGCGCCAACGCGGCGTTTTCAGCATAACCAGTCACGAACAGGATTTTCAGGTCGGGCCGGACATCCCGCGCCGCGTCTGCGACCTGACGACCATTCATGCCGCCCGGCAGACCGACGTCGGTGATCAGCAGGTCGATCGCCGCTTTGGACTGCAGAATGGTCAGGGCATCGGCACCCCGTTCAGCCTGCAAGACGATATAGCCAAGGTCTTCAAGCAACTCGGCAATGAGCAAGCGCACGGCGGGCTCGTCATCGACGACCAGAATGGTTTCGTCACTCGTGCTGGAAGCGGGGACTTGCAACGGGCTGTCATCGAAGACCACCGTTTCAGCTTCGCCTTCGTGCATCGGCAGCAGAATGCAGACTTTCGAACCCTCGCCAACCTTTGACGTAATGTAAACGCCGCCACCGGACTGCCGTGCAAAACCGTAAATCATCGACAGCCCCAGCCCGGTGCCCATGCCTGTCGGTTTGGTGGTGAAGAACGGGTCGAAGGCCCGCGCCATGACGTCGTTGCTCATGCCGGTGCCGGTGTCGCTGACGGACAGTTCCACATAACGGCCTGTGGGCAGTTGATACTTGGTCGCCGTGACTGCCGTCAGGTGGCGATTGCCCGTCTGGATCAGCAGTTTTCCGCCATCGGGCATGGCGTCCTTGGCGTTGATGCACAGGTTGAGCAGCGAATTTTCCAGTTGATGCGGATCAACCAGGGTCGCCCATAGCCCGCGTGAGGCGTTGACCTGCATATCGATGGCCGGACCTACGGTGCGCCGAATCAGCTCGTCCATGCCCGCGACCAGAAGATCGATATCCGTGGCCTTGGGGGCCAGCGTCTGACGGCGCGAAAATGCCAGCAGCCGATGTGTCAGGGATGCCGCGCGTCTCGAGCCTTCCAGCGCTGCGTTGATGTAGCGGTCCAGTTCCGTGAAGCGTTCCTGTTTGATCCTCGACAGCAGCAGCTCCATGTTGCCGGTGACGCCCATCAGCAGGTTGTTGAAGTCATGAGCCAGCCCGCCGGTCAGTTGCCCGACCGCTTCCATTTTCTGCGATTGAATCAAGGCCTCTTCGGCAATACGCAATGCTTTGATGCGGTCCTTTTCGTGGGTCAGGTGCTTGCCCAGCGCAAAAATGATTCCGTTGCCGGGTGCCGCAGTCCAGCCGAACCAGTGGTAGCTGCCGTCGACATGCTGATAACGATTTTCAAACAGCGGCAGTACATGGTTGACAGTGTGTTTCAGAGCATTCTGGGTGTTGCTGACATCATCCGGATGCAGCAGGGTCATGATGGAGGTGCCCAGCAGCTCTTGTTCCGGGTGGCCCAGCAGCGCTGTCCAGGCCGGGTTTACCCGCAGAAAGATACCGTTGAAATCGAGTATCGCCAGCGGGTCAGGAGATATTTGCCAAAACGTGTCCAGCTCCAGCGTCCGTTGTTCAAGTCTGGCGGTCTGCTGTCGTTCCAGACTGACCAGATCATCAATCAGTTTCAGGCGTTTGCGCTCGCTTTTCTGCAGCGCTTGCTGATTGAGAACATGCGCAGTGGTTTCGTTGGTAATGCAGAACATGCCGACTACCACGCCATGCTCGTCGATGACCGGTGAAAACGAGAATGACCACCATGTCTGCTCGACCTCGCCGTAGCGTGCCATGGACAGCGGCAAGTCCTGGTAGTGGCAGGGCTTGCCGGCGAGCGCGTCGATCACCAGCGGCGCGACCTGGTCCCAGACGTCTGCCCACAGATCCGGAATGAGTGCGCCGATAGCGTCGTGCTTGCGCGGGCCGAGGATCGGGGTATAGGCGTCATTGTGGAAAAACACCAGATCCGGTCCCCAGAGCAGGTACATGGACTCCGGAGAATTCAGGATCAGATTCAGGGTGTTTTTCAGCGATACCGGCCAATGCTCGATCGGTCCGAGTGAAGTCTGACTCCAGTCCCTGGATCGGATAATCCCGGCGGCCTTGCCGTTGGCGGTCGGGAAACCAGTGGGCGATATCACTTCGGACAAGCTCCTGAAGATCTGCATGAAGAGGCAAGGGTATTCATATGAATAGGGATGTGTGTTTGCTCAGTTCAGGAAAGGGGCTGCATACCTGCTTTTACCTGCAGCCTGTACTTTATTGACTCTTCGCCACAGGTGCGGGTTGCACGCAGTTCACCAATACGCGGGGCAGATTGACGAACGGGTATCTGCTCAAACCCGTAACATCCGGAAGCACACCGGTAATAGCCAGACAGTGACTTCTCTTCAACTTGTTGGTCAATGACTCATCTGACAAACCTTGTAGGAGGCTTCCTGTGAATACGCGTGGTTTACTCGATCAATTGCTCAAGTCCGGACAAAGCATGTTGCAGGACAAGAACAAAGGCAAATCCGGCAAGCAATCGTCGGGCAGCGACTCACTGATCAATGGCCTCGGCAGCCTGCTTGGCGGTGGCAAAGGACAGGGCGGTTCCCAGAATGGGCTGGGTGGTCTGCTGTCCGGCGCCGGTGGTGGCGCTCTGGCCGCAGGTGCCATGAGTCTTCTGCGCGGCAAGCGTACCCGCGGGATGGGTGGCAAGGTGTTGACCTACGGAGGCCTGGCGGCGCTGGGAGTACTGGCTTACAAGGCATACAACAACTGGCAGTCCAGCCAGGGGCTTGCCGCTCAACGTGAACCGCAAACCATCGACCGGCTGCCCGAGGCTGAAGCCGAGCAGCACAGCCAGGCAATCCTGCGCGCATTGGTCGCCGCCGCAAAGGCCGATGGCCATGTCGATGAGCGTGAGCGCGAACTGATCGAAGGTGAGTTCACCAAACTGAACAACGATCAGACGCTTCAGCAATGGCTTCACGCCGAGCTGAACAAGCCGCTGGACCCGGCAGAGGTGGCCCGGGCCGCGACCACGCCGGAAATGGCGGCGGAAATGTACATCGCCAGTGTGATGCTGGTGGATGAAGAGCACTTCATGGAACGCGCCTACCTCGATGAGTTGGCGCGTGAGTTGAAGCTGGAACCCGGCCTCAAGACCGAGCTTGAAGGCCAGGTGCGTAACGCTGAGTAAACCGGCTCTCCGGCCAGTGAGTTGCCTGGCACGCCTTGTGTGCCAGGCAACTGCCCCGATCAGGGGTGTTCCATTCCTTCGGCGTTGGTCAGTTCCCTGATCAGCGCTGTCTGCTGCTCCTTGAATGTGGCTTCGAACTCTACAATCCGTTCTTCGTACTCCGGGTCTTCGAGACTGATATTGCGTTGTTCGAACTCGTCGGTGAGCTGGTTCAGTTCAGTCCTGTAGGTACGTTCGAGTGCTTCGAAGCGTCCAGTGTGGGTTTCACGCAGGTAGCTGATCCAGTAATCCTGCTGCTGAGCGAAGCGCAGGAAGGGCTCGCCGCGTTCTCCGTTTTGCACGCGAAGCATTGCAGTGTCGAACTCCCCGGGTCTGATGGCTGCGTGAGCCTGGAAAAGCATGCCTTCCGGTGGTACTGGCAAGTCCAGCGCGCTGGCCCAGTGCGTGCGATACGCCAGACGCACCTCGGCTTCATCACGGCCCCCGGACTGTTCGCGGGCTGCGGCATCCAGCTCGGAGAGGCGATACAGCCGGACGGTCAGCCGATACAACAGGGCGCCGCGCTGCTCCGCTACGACGTCCTGCAACGACTGCCGGACGAACACCAGCACCTCCATCTGGTTGAATTCCAGAAGAATGCCGTCCGGGCAAGTGTCGTTGTCACGAAACAGCCTGAGCGGTTCTTCGGCGATGGCGTTGAGGGTCTCTCCAAGTTGAGGCTCCTGACTCACTGCGGTCAGTACCCGCCAGACGCGCTCGCGCAGTGCTGTGCGGCTGGTGATGTTGCGATAATCGGCGCTGCGACGCAGCGAGTCGATCAGGTCGAGCAGGTTGCGGGTGTGCTCGCTGGCCTCCAGTTGCTCCCACATCTCACGCCGCCCGGCGCTCAACGGGTTGCTGTCGTCCAGCCAGGGCTCGACGGTGACGGGCTCCGGAGTCGATGCCCGACTGTCATCTGATGACAGATAATCAGAGATCGATGCGTCCGAGTCATGGTGTTCCGTCCAGTCCATCGCGCTGAGCTCGGGCGGCAGATCCATGTCGAAGGTGAAAGAGCGTCCATAACGTTCTGACAGATGTGCCCGGCGCATGGTGTCTTCGGAAAGCGGATTGCTCAGCAGGCTTATTTCCGTGTGCGAAAACTCGCTGCCGGGATTGGCGAGTATGTGTTCTGGCAGTTCGCTGATCAGATTGCCTTCCAGCAACAGTGTCCTGATCTGGGCTGGGACCATGCTCTCCACCCAGGTTGGCCATTCGACCAATCCGATGTTGTTCAGTGACAGCCAGTTAAGTGCTGTGCCACTGAGGCTGGCCAGGTCGCTGATGGCACCGATTCTGTTGCCATCCAGCTCCAGCCTTTCAAGCGTCGCGATCCGGCCGAAGAAATCGATGTGCTGTTGCTCTACCAGCATCCCTTGATCCATCAGCGATAGTGTACGAAGAGATCGAAGCTCGAGCAGCGCCGGTGGCAGTTGCAGCAGGGGGGCGACATGCCCGCTTATTTCCAGCGAGGTCAGATCCGTCATGCGGCGCAACAGTTGATCCAGATCAGCGGCTGTGCCAATGATTCTGCTCAGATGCAGATAGCGTACCTGGCGATAAAAGAAATCCGGCAGGTGTCGGGGAAAGTCGGCCAACGCAATGTCTGCGAGGCGCAGTGGACTGTGGATTTGCCCCAGGCTGAAGGTTCGCCAGTGATCGGTCAGAAGCCTGCCGATCTGACGGCGTGATTCGAGGGTCTGCTCGCTCGGTAAGGCCATCGAGCTGGAGGCATGCGTCCACCGATCAACGGCGGCAAATAATTCTGCACCTTCGTTCAATTGCCTGTTTACAGCGGCCTGCACGGCAACCGGAGTGTCCATGACAAAACTGAAGGAACTGCCGGCTACCGCTTCATTGATACGTGCATGCATCGCAGTGTGTCGGGACAGGATGTTGCCGCGCAAGTCAATCACTGTCCGATGCTCAGGGCTGGGAGGATTGTCGAGGATCCACCCGGGCAGTTCCGTCAGGTTATTGTGCGCCACCGACAGTTCGCGAATGTTGTTCGGGATTATGTCGGTCAGCCAGGACGGCCAGCGGTGCATGCTGACCCGCTCCAGCACCAACCGGTCGAGGTGCAGCCAGCTCAGGTCCATGGGCAGCACGCTGATCAGGCGATTGCCACTGAGGTTCAGCATCCTCAGGCCAGGCATGCTGCGCAAGGGGTCCATTTGCGCCTGGTCCAGAAAAATGCCCTGGTTGATCAGCCCCAGTTCGGTCAGTTGGGGCAGCACACGGGACACTTGCTGAGGCAGGTTGAGAAAGATCGAGGGCTCGGGGGCCAGACGGGAGGCGGGCTCACTGATCAGGTTCAGTGCGCGGGTATGCGGGAAGCGCTGCAGGAAGGCGCCAAGTTCGACGCTGTTGGTCGACTGTCGGGGCAGGTTCATGCCTGCTGGCGTTATATCCGCTGCATCGAGTCGCGCTCCGGACTCGACCGATATGTTTTCCAGGTGCAGTGCGGTAACGCGGTTGAAGACGAAGTCCGGCAGATGTTGCGGAAAATCACTCAGCGAGACATGGTGCAGGCGCAGCGGCTCAAGCGTCCGTCCTATCTCGGGGAGGTTGTTGAGGCGCCAGTGGCTCCAGATCGCTTCGTGGATGCGCGTGCGACTGTCGATATGAGCCTGACTCATGGGGGGCATTGCCACGGATTCATAGGTCCAGGCGTCGAGACTTGCGCGCAACAGCATTTGCTCGCCCAGCAGGTCGTTGAGTCGCGTATCGATGGTTCTGTTGTCCCAGCCGGCGTGGCGCAGACGGTCGAGGATGTCTTCGGGAAACGCATCCTCCAGCTCAAGTGTGCGGATCTTGTCCAGCAGACTCTCGTCGGTCATGTGCCAGTCGACTCTGCCGCTACCGCTCAGAGGGTAGCCAAGGCGACCGTCAGCCAGGCGCATGGGGGATTTCGAGCCTGGCTTGATCGCCTGCATTTTCAGCAATGGTGCCAGGTGCTGGCGGGGCAGGGGATTGTCCTGAATCAGCGCTGCCAGCGTCTGGCCCTCGCTGGTCCGGGCAAAGCCCAATTGCTTGCGTTGGGCATCGGGCAGGGCGTGCAGCACGGACGAGTACAGATCGTCCAGCCCGTGCAGGTGCTGGTCCTCAGCGTCACGGGCCTGGTAACGATTGCCGTCCTTGATCAGTACTTTGCGTACGGGGGCATCCTCGGGGCCGATGCTGTCGATCAAGCGGCCACCGAAATACCGGTCATGGACCTCAAGTCTGACCTGGGGCGGCCATTGCGGCAGGGCTTCAAGGCTGTGCAATGCAAGGCAGTCAGTGTCGGCACTGTAGACCGAGGTCAGATAAAGCCCTTCATAGGCCCGCGCCAGCCTTACCTGTTGTAAATAGGCGCTGGCCTCTTCGGCAATGGTCAACGGTACACGTCGTTCTGCCACGAGTTGCAGTCTTTCGGCAGGCGAGGCATGGCTGGCCAGTTCCTCGGTTACCAAAGGCGGCAGACCGGGAAATGCCTTCTGCAGGGTTTGCGCACCTTGCGCCTCGGTGGTGTTCAATGCGCGGTAATGAGACTCGAACAGCCAGCCCCGCGTGGTACGGGCGCGTGCCGCCAATTGCGCCCGTAACGTGATCAGTCGCGGTGACATGCCAAGCTGGCCTGCACCGAACTCTTCGTTGAGCAGGGTGCGGATTTCGTTGTTGCTCAGCTTTTCCAGCACCTGGCGCAGGGCATCCGGCTGGTCGGCATGAACAGTGATGTTGAGGGTGTCAGACACGACCGGCTGATAGGCCGGAGCGAATGTCTGCAGCGTGCGGCCCTCGGCATCCACCAGTACCAAGGCGCGATTGCTCGGCCAGCCACGGTCCTGGCTCAACAGTTCAAGTTGAAGGGGCGCCGCGGCGTTCGTATCGTTGGCTTCCAGCTGTTCGATGAAACGCTCGATCTCCTGGTCCAGCCTGAACCGGCGCGCCGTGTCCTCAAGCAATGCCGGAGGACGACGCTGATCGGTCAGTGCCTCGCGCATCACGGATTCAGGCGTGTTGCTGACTTTGACGATGCGCCTGGCGGTGCTGTCCGAAAACGTTTCACTGGAATAGCCCAACCGTCGAAACAGGTTCAGGCCTTCCATCTCCAGCGGCTGATCGAGCTCATGCAGCCATGCGCCTGCGCCGTTGTGCCGCAAGGCGGGCCGATAGCTGTCCGCGCGGGTCGGGTGCTCGATCAGGTAACCGTCGCCGCTCGTGGCAGGGCTGACTGAATAGGTACGTCCTTCAAGTGGCAACCACTGCTTGCCTTGCCAGGTGTACAGCCCGGTAGCGTCGGGCTGCAGACCCTTGGGCAGTACGATGTCATGGGCAAAGGGCGTCAGGTCAGGCTTCCACAGGCGGGTCGTGCCGCCCGGCAAATCCACGGGCTTGAGGCTGTTTACGAACTCGGGCGCCTGTACCGCCGGGATACCTGCGGCGCCCGTCGACGCAGCGCCAAGAGCCGATATCAGGGCAACGTTCTCGACTACATCGAACAGGTAGGCGAACGCCTGCTGTTTCTCGTCCTTGGCCCAGCTTTCCACGCCCTCATACACTTCGTGAACCAGCTGAATGGCGGTGACGGCCATCATCACTTCGCCCAATACCGGAACGACGAAGCCTGCGATATTCAGGACATTGAAGGCGGTGTCCATGAAGTACTGCACGCGCTCATCGAAGGTTTTCTGATCCTGTACTGCTGTAGGCACACCATGAAACAGTGCGTCGTCGCGCAAGGCCGCGCGTTTGCGCTCGTGCAGGTTGTCCAGCAGTGGACCTTGCAGCACGGTTTCTCTCAGGTGGAGTCGGGCGTTTCGGTCCGCCTCACGCTCCAGCCACTGGCGCTCGAAAATGCCGCCTTTCTTGACTTTGGGGTATAGGCGCTCGGATAACTTTTCAAACAAGGCACTTCGATGGCGCGCCGGTATGAAGCGCATGAAGAAGTTCAGGTAGTCGTTGATGAACATCCGGTCGCGTAATTCATTTATGAAGACTTCGACCGAGTCGTATTCCTTCAACGGCGCAACGGGATCATCCGGGATATACACCACAATCCGCTCTGCCTGAGTGGCAATATCCCGGTCCTTGCCAATAACCAGAAGACCGCTCAGTTCGATATCGCCCAGGCACACAACGCTGCAGTTGACTGGCCGGTTATCGAGGCGGACTTGTTGCTTGCCATCGAGAAGCTCCAGTAATGCGCCTTGCAAATCCGGGCTGATCTGTTGTTGCAGGGATGCAATCTGCAACTGCAGCCGGATCGACGATGCTTCCAGCTGCATGAAGGTCTGGCGCAGTCTCGATGCCGCAGCGTCTTCCGTTTCTTCAGGGGTCGAAGGCGTGCTGAAGACGGCCTGGATATGCGCCTGATATTGGCCGCCCAGGTCCAGCTCACGGCACAGCGCCGCAAAGCCGGCCGGGGAAATAGGCAGGGACTTGCCGGTGATCTGTGGGCCGAGGATTTCAAAGGAAGAAAACACCTGGGCCTTGATACCGGTGCTGGCGTCCATTGCGCCCGGTGCGGTTTCCCAGGCTTCGAAATTCTGTAGCGCAGCCTTGAGCAGGCTCTGGGTCGCGGCCCTCAGTGCAATGTTTGCCTGCGTTAGAGGGTCTCTGGATGCCGTATTGAACGATTGATCGACTCGCGCCCGACTGGCGTGGAACAGCCAGGTGTCGGTGACGTCCACCTCCAGCCCGAAGCGGTCCTTGATGGCGGCTGTCAGCAAGGGCCTTGCGAAGTCCTCCAGCGTCGACAGGCGATCCAGCGTCGGGCGAACCAGGTGCTCGTGCTTTCGGTGCTCGGCATACAGGCGCTGCAGTTCGGCGACCTGATCAGGGCTGGACTTGCGTGCGCCTTTCAGCCATTGCACGGGGCGCCGCGAGGCCTTGCGCAAGGCCGCATGGGTTGCCGGCTCAGCCTGAAGCAGCCACTCCGGGGCTTTGTCTTTTATCAGTTGCAGATGCGGGAGTGCAGAAGCCTTGCCCGACAGAGATAGATCCAGCATTTAAGTGCCTTGTCGTGAATGAACAACGACAAAGCTTACGGTCGTGACTTGCCGTACAAGTGCTAACTATCTATGTGCTTTCGCTGTTTCTGAAGACCATCGCTCAAGTAGTGGTGGCGATGGCCGACAAGACATTGGATGGGTGAAGGAGCGGTGATCGATAGTGGCCGTGACTTCGTTCTGTATTACCCATGTAACGTTTTACGGCTGGGCTATACTCACGCCGTTTGGACCGTCCGTCGGTCCACTTCTTGAACACGGCCCGACGCCGTCGTTGAACTCTTGAGGGCTGACTGTGAAGAACTGGACCTTGCGCCAACGGATTCTGGCGAGTTTCGCCGTCATCATCGCAATCATGCTGTTGATGGTCGTTGTATCTTATTCACGGTTGTTGTCCATCGAGTCCAGCGAGGAAGATGTGCGTCTGGATGCGTTGCCCGGCGTGTATTACAGCACCCTGGTGCGCAGTGCCTGGGGCGAGAGTTACATCCGCACGCTGGAGCTGATTGCCGAAGGGCAGGCGCGGCCGTTGACCAAGCAGGAAAAGGACCAGTTTCAGGGCTTTGACGAAAACCTGCAGGCACAGATGGACGGCTACAAAAAGTCCATCTTCGATGATGCAGACAGAGACAGCTTCGCGCTCTTCGAAAAGCGCCGCGAAGCCTATTCGCGCATGCTCGCCGATGTTCACGCCAAGTACGATAGCGGCGACTACGCAGGCGCGCGCGCCGAATTCTATGGCGAAGTGAACCCGGTCTGGCTCACGGGACGCAAGCAGCTCAATGATCTCATTGTGGCCAATAAACAGCTGGCTGATCAGGCCACCGCCAACATTGTCAACGCCGTGCTGGCTGCCAAGATCAGCATGATCCTGTCGCTGCTGGTCGCCGTGCTGGCGGCTGCGGCCTGCGGTCTGCTGTTGATGCGTTCGATCACGGCACCGATGCAATTGATCGTTCGGATCCTGGACGTCATGCGTACCGGCGACCTGAGCACTCGATTGAACCTGTCGCGCAAGGACGAGTTCAATGCGGTCGAGACCGGCTTCAACGACATGGTCACCGAGCTCACCGCGCTGGTTGCCCAGGCGCAGCGCTCCTCGGTACAGGTCACTACCTCGGTCACCGAGATCGCTGCAACGTCACGCCAGCAGCAGGCTACCGCCACCGAGACCGCTGCAACCACCACCGAGATCGGCGCCACGTCGCGGGAAATCGCCGCCACCTCGCGGGACCTGGTGCGCACCATGACCGAAGTCACTTCGGCGGCGGATCAGGCGTCGGTTCTCGCCGGTTCCGGCCAGCAGGGCCTGGCACGCATGGAAGACACCATGCATCAGGTGATGGGCGCTGCCAATCTGGTCAACGCCAAGCTGGCGATCCTCAACGAGAAGGCCGGCAACATCAATCAGGTCGTCGTCACCATCGTCAAGGTCGCCGACCAGACCAACCTGCTGTCGCTCAATGCCGCCATCGAGGCCGAGAAGGCCGGTGAATACGGTCGCGGGTTTGCAGTGGTTGCCACCGAGGTCCGTCGCCTGGCCGACCAGACTGCCGTCGCCACTTATGACATCGAGCAGATGGTGCGGGAAATCCAGTCTGCGGTGTCTGCGGGTGTGATGGGCATGGACAAGTTTTCCGAAGAGGTGCGCCGTGGCATGTTCGAGGTCACCCAGGTCGGTGAGCAGCTGTCGCAGATCATCCATCAGGTTCAGGCGCTGGCACCTCGTGTGCTGATGGTCAACGAAGGTATGCAGGCCCAGGCCACCGGCGCCGAACAGATCAATCAGGCGCTGGTACAACTGGCGGATGCCAGCAGCCAGACCGTCGAATCACTGCGTCAAGCCAGTTTCGCGATCGACGAGTTGAGTCAGGTCGCGGTCGGGCTGCGCAGCGGCGTTTCGCGTTTCAAGGTCTGAAGGATCAATGAGCGATCAATCGCCGAGGCGCAATGGCACGCCACTGACCGCCAGCAAGCTTTTTCTGCTGTTTTGCATCGGCGAAGACCGCTATGCGCTGGACGCGACCGAGATCGCCGAAATCCTGCCGCGGGTAAAACTCAAGGCGATTGCCCAGGCACCGCACTGGGTGGCGGGAATCTTTGCTCATCGCGGCGAGATTGTCCCGGTGATCGACATCAGCGCGCTGAATTCCGGTCAGCCAGCGCGCTCGCGTACCAGTACGCGCATGGTGCTGGTGCATTATCGCTACGACGACGCGCACCCGGCTCAGTTGCTCGGGCTGATTCTGGAGCAGGCGACCGAAACGCTGCGCTGCCCGGTTGCGCAGTTCAAGGCGTACGGGCTGGACAATCGCCTGTCACCTTACCTGGGGCCGGTCCGCGAGGACGAGCAGGGCCTGCTGCAGTGGATTCATGTTCACGAACTGTTGAGCGAGCCGGTCCGCGAGTTGTTGTACCCGGTGCCGCCGATTGACCTTGAGCTGCTCGAGGACGCGCGATGAAGGTGGATGATTCGCGCTTCTTCAGCTTTCTCAAGGAGCGTATCGGACTGGATGTGACGTCCGTCGGCGAAGCGATCATCGAGCGCGCCTTGCGTCAGCGTGCGACGGCTGTCAATTGCCCTGACAGTGATGCGTACTGGCATCTTCTGGTCTCGTCGCCGCAGGAGCAGCAGGCGCTCATCGAAGCGGTGATCGTTCCCGAGACCTGGTTCTTTCGTTATCCCGAATCATTTGTCACCCTGGGTATGCTGGCCCGCGAGCGTATCGCCGGTATTGCCGGTGCGCGCCCCTTGCGCATTCTCAGCCTGCCGTGCTCGACCGGTGAGGAGCCGTATTCCATTGCCATGGCGTTATTCGACGCCGGTGTCGACGCCCGGCAATTCAAGGTCGATGCCATCGATATCAGCCCTGTTTCGATTGCCAAGGCCGAGCACGGTGTCTACGGCAAAAACTCGTTCCGTGGCAGCGACATCAGTTATCGCGAGCGCTATTTCAGTCCTGTCGCTGACGGCTTTGAAATCGCTGACAGTGTTCGCGACTCTGTGAGTTTTCAGCCGGGTAACCTGCTCGACCCGAAACTCGCTTCACAAGTGGCCTATGACATCGTCTTCTGCCGCAACCTGGTGATCTATTTTGATCGGCAGACCCAGCAACATGTATTCAAGGTCCTCAAACAACTGACCCGTGAAGACGGCCTGCTGTTTATCGGTCCGGCGGAGGGCAATCTGCTGGCGGGTATCGGCATGCGCTCGACGGGTATCGCCCAGTCCTTCGCCTTCCGGCACGCGCCCGTCGATGCGGTGGTGCCGGTGCCTGTCGCTGCACCGATGGCATCGCGTCCGGTGGTCGAGGCACCTGCCAGAGCGGTCGCGCCACGACCTGCGCCGCGAACATCCGCAGCTTTTGCGCCCGTCGCGAAACCCGTCGCTGCGGCAGGCAACAGCGATGTTTCGGCCTTGCTCGACAGGATCGCGGGGCTGGCCAACGAAGGTAAAAGTGCTGAGGCTCGGGCTGCGTGCGAGCGTTACCTGCAGCAGCATGAGCCGGTCGCGCAGGTGTTTTACTGGCTGGGTCTGCTCAGCGAAGTGGAAGGCCAGGTGCCACAGGCGCAGGGCTTCTATCGCAAGGCGCTGTATCTGCAACCGCAGCACTCCGAATCGCTGGCCCAACTGGCAGCATTGCTGGCTGCCCAGGGTGACACTGCCGGCGCCCGGCGCTTGCAGGACCGCGCAGCACGTGGCACGAATAAACAAGGAAACCAATGATGGCGGGCGTGTCCGGTTTTTCCAGTCTGACCCATGATCAGGCCCTGGATATCGATGATTGCTGGAACCGCATCGGTATTCATGGCGATCGCTCCTGCCCGTTGCTTGCAGAGCATATCCACTGCCGCAATTGCGCGGTTTATTCGGCTGCCGCCACCCGTCTGCTGGACCGCTACTCGCTGGTCCAGGAGTCGCCTGAGCAGTTTCAGGGTTCGGTGTTGCTGCGCGACATCGAGACGCGCTCGATTCTGGTATTCCGGCTTGGTGAAGAGTGGCTGGGGCTGGCGTCGCGCTGCTTCTCGGAAGTCGCTCCCAGTCAGACCATCCATTCACTGCCACACCAGCGTTCGCGTGCATTGCTGGGTGTCGCCAATGTACGCGGCGCTCTGGTAGCGTGCATCTCGCTGGTCGAGCTGCTCGGGCTGGACAGCACCGCGGTGAGTACCCCGTCGACGCGGGTGGTACCGCGCATGTTGATCGTCAGCGTCGAAGGCGGCCCGGTGGTGGTGCCGGTCGACGAGGTGGACGGTATTCACGCCATCGACGAGCGTGAGCTGGAAGCTGCTTCGGCATCCGGCACGCATGCCAATGCCCGTTTCACCCGTGGCGTGCTGCAATGGAAGGGCCGCAGCCTGCGCTGGCTGGACGAAGAAGAGTTGTTGTCGGCGGTGTATCGGAGCCTCACATGACGCCAGATCAAATGCGTGACGCCTCGCTGTTCGAACTGTTCACGCTGGAAGCCGACGCGCAGACCCAGGTATTGAGTGCGGGCCTGCTGGCACTCGAACGTAACCCGACCCAGGCGGATCAGCTGGAAGCCTGCATGCGTGCTGCTCACTCGCTCAAGGGCGCAGCGCGGATTGTCGGCGTCGATTTCGGCGTGAGTGTCGCGCATGTGATGGAAGACTGTCTGGTCAGCGCTCAGGAAGGGCGCCTGCTGCTTCAGGCCGAGCATATCGACGCGCTGCTGTCGGGGACCGACCTGTTGATGCGTATCGCCACGCCCGGCAGCGACGGTATTGGTCAGCCTGATATCGACAGTTATGTCGAAAGGCTCAATACGTTGCTGGCTTCCGGCGCTGGCACGGCGCGTACGGTCAGTACACCACTGCCGGATCCAGCCTCGGAGGCCTTGCTGGCCAGCGCGATGCTGCAGCTTGAGACGTCAAGCGGGTCGGTTGCGCCAGCGCCTGAGTCTGTCGCAGCGCCGTCGGCCGCCGCGTCGCCTGCCAGTCCAGCCGCCATGCCGGCTTCGGAACCAGAGGCACCGTTCACGCCCTTGCGTGAACGCCGTGTGGCCGAGGGCGGCGAACGCGTGTTACGAGTCACCGCCGAGCGCCTCAACGGGCTGCTGGACATGTCCAGCAAATCGCTGGTCGAGACTCAGCGCCTCAAGCCTTTGCTGGCCGGTATGCAGCGTCTCAAGCGCCTGCAAAGCAGCAGCGACCGTGCGCTGGAGGTATTGGGGGCCAGCTTTGGTGAAGAAGGTCCTTCGGCCGATGTGCAAAAAGCCCTGGAGGACGCGCGCAACCTCCTGTCCCAGGCGCAGCAGGTGTTGGCCCGGCAGACTGCCGAGCTGGATGAATTCGGCTGGCAGTCGGCACAACGTGCGCAACTGTTATACGACACGGCACTCGCGTGCCGCATGCGACCTTTCGCCGACGTACTGAATGGTCAGGCGCGCATGGTCCGGGATCTGGGGCGTGAGCTGGGCAAGCAGGTCCGCTTGCAGATCGAAGGCGAGAAGACCCAGGTCGATCGCGATGTGCTGGAAAAGCTCGATGCACCCTTGACTCACTTGCTGCGTAACGCCGTGGACCACGGCATCGAGTCGCCCGAAAAGCGCGTGGCGTCCGGCAAGGACCCTGAAGGTCTGATTCGTCTGCAGGCGTCGCATCAGGCTGGCTTGCTGGTCGTTGAGTTGAGCGATGACGGTGGCGGCGTGGACCTTGAACGTCTGCGCCAGAACATTATCGACCGCAAGCTTTCGCCGGCCGAGACCGCTGCGCAGCTGAGCGAGGAGGAACTGCTGAGTTTTCTGTTCCTGCCGGGCTTCAGCATGCGCGACAAGGTCACGCAGATCTCCGGCCGTGGTGTCGGCCTCGATGCCGTGCAGCATATGGTTCGCCAGATGCACGGCAGCGTTGAGCTGCAGCAATGGGCGGGTGAGGGCAGTCGCTTCAGGATAGAAATGCCGCTGACGCTTTCAGTGGTACGCAGCCTGGTCGTGGAAGTGGGCGGTGAAGCGTATGCCTTCCCGCTGGCTCATATCGAGCGCATGCGCGACCTGCAGCCTGACGACATTCTGCAACTGGAAGGGCGTCAGCATTTCTGGGATGAAGAGCGCCATGTCGGTCTGGTTTCGGCCAGTCAGCTGTTGAATCGACCGGCTGCGCAGAAGGCCGGAGAAACCCTCAAGGTTGTGGTGATTCGTGAGCGTGATGCTGTTTACGGCGTGGCCGTTGAACGCTTCATCGGTGAGCGCACGCTGGTGGTGATGCCGCTCGATGCGCGCCTGGGCAAGGTTCAGGACGTGTCGGCGGGGGCCTTGCTCGACGACGGTTCGGTGGTGCTGATCATCGATGTCGAAGACATGTTGCGCTCGGTGGAAAAACTTCTGAATACCGGCCGCCTGGAGCGCATCGACCGACGCACTCGTCAGGCAGACCAAGTGTCACGCAAACGCGTGCTGGTCGTCGATGATTCTTTGACCGTGCGCGAGCTGGAGCGCAAGCTGCTGCTCAGTCGCGGCTACCAGGTGTCGGTGGCCGTGGACGGAATGGACGGCTGGAACGCGCTGCGCGCCGAGGACTTCGACCTGCTGATTACCGACATCGACATGCCGCGTATGGACGGTATCGAGCTGGTGACCCTGTTGCGCCGCGATACCCGCTTGCAGTCCCTGCCGGTCATGGTCGTGTCCTACAAGGACCGTGAAGAGGACCGGCGTCGCGGCCTGGACGCTGGCGCCGATTATTACCTGGCCAAGGCCAGTTTCCACGATGATGCCTTGCTCGACGCTGTCGTCGAATTGATAGGAGACGCGCAAGGATGAAGATTGCCATCGTCAACGATATGCCCATGGCCATCGAAGCCCTGCGCCGTGCACTGGCTTTCGAGCCCGCGCATCAGATCATCTGGGTGGCGTCCAATGGTGCCGACGCCGTGCAGCGTTGCGTCGAGCAGACCCCGGACCTGATCCTGATGGATCTGATCATGCCGGTGATGGATGGCGTCGAAGCCACCCGCCGGATCATGGCCGAAACACCCTGCGCTATCGTTATCGTGACCGTCGACCGCGAGCAGAACATGCGCCGCGTGTTCGAAGCGATGGGGCACGGCGCGCTGGATGTGGTGGACACGCCGGCCATTGGTGGCCCCAATCCAAAAGAGGCGGCGGCGCCCCTGCTGCGCAAGATCCTCAATATCGACTGGCTGATCGGCCAGCGTGTCGGCGTTGAACGGGTCGCGGTTGCGCCGGTTTCCGCGCCGTCGAAACGTGACCGGCTCGTGGCGATCGGTTCCTCGGCAGGCGGGCCTGCAGCGCTGGAGATTCTGCTCAAGGCGCTTCCGGTGAGTTTCCCGGCAGCGATTGTCCTTGTACAGCACGTCGACCAGGTCTTCGCCGCCGGTATGGCCGAGTGGTTGAGCTCGGCCTCCGGCCTGCCGGTACGTCTGGCAAGGGAAGGCGAAACGCCACAGCCGGGTGTGGTGTTGCTGGCAGGCACCAATCATCATATCCGTTTGCTCAAGGACGGCACGCTGGCGTACACAGCGGAGCCGGTGAATGAAGTTTACAGGCCCTCGATTGATGTGTTTTTCGAGAGCGTTACCCGATATTGGAGTGGCGAGGCGGTCGGCGTTCTGCTGACCGGGATGGGGCGCGACGGTGCACAGGGACTCAAGGCCATGCGTGAGCGGGGGTTTCTGACCATCGCTCAGGATCAGGCCAGTTCTGCTGTTTATGGCATGCCCAAGGCTGCCGCAGCCATTGATGCTGCCGTGGAAATCTGCCCATTGCCCGCCATAGCACCTCGCTTGATCGAGGTATTTACTCAATGACTGCTCTGCTGAACTCAGTGGCAGTCGGCGATCAGGAGAAAGATCATGAATGACCTGCAAACGGATGAGCTCAAGACGCCGGATGAAAACAGCGCAATGGTGCTTCTGGTGGATGATCAGGCCATGATTGGTGAAGCCGTACGACGCGGCCTGGCCGGCCATGAGTCCATCGACTTTCATTTTTGTGCCGACCCGCATCAGGCGATTGCACAGGCCGTGCAGATCAAGCCGACGGTGATTCTGCAGGACCTGGTGATGCCGGGCCTGGACGGGCTGACGCTGGTTCGCGAGTACCGCAGCAACCCGCTGACCCGCGATATCCCGATCATCGTGCTGTCCACCAAGGAAGACCCGCTGATCAAGAGCGCGGCGTTCACGGCCGGGGCCAACGACTATCTGGTCAAGCTGCCGGACAACATCGAGCTGGTGGCGCGCATTCGCTATCACTCGCGCTCGTACATGACCCTGTTGCAGCGCGACGAGGCCTATCGGGCCCTGCGCGTCAGCCAGCAACAACTGCTCGATACCAATCTGGTTCTGCAGCGCCTGATGAATTCCGATGGCCTCACGGGGCTGTCGAACCGCCGCCATTTCGACGAGTATCTGGAACTGGAGTGGCGCCGTGCAGTTCGCGAGCAGACCCAGTTGTCGTTGCTGATGATCGATGTGGACTACTTCAAACCCTACAACGACAACTTCGGGCATCTTGAGGGTGACGAGGCCCTGCGTCAGGTCGCCAAGGCAATCCGCAACAGTTGCAGTCGCCCGTCGGACTTGCCGGCTCGCTACGGCGGCGAGGAGTTCGCCATGGTCCTGCCCAACACCTCGCCGGGAGGGGCGCGTCTGCTGGCTGAAAAGCTGCGCCAGAGTGTCTCCGGCATGAATATCCCGCATATGGCGCCAGCGCCTGGCTCCAGCCTGACGGTGAGTATCGGCGTGGCAACCGTGACGCCGCAGCTCGGAATGCACAGCCGTCAGCTGATTCTGGATGCCGACAAGGGGCTTTATCAGGCCAAGAATAACGGGCGCAATCAGGTCGCGGCGGGCTGACGCCGGCAGCGACCGGTAAATAGGCCTCACAACGCCCGCTCGACGGGCTGCTTTCGTGGCCTTGCCTGGGGTATACTCGTCGGCTTTGAAAATTTCGCCTGCGAGTGCTGCCTACCATGGAAATCAACCCGATCCTAAACAGCATCAAGGATTTGTCCGAGCGCTCCGAAACCATTCGGGGGTATCTTTGACTACGATCACAAACATGATCGTCTGACCGAAGTCAACCGCGAGCTCGAAGATCCAAACGTCTGGAACAACCCGGCCTACGCCCAGGAACTGGGGCGCGAGCGCTCCCTGCTGGCGCAGATCGTAGAAACCCTGGACGAAATGTCCTCGGGTCTGGCCGATGCCAAAGACCTGTTGCTGATGTCTGCCGAAGAAGAAGACCAGGCTGCCGTCGATGACGTCGCCGCCGAAGTCGAGCGCCTGCGCGAATCGCTGGAAAAGCTCGAGTTCCGCCGCATGTTCAGCGGCGACATGGACCCCAACAACGCTTATCTGGACATCCAGGCCGGCTCCGGTGGCACCGAAGCGCAGGACTGGGCGAACATCCTGCTGCGCATGTACCTGCGCTGGGCTGACAAGCGTGGTTTCGACGCTACCATCATGGAACTGTCTGCCGGTGAAGTCGCCGGTATCAAGGGCGCTACCGTGCACATCAAGGGCGAATACGCCTTCGGCTGGTTGCGTACCGAGATCGGCGTTCACCGTCTGGTGCGCAAGAGCCCGTTCGACTCCGGCAACCGTCGCCACACCTCGTTCTCGGCCGTATTCGTTTCGCCGGAAATCGATGACAACATCGAAATCGACATCAATCCGGCGGATCTGCGCATCGACACCTACCGTTCTTCCGGGGCCGGTGGTCAGCACGTAAACACCACTGACTCGGCGGTGCGGATCACCCACGTTCCGACCAATACCGTGGTCAGCTGCCAGAACGAGCGTTCCCAGCATGCGAACAAGGACACCGCCATGAAAATGCTGCGGGCCCGTTTGTATGAGCAGGAAGTGCAGAAGCGCAATGCAGCGTCCCAGGCACTCGAAGACACCAAGTCCGATATCGGCTGGGGTCATCAGATTCGCTCCTACGTACTGGACGCCTCGCGTATCAAGGACCTGCGGACCAACATCGAACGCAGCGACTGCGACAAGGTGCTTGATGGCGATATCGACGAATACCTGATCGCGAGCCTCAAGCAAGGGCTGTAAACCGTCAGCCGACACCTCAAGTCCCTCGTCGCAAGGCGAGGGCGAACCTGTGATGGAATCTTTAAAGACATGAGCGACCAACAACTCGACCCGCAAGCCCTGCAACAGGAAGAAAACACCCTGATCGCCTTGCGCAAGGAAAAGCTTGCAGCAGGCCGTGCCAAGGGTCAGGCCTTCCCCAACGACTTCCGCCGCGACAGCTACTGCAATGACCTGCAGAAACAGTACGTCGACAAGACCAAGGAAGAACTGGCAGAGGCAGCGATTCCGGTCAAGGTTGCCGGTCGCATCATGCTCAACCGTGGCTCGTTCATGGTGATCCAGGACATGACCGGGCGCATCCAGGTCTATGTCAACCGCAAGACCCTGCCTGAAGAAACCCTGGCCGAGGTGAAAACCTGGGACCTGGGCGACATCATCGCTGCCGAAGGTACTCTGGCACGCTCCGGCAAGGGCGACCTGTACGTCGAGATGACCAGCGTTCGTCTGCTGACCAAATCTTTGCGTCCGCTGCCCGACAAGCACCATGGCCTGACCGATACCGAACAGCGCTACCGTCAGCGTTACGTCGACCTGATCGTCAACGAAGACGTGCGCGAGACCTTCCGCGTGCGCTCGCAGGTTATCGCTCACATCCGCAGCTTCCTGATGAAGCGCGACTTCCTCGAAGTCGAAACGCCAATGCTGCAGACCATTCCCGGTGGCGCGGCGGCCAAGCCGTTCGAAACCCATCACAATGCGCTGGACATGGAAATGTTCCTGCGTATCGCCCCGGAGCTGTACCTCAAGCGATTGGTGGTCGGTGGTTTCGAGAAGGTCTTCGAGATCAATCGCAACTTCCGTAACGAAGGTGTTTCGACCCGGCACAACCCCGAGTTCACCATGCTCGAGTTCTACCAGGCCTACGCCGATTACGAAGACAACATGGACCTCACCGAGGAACTGTTCCGCGAACTGGCGCAACTGGTTCTGGGTACCACCGACGTGCCTTACGGCGACAAGGTGTTCCACTTCGGCGAACCGTTCGTGCGCCTGTCGGTGTTCGACTCGATCCTCAAGTACAACCCCGAGCTGACCGCTGCCGACCTGCAGGACATCGACAAGGCCCGCGCCATCGCGAAAAAGGCCGGTGCCAAGGTGCTGGGCTTCGAAGGTCTGGGTAAATTGCAGGTGATGATTTTCGAAGAGCTGGTCGAGCACAAGCTGGAACAGCCTCACTTCATTACCCAGTACCCGTTCGAAGTGTCGCCGCTGGCGCGCCGCAATGACGAAAACCCGAATGTTACCGACCGTTTCGAGTTGTTCATCGGCGGTCGCGAAATCGCCAATGCCTACTCCGAGCTCAACGACGCCGAAGATCAGGCCGAACGCTTCCAGGCTCAGGTGGCCGACAAGGATGCCGGTGACGACGAAGCCATGCACTACGACGCCGACTTCGTCCGCGCGCTGGAGTACGGCATGCCGCCGACGGCAGGCGAGGGGATCGGTATCGACCGGTTGGTGATGCTGCTCACCGACTCGCCATCGATCCGTGATGTGATCCTCTTCCCGCACATGCGCCCGCAAGCGTAATCAGTGGAAAAACAGCCGCCTTCATTGGGCGGCTTTTTTTTAAGTGTTTTTTCAGATCGACTCATTTCAGAGCGACTTATAAGGAAGCTGTCGTGACGATTGCCAGAGAAGGGGCCGCCGGAGTAGCGAGCGCGGTGGCCAAAAGTGTCAAGTATCAGGGGCGCAAGGCTGCGCGTGAGGGCAGTGAGCAACGCAGGCAGGTCATTCTCGATGCCGCCATGCGTATCGTGGTGCGTGACGGCGTACGCGCCGTACGCCATCGTGCAGTGGCCGCCGAAGCCAGCGTACCGCTGTCGGCAACCACCTATTACTTCAAGGACATCGATGATCTGCTGACCGATGCCTTCGCCCAGTATGTACAGCGCAGTGCCGACTATCTGGCGCGGCTGTGGCAAAACACTGAAGGCATTCTGCGCGAGATGATGAGCCGCAGTTCCGGGAGCCCGACTGACCGGTTTCGTCTGGCGGACGACATTGCGCGTATGGTGACGGAGCATATTCGCCATCAATTGCTGACCCGGCGTGACTATCTGATCGCCGAGCAGGCGTTCTACCACGAAGCATTGATCAACCCGCGCCTGACGCCGCTGGTCATGGCCCATCAGGAAATTCTTCTGCAAGGCAGTTGTCAGTTCTTTCAGGTGATCGGTTCCCTGCAGCCCTATCAGGATGCTCAGGTGTTGACGGGGCTTATTCGCCGCATTGAGTATCAAGGTCTGCTGCATGGACCGCAGCGTCAGGCGGACGAAGAAATGCTCTGTATCCTGACGCGGCAGATGCGTCTGGTCCTGGGGACCCCGCAGCCGCTTCGAGGGTGACTATACTGTTGCGCGGGTGCCTGGGATCGGCTGTTCAGATGGCTTGACGATCCTGCCGGTTTCGATATTTTCCAGAGGTGGCGTGTTGTTCGGCGCCGCCATGCAGTAGCGTGACAGCCAGCCAAGGAGTACCGGTGGACGAGTATCAACAGACTATTCGTGCTTTATCGGATCGGATCGTCGTTGCACAGACGCCGATTCGCATTCTGGATGCAGTTAAATGGGATGAGAACGTCCGCAAGGAGTTTCTGGCCGCCAAGGGCAAGGCGCTTCCTGCCGTGGACCGCGCCTACTACGAAAACCGTCCGCTGGGTTTCGACTCTTCCGCCTTGAAGCAGGAGTTTCAGAACATCGAGCGCGACGTCACGCGTCAACTGGGGCAGTTCAATCCGGTCGGTCAGATCATGCGCCGCATGTGCCGTGAGTACCGCATGGTGGTGCGTATGCTCGAGGCCCGCGGTACGTCCGACTTCGGCCTGATTTCTCAGGAACTGTACGGCGCGGCATCCGACGCCTTTCATGCGGGTGACCCGACGCTGGCCGATCTTGGCTTGATGCTTTCGGATTACCTGAACAACATTGCCGGGCGCGGCGACCTGAAGGACGAGCCGAAAACGCTCACCGCCAAGGACGCCGTTTCGCTGCTGCAATCGCGTTTGAACCGCGTGTTCGGTGAGGCCGAGGAGACCATCCGGGTTTTCGAATCCGACGGGATCGTCGCTGATGCGGCTGCCGGTGCCGACTACATCAAGATCCGCACCGACGCCATGTTCAACGAGCGCGACGTCCGTGCGCTGGAAGTGCACGAAGGGCTGGTGCACGTGGGTACCACGCTGAACGGGCAAAACCAGCCGATCTGTACGTTCCTGTCAAAGGGGCCGCCGTCATCGACGGTGACGCAGGAAGGCCTGGCGATTCTCATGGAAGTCATCGCCTTTGCATCCTATCCCAGCCGCCTGCGCAAGCTGACCAACCGCACGCGCGCCATTCACATGGCCGAGCAGGGCGCTGATTTTCTGCAGGTGTTCGAGTTCTATCGCGAGCAGGGTTTTGGCATGTCGGAGAGCTACGGCAATGCCAGTCGCGTTTTCCGCGGCTCGGTGCCCAACGGCTTGCCGTTCACCAAGGACCTGTCCTATCTGAAAGGCTTCATCATGGTCTACAACTACATTCAGCTCGCCGTGCGCAAGGGCAAGCTTGAACAGGTGCCGCTGCTGTTCTGCGGCAAGACCACGCTGGAAGACATGCGTACCCTGCGCCAACTGGTGGACGAAGGGCTGGTGGTTGCACCCAAGTACCTGCCCGA
>Ga0182231_1000091_pt1 | contig 24461 bp, 20 predicted proteins | sample G6R1MG_29_FD_129667 | JGI IMG/M metagenome (GOLD analysis project Ga0182231, IMG submission 129667) | Miscanthus phyllosphere microbial communities from Michigan, USA - G6R2_NF_07NOV2016_LD1 MG | ecosystem: Host-associated > Plants > Phyllosphere > Phylloplane/Leaf | place: USA: Michigan...
CCAAACCTGGAACCAGGTCTACGATCCGTTCGGCAACCCGTGGCTGTCGACGCTGGCCGCCTCCGTGCCGGTGATCGCGCTGCTCGCCATGATCGCCAGCGGCAAGGTCAAGGCCCACATCGCGGCCGTGCTCGCCCTGGTGCTGGCCTTCGCCCTCGCCGTCGGCGCCTTCGGCATGCCGCTCGGCCTCGCGACCCGAGCCTCGCTGCTCGGGATGGTGACCGGGTTCTTCCCGATCGGCTGGATCATCCTCAACGTCATCTTCCTCTACCGGCTGACGGTGGAGAAGGGGTGGTTCGCCATCCTCCAGCAATCGGTGGCCGGCATCACCACCGACCGGCGGCTGCAGCTGCTGCTCGTCGCCTTCGCCTTCGGCGCGTTCTTCGAGGGCGCGGGCGGGTTCGGCACGCCGGTGGCGGTCACCGGCGCGATCCTGATCGGGCTCGGCTTCTCGCCGCTGGCGGCCTCCGGCCTGTCGCTCATCGCCAACACCGCGCCGGTGGCCTTCGGCGCGCTCGGCGCGCCGATCCAGGGCCTCGCCTCGGTGACGGGCTACGACCCCTACGTGCTCGGCGCGATGATCGGCCGGCAGCTGCCGGTGTTCTCGCTGATCGTGCCGTTCTGGCTGATCTGGGTGTTCGCGGGCTTCCGCGGCATGGTCCAGATCTGGCCCGCCATCCTCGTCTGCGGCGGTTCGTTCGCGCTGGCCCAGTTCGGCATCTCGAACTACGTCAACCCGTGGATCGTCGACATCGGCGCGGCCCTGGTCTCCATGGGCGCCCTGGTGCTGTTCCTGAAGTTCTGGCGCCCGGCCACCATCTGGACCTCGCCGGCCCTGCGCGGCAACGACCCGTCGCTGGGCTACGTCACCGCCGAGGGCGGCGCCAAGGTGGCCCCCACGGGCGCCGGCGTGCGCACGGCCTCGTCTTCCGAGATCATGATGGCGTGGGTGCCGTGGATCATCCTCTCGGTGATCGTCGCGATCTGGGGCACGGGCTGGTTCAAGGCCATCGTCAACCCGCTCTTCACCTGGCGCTACGAGGTGCCGGGCCTGCACAACGTCATCATGAAGGTGCCCCCGGTGGTGGCGACCGCCCACCCCGAGGCCGCCGTCTTCGCCTTCACCTACATGTCCTACACCGGCACCGGCGTGCTGTTCGCCGCCATCCTGTCGGGCCTGCTCATGCGGTTCTCGCCGTGGCGCCTCGTGACCGCATACATCGAGACCATCTGGGTGCTGCGCTACTCGCTCATCACCATCTCGGCGATGCTGGCGCTGGGCGTGCTCACCCGCTACGCGGGCGTCGACGCCACCCTCGGCCTCGCGTTCGCCGGCACGGGCATCCTCTACCCGTTCTTCGGCACCCTGCTCGGCTGGTTGGGCGTGGCGCTCACGGGCTCCGACACCGCCTCGAACGTCCTGTTCGGCGGCTTGCAAAAGATCACGTCGGAGCAGCTCGGTCTGTCGGGCATCCTCATGGCCTCGGCGAACTCGTCCGGCGGCGTCATGGGCAAGATGATCGACGCCCAGTCCATCGTCGTCGCCTCCACGGCCACGGGGTATTTCGGGCAGGAGGGCAAGATCCTGCGCTTCGTGTTCTGGCACTCCATCGTGCTCGCCTGCCTCGTCGGCGTGCTGGTGATGCTCCAGGCCTACGTCTACCCGTTCACCGCCATGGTGATTCACCCGTAGGGGCGAACGCCTGACGATCGTGGAAAAGCCCGCTCCGGTTCGCCGGGGCGGGTTTTTTCTTGAGGGGCGGGGTGTCCGGCCGGGTTCCCGGACAGTTCGGACGGATCGCTCGGCGCCGTGGCTGTCGCCGGCCGGGGAGGGGGACTATCGCCGGGGCTCACGCGAGGGGGACCCCGATCGATGCCACAGACGATGCGGGGATGGGGCAGCGGGCTCCTCGGGGTCCTCATCTTCAGCGCCTCCCTGCCGGCGACGCGGATCGCCGTCGGGGGCTTTTCGCCCCTGTTCCTCACCGCGGCGCGGGCGGTCATCGCCGCGCTCCTCGGCGCGGGACTGCTCCTGGCGCTCGGCGAGAAGCGGCCGGGGCGGGGCGACCTCGCCGCCCTGGCGCTGGTGGCGCTGGGCGTGGTGGTCGGGTTCCCGCTGCTCACGGCCCTGGCGCTCCAGCACGTCACGGCCGCCCATTCGGTGGTGTTCGTCGGCCTGCTGCCGCTCGCCACCGCCGGGTTCGGCGTCCTGCGCGGCGGCGAGCGGCCCCGCCCGGCCTTCTGGGCGTTCTCCGTCACCGGCGCGGCGGTGGTCGCGGGCTTCGCCCTCCTCCAGGACGGCGCGGCCTCGCCCCTCGGCGACCTCCTGATGCTCGCCGCCATCCTGCTCTGCGGCCTCGGCTACGCCGAGGGGGCGACCCTGTCGCGGCGGCTCGGCGGCTGGCAGGTGATCTCCTGGGCCCTCGTCCTCGCCCTGCCGGCCATGGTGGCCCTGGCGCTCGCGACCCGGCCGGGTTCGTGGAGCGGCATCGGCTGGCCGGCCTGGGCGGGCCTCGCCTACGTCTCGGTGTTCAGCATGCTCGTCGGCTTCGTGTTCTGGTATCGCGGGCTGGCGCTCGGCGGGATCGCGGGCGTCGGGCAGCTGCAGCTGCTCCAGCCGTTCCTCGGCCTGTCGCTGGCCGGCCTGCTTCTGCACGAGCCCGTGGCCTGGACCATGCTGGCGGCGGCCGGCCTCGTGGTGCTGTGCGTGGCGGGGGCGAAACGGTTCGCGTGACGGGGCCGCGATGGGGTAGGATCGCGGCGCCATGTTCAAGCTCGCCGCGCGCTACTCCCTCGCCAAGCTCTCCCCCGTGGAGACCGCCCGCCTGCGCCTCGCCCCCCTGGTGCCGGAGGATGCCGAGGCCGTGCGGGCCATGACCGACGATCCGGCCATCACCGGCGCCATCGATTTCCTGCCGAGTCCCTTCACCCTGCAGGCCGCGCGTCAGCTCATCGGCCCCGCCAAGGTCCGCAAGGACTGCTTCCTCGGCGCCCGGACGCGCGACGGGGCCCTGGTCGCCATCGTCGGCCTGCACCTGCGCGGCGACCACGCCGTCGAACTCGGCTACTGGGTCGGGGGCGGGGCCCGGGGCCAGGGCTACGGCGCCGAGGCCGTGACCGCCGCCGTGGGCCTGTTGCGCGGGCGCTTCCCCCACCGTTTCGTCGTCGCCGAATGCCGCCCGGAGAACGCGGCGTCGGTGGGGCTGCTCAAGAAGGTGGGATTTCGCGACACCGGCGACGAAGGCCACCGGCCGGGGCGGCGGATTTTTGCGTATGAGGCAGGTTGATCTTCCTGCATCCTTCGGTTGAAGTTTCTCTGAGAGCCTGATCCTCGAGTGCGGTGCATCGTGGGCGAGAACCGGAAATTCATCGCCAAGCGGTTCAATGAGCATACCAAGTTGCTCGCAACGCTCTTCAATTCCCTCTCGATCGCGACCTTTGGTGCCGCCTTCGTCGTTCCGCTCGCGCAGGGACAAGCCGGCTTCCTGAAGGACGGTCACTGGATTTTGCTTCTGGTCGGCGTAGCCCTACATTTGGCAGGCCAGACGGCCATTCGTTTCATGAGGAGCGAGGATTGAGTCCGATGACGCTCACCCTGCAGATCGCGGCCGTCGCCGCCGTGCTGATCGTTGGAGGTCTTTCCGCACTGGCTCTCGCGGCGCGGAATTTCGACCGGCGTTTTCCCCACACGGAGCGGCCGACCAACCGCGAGTAGTCTGTACCGCCTACTCGGCCGCCATCCGCGCCGGATCGCCTTCGATCCACGCCGCGAGATCCGCCCGGCCGCGATCCGTCAGGGCCTTCTTCTTCGCCACCGCCTTCTCCGGGCCCTTGAGGCGCCGGCCGCCCTCGCCCTTCGGGGCGTGGTCGAGGGGCGGGAACAGGCCGAAATTGACGTTCATCGGCTGGAACGAGCGCGGGGCGCCCGCATCCTCCGCCGCGATGTGGCCGCCGGTGATGTGGCCGATCAGCGCCCCGAGGGCCGTGGTGGCCGGCAGGGGCGCCAGGGCTTGGCCCCGCGCCTCGGCGACGGCGAAGCGGCCCGCCATGAGGCCGATGGCGGCGCTCTCGACGTAGCCCTCGCAGCCGGTGATCTGGCCGGCGAAGCGCAAGCTGGGTCGCGCCTTCAGCCGCAGGGTCGCGTCGAGGAGGCGGGGGCTGTCGAGGTAGGTGTTGCGGTGAAGGCCGCCGAGACGCGCGAACTCGGCGTTCTCGAGCCCCGGGATCGTGCGGAACACCCGCACCTGCTCGGAATAGGTGAGCTTCGTCTGGAAGCCGACCATGTTGTAGAGGGTGCCGAGCGCGTTGTCCTGGCGCAGCTGCACGATGGCGCAGGCCTTCACCGTGGGATCGTGCGGGTTGGTCAGGCCCACGGGCTTCATCGGGCCGTGGCGCAGGGTCTCGGGACCGCGCTCGGCCATCACCTCGATGGGCAGGCAGCCGTCGAAGTAGGGGGTCGAGGCCTCCCACTCCTTGAACCCGATCTTGTCGCCCTCCACGAGCGCGCGGATGAACGCGTCGTACTGGTCGCGGTCCATGGGGCAGTTGATGTAGTCGGCCCCCGTTCCGCCCGGCCCGACCTTGTCGTAGCGCGACTGGAACCACGCCTTGTCCATGTCGATGGAGTCGCGGTGGACGATGGGCGCGATGGCGTCGAAGAACGCGAGCGATTCCGCACCCGTGAGATCCCGGATGGCGCCCGCCAGGGACGGCGCCGTGAGCGGGCCGGTGGCCACGATGGTCCGGCCCCAATCCTCCGGCGGCAGGCCCTCGACCTCCTCGCGTCGAATCGTGACCAGGGGATGGGCCTCGAGGGCGGCGGTGACGGAGGCCGCGAAGCCGTTGCGGTCGACGGCGAGCGCCCCGCCGGCCGGCACCTGATGCGCGTCGGCGGATTTCAGGATGAGGGAGCCGAGGGTGCGCATCTCCTGGTGCAGCAGGCCGACGGCGTTGCCGTTGGCGTCGTCGGAGCGGAACGAGTTCGAGCAGACGAGCTCGGCCAGATCCTGGCCGTGATGCGCCTCGGTGCCGCGCACGGGGCGCATCTCGTGGAGCACCACGGGATGTCCGGCCTGCGCGATCTGCCAGGCGGCTTCCGAGCCCGCCAGCCCGCCGCCGACGATGTGGATTGGGGTTTCGCTCATCGCCCCGAGATAGACCCGGGCGCCCGGGGGATCAATGCAGCGGCGGCGAGACGAGGAAGCGGTCGCGGTTGGCCGAGGTCACCGCGAGCTTGATGGTCTGGCCGTCGCGCCGGATGGTGAGGGGCACCCGCACCCCGGCCTCGCCGAGCGCCCAGACCTGGCGGAAGAAGCCGGCGAGATCCGCCACGGGCTCGCCCGCCACGGCCGCGACCACGTCGCCCGCGCGCAGATCCGCGGCCTCCGCCGGACCGTCGTCGGCGAGCCCCATGACCACCACGGCGTCGTCGCCGTCGCTGGCGTAGAGGCCGAGCCACGGCCGGGGCGCCCGGTCGGCCCGGCCCCGGGTGACGAGGTCGTCGAGGATGGGTTTGAGGAGATCGATGGGCACGATCATGTTGATGGTCTTCGGGCCCTCCGCCGTGCCCTGCTGCAATTGCAGCGAGCCGATGCCCAGCAGCTCGCCGGCGCTTCCGATGAGGGCGGCGCCGCCCCAGTGCGGGTGGGCGGGGGCGGTGAACAGGGCCTCGTCGAGGACGTATTCCCAGTAGCCGGCGAATTCCTGCCGGGCCACGATCTCCACGGCGACGCTGCGCTGGCGCCCGCCGACGCCGGCGACGATGGCCCGGTCGCCGACCTTCACCCCGGCCGAGCGCCCGAGGGGCAGGGCCGGCAGGCCGAGGGGGCCGAGCGCCTGGACGAGGCCGAAGCCCGTGACCGCGTCGTAGCCGACCACGTGGCCGGGCACGGAGCGCCCGTCCTGCGTGGTGAGCCACACGGTGTCGGCCTCCATCACGAGGTAGCCGATGGTGACCACGAGGCCGTCGTCGCCGATGACGACGCCGTTGCCGGCCCGCTCGGTGCCCAGCGTCTCGGCCGTGAAGGCCTCGTCGGGCACCCGGGTCGAGAGGGCGACGATGGCGGTCAGCGCCTGCGCGAGGTCGAAGGCATAATCGGCGGCCTTGGGCTGCACGGATGCGGGGATTTTCCAGTCTCCGGGCGAGGCCATGGGGGCGTCTTTCCTGCCGTCTTCGTGCGGTCGAGAGCGAGAGATAGGTGGTCGGCCGAAGTTTAACAGGCTCGGGCGTGGTCCTGCGCGCACGTGGCTCGAAGCTGCTCTCAGACCAGCAGTTTGTCGAGGGTGATGGGGAAGTCGCGCACGCGCACGCCGGTGGCGTGCCACACGGCATTGGCGATGGCGCCCGCCGTGCCGGTGATGCCGATCTCGCCCACCCCCTTGATGCCGAGCGGGTTCACGTGCGGATCGTGCTCCTCCACCAGGATCGCCTCGAGGGACGGCACGTCGGCGTTCACCGGCACGTGGTACTCGGCGAGATTCCCGTTCATCACCCGGCCCGAGCGCGTGTCGAGCACGGCGTGCTCGTGGAGCGCCAGCGACACGCCCCAGATCATGCCGCCGTAATACTGGCTGCGCACGAGGCGCGGATTGACGATGCGCCCGGCCGCGAAGGCGCCCACCAGCCGCGTCACCCGGATCTGCCCGAGATCGGGATCGACCTTCACCTCGGCATAGACCGCCCCATGCGCGTGCATGGCGTAAGCCTTTCGCGATGCCGGTTCGCCCGCGCCGGTGCCCTTGGCCTCGACGGACGCCTTGCCGGCGCGGGCGAGGATCTCCGAAAAGCTCTCCGAGCGGGTCGGGTCGTCGCGGCGCGCGAGGCGTCCGCCCTGCGCCACCGTGCCGGCATTGCCGGCGCCGTAGAGAGGCGAGGCGCGGTCGTTCACCGCGAGCGTCTCGAGTTCGGCGAGGGCCGCCTGCGTCGCCGCGTGGACGGCGCTGCCGGAAGTGGCCGTGCCGGTAGAGCCGCCGGCGAGGCCGCCGTTCGGCAGGTCGGATTCGCCGATGCGCAGGTCCACGGCGTCGAGGCCGAGACCGAGGCCGTCGGCGGCGATCTGGGCGAGCACGGTCCAGGCGCCCTGGCCCATGTCCTGGGCGGCGGTCTCGACCAGGGCCGTGCCGTCGGCCCGGATCGTGGCGCGGGCCTCGCCCTGCATCATCCCGGCCGGATAGGTCGCCGTGCCCATGCCCCAGCCGACGAGGAGGCCGTCCGCGTCCCGCATCTGGCGCGGCTGCTTCGGGCGCTTGGCCCAACCGAACCGCTCGGCGCCTTGCGCGTAGCACTCGCGCAGGGCCTTGGAGGAGAACGGCCGGTGGGTGATGGGCTCGACCTCGGCGTAGTTCCGCAGCCGCAGCTCCAACGGGTCCATGTCGAGCTTCAGGGCGAGTTCGTCGAGGGCCGATTCCACCGCGACGCTGCCCGGCGCCTCGCCGGGCGCGCGCATGAACAGGGGCGTGCCGATATCGGCGCGCGACACCGCGTGGGTCGTCGCGATGGCGTCGGCGGCGTAGAGGTGGCGGGCGATGAGGCCGCAGGCTTCCACGAACTCGTCGTGCCGGCTCGTGAGGGTCAGGGTGTGGTGATCGAGCGCCGTGAGGCCGCCATCGGCCTTGGCGCCGAGCTTGAGGGTCTGGCGGGTGGCGGCGCGGTGGCCCACGGGGCCGAACATCTGCTCGCGCCGGGTCACGAGCTTCACCGGCCGGCCGACGAGCCTGGCCGCCATGATCCCGAGGATCTGCGGCGCGGCGATGAAGCCCTTCGAGCCGAAGCCGCCGCCGAGATAGTGGCTGACGATGTGGATGTTCTCCGGCGGAATCCCGAACAGCTCGGCGATGCGCCCCTTGGCGATCCACAGGGCCTGGGTCGGCGTCTGTAGGGTCAGGCGGTCGCCGTCCCACGCGGCCACGCTGGTGTGGGGTTCGAGCGCGTTGTGATACTGCGCCGCCGTCTCGTAGGTGACGTCCAGGCGGGTGTCGGCGGCGGCCAGTCCGGCGGCGACGTCGCCCGATCCTTCCTCCGTCGGCGAGCCGGCCCCGACGCTGTCGGGCGTGAAGATGGTTTCGCCGCCGAGCTCCACGCTCGGCGTCTCGGCCTCGTAGCGAGGATCCAGCAGGGCGGCGCCCTCGGTCGCGGCCTCCAGGGTCTCGGCAATCACCACCGCGATGGGCTGGTTGGCGTAGCGCACGCCCGAATTCTGCAGCAGATCGAGGCGGAACGTGAAGGGATTGTCCTTCTCGTCCGGGGATTTGGCGAGCTTCGGGGCGTTCTCCGGCGTCATCACCGCAACCACGCCCGGATGGGCTTTCGCCGCCGCGACGTCGAGACGGGTGACCCGGCCCCGCGCGATGGTGCTCACCGCCATGACGGCGTGGAGCATCCCGTCCGGCTTGAAGTCGGCGCTGTAGCGCGCCGCGCCCGTGACCTTGGCGGGGCCGTCCCGCCGGGTGAGGGGCTGGCCGATGGAGGCGCCGTGGCGCATGCGCTCGCTCATGGTCAGGCTCCGAAGGGGCTGGCGGGCAAGGCGGGGATGCGGGCCGGCGTGCCGGCCCGGGCGAGCGTCAGGGCCCGCACGACGATGCGGCGGGCGAGCTCGATCTTGGCGGCGTTGTCGCCGGACGGCTTCGCTCCGGCCAGCGCCGCGTCGGCGGCCCGGGCGAACAGCTCGGGGCTCGGGCTCTGCCCGGCGAGCAGGTGTTCGGCCTCCCGCGCCCGCCAGGGCTTCAGGGCGACGCTGCCGAGCGCGATGCGGGCTTGGCCCACGCGGTCGCCGTCGAGGGTGAGGCCCACCGCCGCCGAGACCAGGGCGAAGGCGTAGGAGGTGCGCTCGCGGACCTTGAGGTAGCGCGAATGCGCCGCGAAGGCCTTCGCCTCGGGGGGCAGGCGGACGGCGACGATCAACTCGCCCGGCGCCAGCTCGGTCTCGCGCTCGGGCGTGTCGCCGGGCAGGCGGTGGATGTCGGCGAGCGGGATCTCGCGGCGCCCGGCCGGCCCCTCGATCTCCACGATGGCGTCGAGGGCGGCGAGCGGCACGCAGAAATCGGACGGGTGGGTGGCGATGCAGTGCTCGCTCCAGCCGAGCACCGCGTGGGTGCGCGTCGCCCCGCCGATGGCGTCGCAGCCAGCGCCGGGCGCGCGTTTGTTGCAGGCGCTCGCCGTGTCGTAGAAATACTGGCAGCGGGTGCGCTGCAGGACGTTGCCGGCGGTGGTGGCGGCGTTGCGCAGCTGCGCCGAGGCGCCCGACAGCAGGGCCTCGGCCACGGCCGGATAGCTCTTGGCGAAGGCCGGATCGTGCGCGAGCGCGGCGTTGCGCACGAGGGCGCCGATGCGGGTGCCACCATCCGGCAGGGTCTCGACGGCGTCGAGGCCGGCGATGCGGGAAATGTCGACGAGGCGCTGGGGCCGCGTGACGCCGCCCTTCATGAGGTCGAGGAGGTTGGTGCCGGAGGCGAGGTAGGCGGCGCCCGCGCCGTGGGCCGCCACGGCCTCGGCGACGCTGCCGGCGCGCAGATAGTCGAACCGGTTCATGCCGCGTCCTCGCTGAGATTGCCGCCGGGCAGGACGTCGGGGGCGTTCATGGCGGCCTGGGCCGCCAGCACGGCCTCGGTGATGCCGGCATAGGCGCCGCAGCGGCAGAGATTCCCGCTCATGCCCTCGCGCACCCGCTCGGGATCGTCGCCCGCCTGCCCCTCCCGGATGAGGCCCACCGCGCTCATGATCTGGCCGGGCGTGCAGAAGCCGCACTGATAGCCGTCGTGGTCCACGAAGGCGGCCTGGACGGGGTGGAGCACGTCGCCGTCCGCCAGCCCCTCGATGGTGGTGATGGACGCGCCGTCGTGGCTCACGGCGAGCGCGAGGCAGGCGTTGATCCGCACCCCGTCGAGGAGCACCGTGCAGGCGCCGCACTGGCCCCGGTCGCAGCCCTTCTTCGATCCGGTGAGGTCGAGGCGCTCGCGCAAGAGATCGAGGAGGGTGACCCGCGCATCCTCCAGAACGAGGCTGCGGGCCACGCCGTTCACGGTCAGCGTGAGGGGAAAGCCTATTTCGGAAGGGCTCATGCCGGGGCGGCTCCGCGTGGCTTGTCTGGAACGTGTCCAGATAGGGCCATCGCCGGGGCCGACCAGCGGGGGGGCGGTGAGGACCATGGCCTGAACGCGCCGCGGATGTGCCCTGTCGAAGGGGCGGAGGCCCCGGTGCGCATCCCCTCGCCCCGCAGGCGGGGAGAGGGAAATGCGCCCAGGCGCGCCGCGCGACGGGCCGAGGGCTTGGGTGGCGTCTCACGCCGAAGGGCGACGGCGGCCCGCGGGATGGCCGTCGCGGGGAGGGCCGAGCCGCCTACTTCGCCGCCCCCTTGCGCGTCAGGATCGCCCGCATCTGGGCGATCTCGGAATCCTGCGCCTTGACGATGGATTCGGCGAGCGCCCGCACCTCCGGATCCTTGGAATACTGCAGGGCGATCCGCGCCATGGCGATGGCGCCCTCGTGGTGGGGGATCATGCCGGCGGCGAAGTCGCGGTCGACGTCGCCCGAATAGGCGATCTCCATGTCGCCGTGCATCTGCATGTTGGCCTCCCGGAAGGCGCGGGTGGAGGGCGCCTCGGCGCCCGGCTTGGCCTTCGGCGCCGGATGGTCGTGCCCGGCATGGCCGTCTTTGGAATGGTCGTGGCCCGCAGGGCGGTCCTTGGAATGGTCGTGGCCCGCAGGGCCGTCATGGGCGCTGGCGGCGCCGAGGGCGAGGACGACGAGGGCGGCGGCGAGGGCGGTCTTGCGTGTCATGGACAACTCCGGGGTTCAGAACAGGGCGGGGCTCGGCGCCCCGGTGGGCGAGGAGACCGGCTCCGGCGGAGCGGCGAGGCGGGCGAAGGCCGGGCCGCCGTAGCGCAGGAGCAGAATCGGGGTCAGCACCGCGTCGAGGAGCGTGGCGCTGAACAGGCCGCCGAAGATCGTCACGGCGACGGGGTGGAGGATCTCCTTGCCGGGCGCGGTGCCGTCGAGGAGGAGGGGCACCAGGGCGATGCCGGCGGCGAGGGCCGTCATGAGCACGGGCACGAGACGCTCCTGGCTCGCCCGCAGCACCAGGGCGGGGCCGAAGGGAAGCCCCTCGGTGAGCCCGAGGTTGAGGGCGTGACTGATCTTCAGGATGCCGTTGCGGGCGACGATGCCGGTGAGCGTCACGAAGCCGATCATCGAGGCGACGGAGAGGGGGAGATCCGCCGCCGTCAGGGCGACGACGCTGCCGATGAGGGCGAGCGGCACGTTGCCCATGACGATGAGGGCGAGCCCCCCCGAGCGGTAGCGGCTCGCCAGGAGGGCGAAGACGAGGGCGAGGGACACGAGGCCGAGGAGGCCGATGGTCCGCGTCGCCTCGCCTTGCGCCTGGTACGCACCTTCGAGACCCGCCGAGACGCCCTCGGGCAGCTTCGCGTCGGCGAGGATCCGGCCGATGGCGGCGGCGACCGCCGAGCCGTCCGCCCCCGGCACGGTGTTGGCCTGAACGACCAGCCGCCGGCGCCCGTTCTCGCGAAGAATCTGGTTGGGGCCGTCGCGCTCGGCGATGTCGGCCAGCGCATGGGCCGGGACCCAGCCGGTGGGGGTCTCGATGAGGAGGTCGCGCAGGGCCGTGACCGAGCGGCCGGATTCGGACAACCGCAGGGTCACGTCGAAGCGGCGCAGGCCGTCCACCAGGGTCGAGACCACGCGGCCGTTGGCGAGCCGGCCCACGGCCTCCACCACGGCGTTGGGGGCGATGCCGTAGAGGGCGGCCCGGCCGCCGTCGACGCGCACGTCGAGCTGCGGGATGCGGATCTGCTTCTCGATGGCGAGATCCGCGATCCCCGGAATCGTCTCGAAGCGCGCCTTCAGGTCCTCGGCCGTGCGGCGCAGGGTATCGAGGTTCTCGCCGAACAGCTTCACGGCGATCTCGGCCCGCACGCCCGACAGCATGTGGTCGAGGCGGTGCGAGATCGGCTGGCCGACATTCACCGAGACCGGCAGCACCCCGAGGCGGGCGCGGATGTCGGCGACGATGGCCTCCCGGGGCCGGCCGCCGGGCTTCAATCCGATCTCGAGGTCCGAGGAGTGGACGCCCTCGGCGTGCTCGTCGAGTTCGGCCCGGCCCGTGCGGCGCCCGACGCGCGCAACCTCCGGGATGTCCATGACGAGCCCTTCCGCGATGGCGCCGATGCGGCTCGATTCGGCGAGCGAGATGCCCGGCGTGAAGGCGAGGTTGACGGTGAAGGAGCCTTCGTTGAACGGCGGCAGGAACACCCGCGGCAGGGTGGTGGCGGCGTACGCGGCGAGACCTATGCCGAGGACGGCACCGGCCATCACCCCTCTCTGATGCCCGAAGGCGAAGCCGACGAGGCGGGCGTTGCCGGCCTTGAGCCAGCGGATCAGCCGGCCCTCCGGCGCCTCCAGGCCCTTCAGGCCGGGCAGCAGCCATGAGGCCAGCGCCGGCGTCAGGGTGAGGGAGACGAAAAGGCTCGACAGGATCGCGATGATGTAGGCCTGGCCCAGCGGCGCGAACAGCCGGCCCTCGATGCCCGAGAGGGCGAAGAGCGGCACGAACACGAGGCAGATGATGGCGGTGGCGTAGACGATGCCGGACCGCACCTCGTTCGAGGCCGCGACGATCACCGCGAAGGCCGAGCGCGGGGAGCCCTGGTGCCGGTTCTCGCGCAGGCGCCGCAGGATGTTCTCCACGTCCACCACCGCGTCGTCCACGAGTTCGCCGATGGCGATGGCGAGCCCGCCGAGCGTCATGGTGTTGATGGAGAGGCCGAGCGCGGAGAAGATCGCCGCCGTGGCCAGGATCGAGACGGGGATCGCGGTGAGCGAGATGAGCGTCGTGCGGGCGTTCATGAGGAAGGCGAACAGCACCACGGCCACCACGGCCACGGCCTCGCAGAGCACCGTCACGACGTTGCCGAGCGAGGTCTCGATGAAGTCCGCCTGCCGGAACAGGATCTTCTGCGCTTCGATGCCCTTCGGCAGGGCCGGGGCGATCTCGGCGAGCGCCGCCTCCACGGTGCGGGTGAGGCGCGCGGTGTCGATGCCGGGCTGCTTCTCCACGGAGACGATGACGGCCGGGCGGCCCATGTAGCCGCCGTCGCCGCGCTTCGGCCGGGGCGCGAAGGCGACGTCGGCCACCTGCCGCAGGTAGACCGGGCCGCCTGGGCCGGGCACGACGAGGTTGCTCAGGTCCTCCAGGCGGGTGGTGCGCCCGACCGCGCGGATCAGCACCTCGCGGGTGCCCGCATCGGTGAAGCCGCCGCCCGCGTTGGAGCCGAAGCCTTCGAGGGCCCGGGCCAGGGCGTCGTTGGTGACGCCGAGCGCCCGCATGGCGGCGGGGTTCGGGGCGACGCGGAACTGGCGCACCTCCCCGCCGATGGGAATCACCTGGGCGACGCCGGGAATGGACAGGAGGCGCGGCCGAACCGTGAAGTCGGCCGCCTCGCGCAACTGCATGGCGGTGGCGGTCTCCCCCGTCACGGCGACGAGGAGGATGCCGCCCATGATCGAGGAGACCGGGCCCATCTGGGGCATCACGGTCGGGGGCAGTTCGGTGCGGGCGAGCGCCAGGCGCTCGGCCACGAACTGGCGGGCGCGGAACAGGTCGGTCGACCACGCGAACTCGACGGTGACGATGGAGAGCCCGATCCCCGAGACCGAGCGCACGCGGGTGACGCCGGGCAGGCCGTTCATCCGGGTCTCGATGGGGTAGGTGACGCGCTGCTCCACCTCCAGGGGCGCGAGCCCTTCGGCCTCCGACATCACCGTGACGGTGGGCCGGTTGAGGTCGGGCAGCACGTCCACGGGCAGGCGGGTCAGCGCGAGCACGCCCGTGAGCACGAGGGCGGCGGCCAGCGCCAGCACGAGGAGGCGGTTGCGCAGGGACTGCGCGACGATGGTCTCGAACATCTCAGGGTGCCTCTCGGGGCATGGGTTCGATCGGGGGGCGATTTTCGGAGGGGCCGAACGCGTCCGTTGAAAGGCAGCGCAATCGCCTTCGATATTCGGGTTGCCGGACGCCCCTTGCCACCCCGTCATCCCGGGGCCGCGCAGCGGAACCCGGGATCCAGAACCGCAGGTTTTGCAATATTTTACGCGGTCGGCGGTTCTGGATTCCGGGTTCGCCTACGGCGCCCCGGAATGACGGTGCGCTTCACGGCCCCTAGCGGATCTGGTCCAGCAGCTCCGCGCCCTGGACGACGATGCGGCGGCCGGGGGCGAGGCCGTCGGCCACCAGGACGCGGTCGGCGTCGAGGGCGTCGGCCCGCACGGCGTGGGCGACGAAGCGCTCGGCGCTGACGTGCTCGTAGACGAGGTGGCCGCCCTCCGTCCGCACGAGGCCCCCACGGGGGAGGGGCAGGCCCTGGCGCTCCCCACCCGTGGGGGCGAGCACGGTGACGAACTGGCCGAGGCGCAGGGCGCTGGCGTCGCCCACGATGGCGAACTGCACCGGCACCGCCTGGTTGCGGTCGGCGAGCCCCGCGCCGCGATAGGCCAGCGCCAGGCTCGTGCCGTCGCCGAGCCGCGCCGTGGCGGCGCTGCCTTCGGCGAGGGCGGAAAAACTCAGGGCTTCGACCCAGAGCTTGGCCGGATCGACGATGCGGTAGACCACCGTGCCGGGGGCCGCCATGGCGCCCGCCACCGCGGCGGTCTCCGCGACGACGCCGTCCACGGGTGCCACCAGGGCCTCGGGCTCGCGCCGGATGGCGTCGAGGGCGGCGCGGCGGTCCTTCAGGCCGTCGAGCTCCGAGCGGGCGTCGTCGAGCTGGGTCTGGGCCACGGCGCCCGTGGTGGACAGGCGCTCGAACCGGGCGACCCGGCGGACCAGGATGGCGATCTGCTGGTCGAGTTCGCCCTGGCGCTGGCGCATGTCGGAGACGTCCACGGCCTGGACCGGCGGCGTCACGACGGCGAGCACGTCGCCGCGCCGCACCCGGGTGCCGAGGCGCGGAAAGCCGCCGGGCGGGGCGGCGAGGCGCCCGCCGACGGAGGATTGCACCACGCCGCTGGCGTTGGGGTCGGCGACGATCCGGCCGGGCAGTTCCGTGGTGCGGGCGACGCTGCCCGTGGCGGTGAGATCGGTGCGCAGGGCCAGCAGGCGCTGGAGGCTTTTGGGCACGAACACCGAGCCGTCGGGCAGGCGCCGCGCCCGCTCCATCGCGCCGGGCGCGGGGGGGGCGGGGAGGGCGACATTGGCGGCCTTGCCGCTGTCGTGCCCCTCATGCGCCAGGGCGGTGCCGCCGAGCATCAGGGTCGTGGCGAGGACGAGCAGGGCCAGGGCCGGGGCCGTCCGGCGCCCGCGCACGATCGCGACGGCGGCCAACCCTAGGAGGAAGCCGCCGGCCGCCGTCGCCATGGGGTTCTGGCGGGCGAACCGCTCGGCCAGCGTCGGGGCCGCATCCCCGGTGCCCGCCGTCGTGGCCGCCGGCTCCGGCAGGTCGAAGTCGAGGTCGAGGATGTCGGTGGCTCCGCCCTCGCTGACCCCGACCATGAGGTCGTTGTGGGTGCTGCCCGGCGGCCAGGGGAGGGGGAGGCGGTAGGTGCCGGGCGACGTCTCGACGGCCTTTCGGCGCGGCTGGCCCGCCATCGAGACGGCGATCACCGCCCCCGGGACGGGCGCGTTGGTGACGAAGCGGTCGAGGGTGAGGACGAGATCCCCGCCCACCACCATGCCGACGAGTTCGAACCGCTTCGAGACGGCCTCGGCGCGGGGGGCCGCCGCCACGGGCGCGGGGGGCGGCGCGGCGTCGTGGTCGTGGCCCTCATGGGCGAGGCCGGGACCGGACAGGGCCAGGACGAGGGCGAGCGCGCGCAGGGCGGCCGCGACGGGAACGAGAAGCATGGAACGGTCTTTCGCCGACGTGAGCGTGGGAACGGCATCCCGGCGCCGGGCGCGAAGAGCGGCTCGGCGGGGACGCGCGACAGCGTCAGGCGAAGGGTCTGGGGGGTTCGGGCAGCGCGTCCGGCACGACGTCCGTTCGGGCGGGGAGGGCACGGGCAAGGACCGGCTCTCCGGGCCGGCGCCGGGGCAGGGCGGCCTGCGTGTCCGGCGCGAGGGCGGTGCCGGTGCAGCACGACGTGCCCATGCGGCAGCAGGCGCCATCGCAGGCATGCGCGAGGTCCGTCGCCATGCCCACCCGGGCCACCAGGGCGGTGGCGACGGATTGCGTCACGGTGGAAGTGGACGCGGCGGAGAGGGGGCTCGCGGCCACCCGGTCCGGCCCCGGATGGGCGTGGCCGCCATGCGCCTGGGCACCGGACGGCATGAAGCCGACGGCGATCAGAACGATCACCGCCGCCAGCCAGAGTGCCATGGTGCGCGCGCAAGTCATGCCGCGATCCACATAGCATGGCCGGCGCCCCCGCGACAGATGGCTGTTTCTCGCCTAATCCAGGGGGCGGGTCTGAGAGCACAGCACATGTTGCGAACCATCCGGGTCATCGGCATCGGAACCGGCAACCCCGAGCACGTCACCGTCCAGGCGGTGCGCGCCCTCAACACCGTCGACGTGGTGTTCGTTCTCGACAAGGGCCGCGAGAAGGCCGAGCTCGTCGCCGTGCGCCGCGAGATCTGCCAGCGCTACATCACGGAGCGGCCCTACCGCTTCGTGGAGGCCCAGGACCCCGAGCGCGACCGCGATCCGGCCGATTACGGGGCGACGGTGGAGGCCTGGCACGCCGCCCGGGCCGTCCTCTACGAGGCGATGATCGAGGGCGAGCTGAGGCCCGACGAGTGCGGGGCCTTCCTCGTCTGGGGCGATCCCTCCCTCTACGACAGCACCCTGCGGATCATCGAGCGCATCGTGGCGCGCGGGCGCGTGCCCTTCGCCTACGACGTGATCCCGGGCATCAGCAGCGTCCAGGCCCTGGCGGCGAGCCACCGCATCGCCCTCAACCGCATCGGCGCGCCGATCCACATCACCACGGGCCGGCAGATCGCGGACGGGCTGCCCCCCGGCGCCGACACCACGGTGGTGATGCTCGACGGGCATCCGCGCTTCGACCACCTCGACCCGGATCTCACCATCTACTGGGGCGCCTATCTCGGCACCGCCGACGAGATCGTCCTGTCCGGCCGCCTCGGTGACGTCGCCGACGCCATCGGGCGGACCCGCGCGGAGGCCCGCGCCCGCCACGGCTGGATCATGGACACCTACCTGCTGCGCGCGCCCGGGGCGGGGTGATCCGCCCAAACCCTCGCCCCTGCGACATATTCGGCCGCCTCCGGGAAGGGAATCGTCGCCGCCCCCGGCCGGCGCGGGAGATCGATCCGCCCGCATCCGCCGGGGCAGCGCCAACGGTCTCCCGGCGCCTCCGCGCCGCCCGGCACGGCCGATCCGGCGGGCGGCGGGGGATTTGCCGGAGCCCCGCCAGGGGCGATCATCGCCGGGCGCGTCGCTGCGATGCGCCCGGAGGGCCAGTCACGATGGCGGTGCGTGGGGAACGGACGGGATGGGGCGGCAAACGCCTCGGACGGGTGATCGGCGCGGGCGCCGCCTGCCTCGTGCTCGGCGCCACCCTCGCCTGCCTCGACCGGCCGGGCACGGCGATGAGCGCGGCCTACGCGGCCCTGTCGCTCGGCCTGGAGGAGCGCCTCGGCACCCAGGCGCCCGCCCCGCCCGCCCGCGTCGATCTCGGCCCCCACGGCCGCGACATCCGCCTTTCGGGCGAGCTGGGGGAGGGGACAGCGGAGCGCCTGCGCGCCCTCCTCGACGCCAATCCGGGCGTCGAGCGCCTGCACCTCACCAGCGAGGGCGGCCTCGTCGCGGAGGGGCAGGCCATCGGCCGCCTCGTCGCCGCGCGCGATCTCGCCACCTACGTGCCCGATTACTGCGTCTCGGCCTGCACCCTCGCCTTCGTGCGTGGGCCCCGCCGCTTCCTCGTGGAAGGCGGGCGCCTCGGGTTCCATGCCCCCTACGAGCCCGGCCTGTTCGGGCAGGCCATCCAGGCGGACGGAACGGACGAGCGCGCGGCCTACCTCGCCGCGGGCCTCGACCCGGCCTTCGTGACCGAGGCCCTGGCCACCGCCTCCGCCGACCTGTGGGTTCCGGACGCGGACCGGCTTCTCGCCGCCCGCGTCGTCACGGAGATCGTCGACACCGGGCGGTTCCCCGATTCGACCCTCGACGACGATGCGAGCCCGGCCGGGGCCCGGGCGGCGATCCTGCGGGCCCTGCCGCTCCTGGCCGGCGCCCCGGACGCCGTCGACGGGCTCGCCGCCTGGTACGCCGACGCCTACCGCGCCGGCCGCCCGGAGGCCGAGTCCGTCGCCGGCCTGCGCCGGCGTGCCGCCGAGGGCATCGCCCGGAACCTCGCCCGCGCCGACGACCCGACGGTGCTGGCGGCCGGGCGCGTGCTCCTGCGGGCCATGCTGGCCGCCCGCGCGGAGAGCCGCGACACCTGCGCGCGGATCGGGGTGGGGGCCGACCTCGTCGAGGCCGGGGAGGTGCTGGCCGATTCGGTGGAGGTGCGGGCTTTGGTGGCCCGCACGGGGCTCGCCCCGGCGATCGCGCCCGTGTCCGGCGCCGCGCCGCGGGGCTGCGCCGCCGAGATCCACGCCTACGGCCGGGCTCTGGGCAGGCCCCCGGCCGAGGCGGCCCCGGCCCTGCGCGCCCTCGTGGCGCGGGCGGCCCGCCCCGTGCGCGAGGCCTCCGCCCGCCCCTGAGCGCCGCCGGGCGGAGGGGGGCTCCGACCGCTTCAGAGGAACCGGCGCGGATCGAAGGGAGCGAGCGGGATCTCGGGCGCGGCGCGGCTCGCGAGCTGGGCGACGAGGCGTCCGGTCCGGGCCGAGCCGACGAGGCCCACATGGCCGTGGCCGAAGGCGTAGATCACGTCGTCGCTGCGGCGCGCCGTTCCGATGCAGGGGCGCCCGTCCGGCATGCTCGGCCGATGGCCGAGCCACACGCGCAGGCCGTCGGCCGGCACGCCTCCGGCCAGATCCGGGAACATCGAGACGAGGTGATCGCGCAGGATGCCGGCGCGCTTCCAGTTGGGCAGCGCCGCCAGACCCGCGAACTCGACCTGCCCGGCCGCGCGCAACCCGCCGTCCATGTGGTTGACGATCATCTTGGCGTCGGAGGCCATCATGGGCGTGCGCGGACCGACCGCAGCGTCGGGGATCATCACGTGGTAGCCGCGCTCGCTCTCCAGGGGCAGCGGGTCGCCCAGCGTGGCGGTGAGCGCCTTCGACCGCGCGCCCGCCGCCACCACGGCGCAGTCGCACGCGATCTCGCCCTCCTCGGTCAGCACGGCGGCGAGCCGCCCCGCCGCGTGGCGGAACCCCGTCGCACGGGCGGTGACGGAGGCGGCGCCCCGCGCCCGGGCGAGGGCGGACAGGGCGGCGACGTAGCGGCCGGGATCGCGGCAATGCCCCGCCTCCTCGACCACGACGCCGAAGGTGTAGCGCGGATGGAGGCGGGGTTCGCGCTGCCGCACTTCGTCGGCGGAGAGTTCGAGCCATTCGACGCCGACCGCGCGGCGGATGGCCCAGGACCGGGCCTCGGCCGCGAAGGCCGCCCGGTCGGGATAGACGTGCAGGACGCCGCGCCGTTCGACGAGGTGCGGCACGCCGGCCTCGGCCGCGAGATCCGCGTGGAGCTTCGGCGCGTCGACCAGCAGTGTCCGCATCGCCCGCGCCGTCTGCTCGATCAGGGCCGGGTTCCGGGCCGCCAGCAGGTAGCGGATCAGCCAGGGCATGACCTTCGGCAGGTAGGCCCAGCGGATCGAGAGCGGGCCGAGGGGATCGAGCAGGAACGAGGGCACCCGCTTCCACATCCCCGGCTCGGCCGGCGGGATCACGGAATGCGAGGAGAGCCAGCCCGCATTGCCGTAGCTCGTGGCGTGTTCCCCGCCCGGCTCGCCCGGATCGACCAGGGTGACGCGGTGCCCCGCCCGCAGGCACTCGATGGCACTCACCGCGCCCACCGCGCCCGACCCGATGACGACGACGTGGCGACCTGTTTCTGCGGGCATCCGCTGCCTTTCCCCGATGCGTCGGCGCGCCGTCGCCCGACCGGGCCGGTGGCCGCGTGCGCCCCGGGGGCGGGTGTAGATCATCTTCCGGGGCGAGGGGGGCGGATTCTTGCGGCACGGTGCCGGTCCGTCGGGCATTCCCGGCGTGCCGCGCGGGAACGCCCGGTCGTGGCCGATTCGCGAATCGAGCGCGGCGCCGGCCTGTCGTTTCCACGCGCAGCCGTCGCGCTCGCGGGGAGAACCGGCGGTGATCGGGCGTCCCGCGAGCGCTCCTAGTGCCGGCGCTCGCCGGCCGCGTCCCGGAGGTGGCGGGCGAGTTCGCGGCCGATCTCCCGCATCAGGCCCTCGAGGAGCCGGGCCAGGGCCGGGCGGTGCAGGTGGCCGGCGAGGCCGTGCAGGGCGATGGCGTGCTCGGCCATGCGGTTCACCGCGTGCTGGGCCGGCCGGTCGAGGCCCCCTTCGTGGGTCAGGTCGAGGACGATGCCGCGCCCGTTCCGGGGCTGCCCGGCGCCGTCGCGCTCGATCCGTCCGCGCAGGGACAGGGTGCGCCCGCCCCCCGCCGTGCGGAAGGCCACGTCGAACGGCGTGCCGCCCGCGACGGCGGCATGGACGACGTTCTCGACCCGGGCCCGGTCCTCGCCGTGGATCCCGGCGAGCAGGGCGTGCAGCGGCATGCCGGGCGCCCCGGGGTCCGGCGCGAGGGCGAGGAACTCGGCCAGGGGGGGCGAGAGCACGAGGCGATCCGTCCAGATGTCGTAGGTCCACAGGCCGACGACCCCGGAGGCCGCCAGGGCCGCCTGCACGTCGTCGCCGTCCGCCGCCGCGAGCATGAGCCGGGACATGAATCTCCTGGAGGGGCGCCGCGGGGACCGTCGCGCGGCGGGCGGCGATATTCACCTGAGGTTGATTTTACGCATCGCGTCCGAGTCGGCGCAGGCTAGACGGGAAACGGTTGCAGGAAAAGAGGGCGGTTGCGTCTTTCTCCCCGTCCATCAACCTCAGATTGGATCGTGCGGTGGAGGCCGGGCGGGCCGCTTAACGAAGGATTAACCACGATCGGGGAGATGAATCAGGTCATCCTTGCGTCACAGGACGAACCGGCCCGCGCGCCGCGTCCTCGGTGGCCGGGACGAATCGAGAGCCGCGAAGGGGCGCCAGGATGAAGGCCATCACGTTCGTCACGCAGAAGGGGGGCAGCGGCAAGAGCACCCTGTGCATCTCGCTCGCCGTCGCCGCGCAGGAGCGCGGCCTGTCCGTGTGCATCCTGGAGATGGATCGGCAGGCGACGATCTCCGACTGGCTCGACCACCGCACCGCCGACGGTCCCGAGGTCGCCCAGATCGACGCGACCCAGATCGACGGGGTCATGGCCAAGCTGCGCGAATCCTCCTACGACTACGTGTTCATCGACACGCCCGGCGTCGATTCCACCGGGACCCTCTCGGCGATCCGCGCGGCGGATCTCTGCATCATCCCGTGCCGGCCGACGCCGGCGGACCTGCGGGCCTTCAAGCCGACCCTGGCGGCCGTCTACCGCCTGGAAAAGAAGTTCGCCTTCGTCCTGAACCAGACCCCGCCGCGCTCCTACCGCATCCGCGACGCCGCCGACGGCCTCGCCGTGCTCGGCATCCTGCCCGACGTGAACATCGTCGCCCGCACGGACCATCAGGACGCCATCGGGGTCGGCCAGGGCGTCACCGAGTTCAATCCCAAGGGACAGGCGGCGGGCGAGATCCGCAAGCTCTGGACCTGGATCGAGAAGCGGATGCAGGTCTCCAAGCATGTCAAAGCCGCCTAAGCCGAGCCTCGCCGCCATCGTCGCGGCCTCGGCCTCGACGGGGCGCCCGCACGCCACCGCCGAGATCGTCCAGCTCGATGTCGGTCCCCCCCGCCCCCGCCCCGCCGCCACCCTGAAGCAGCGGGCCCGGCAGATGTCGGTCTACCTCGAGCCGCCGGTCTACGATCAGCTGCGCGACATCGCCCATGCGGAACGGGCCAAGATGCACGGCCTCATGCTGGAGGCCCTCGACCTGCTGTTCCGGCAGCGGGGCGCCCGCTCCATCCAGCAACTGACGGAGACCGACCCGCGCTGACGCGGGCGGGCTCGTCGGCGCCCGCCGGCCCGCGACGGGTCTCCCCGGCGAGGGGAATGCCTCCCTCGTCCCCGCGAGACGGCGCGGGGATGCCCGGCCGGGCCAGCCGGTTTCTCGAACTCGCGAACCAGAAATCGATCGTCCTCAAAGACTTGCGATCGCGTCCCGATCCGGTTTGGCAGCGGAATGCCCGAGCCCGGGCCGCCGCGGCGGCACGACGATCCACGGATTCTTGCCAGCGATCCTTATATCTCGAATATTCCCTATCTATCGCAAGGGGTTATGTCCGGTCCTGAAGGCGATGCGTGAGCCCCGACAGGGCCCGCCGACGCACCCGCCCGGCAATCCCGTCGACCCCGTTCAGCCTTCGTTTACGGCAAAGCGACAAACCTGACGGTCCCGGGATGGCGTGCGTTCGCGCCGTCCCGGGCGCCCGGCGGACCTCGTCGTCTCGGTCGCGGGGTGGGTGTTGCGTAACGAGGCGGCGGGGCGGATCATCGGGATGACGCGTTCGACGAAGGCCGGCCGGTCGGTTGGATTGCCGGCCGGGTTGCCCCTGTGGCGGCTGCTCGGCGTCTGCGCCGTGGCCCTCACCACCGCCAACTGCGCCCAGAACCCGCAGCAGAAGCTCGCCGGCCCGTCGGGCTCGGGCGTCGATCCGAAATACGGGGTCAAGGCGAGCCCGCGCCTCTACAACGAGGGCGACGTGATCCCGAAGGGCGGCGGACGGCGCTTCTCCGGCAAGCCCTACGTGGTGGCGGGGCGCACCTACGTGCCGCGCGAGGACGCCAAGGGCTACGTCCGCGAGGGCCAGGCCTCGTGGTACGGCGCCGCCTTCCACGGCCGGCTGACCGCCAACGGCGAGGTGTTCGACCGCAATTCCATCGCCGCCGCGCACCCGACCCTGCCCCTGCCGAGCTACGCCCGCGTCACCAACCTCGCCAACCGCCGCTCGATGATCGTGCGGGTGAACGATCGCGGGCCGTACCATGCCGACCGCATCATGGACGTGTCGGAGGAGGTGGCCCAGGCGCTGGAATTCCACCGGGGCGGCACCTCCCGCGTGCGGGTCGAGTATGTCGGCAAGGCCTCCACCGCCGGCAGCGACGACCGCAAGCTGCTGGCGACCCTGCGCACGGACGGCGTGCCCGCCGCTATCCGCGGGGCCTCCCCGGTGATGATGGCCGATCTCGGCCCCGACGAGCCCCTGGCCCGGGGCCGCTCGGCCCTGGCGTTCAAGCCGGCCGGCGAGGAGGCGCCGCGCGAGGCCGCACAGGACGCCGGCCAGGACAATGCCCCGGAGACCCCGCGCGAGGCCCCCCGCCCGGCGCGGGCCCAGCCGATCCTCCTGGCGAGCGCGGCCGGCATCGCCGTGCCCGCCGCCGTCCAGCCCACGGTGGTGCGCGAGACCGCGTTCCGGCCGGTGGCGCCCGCCCCCGTGCGCCTCGCGCCGGCGCCCCTCGCCCTGACGCCGCCGCCCGTGCGGCTCGCGGCGCACGGGGGCGAGGGCGGCCACCGGGCCGGGGGCCGGCCGCAGGCCGCCGCGCCGCAGCCCCTGACCCGCACCGCCGCCGCCTGGCCCGCACCGTCCGCGCCGCCGAAGGGCGTGGCCAAGGGGAGCGGCGGGGACGCGGCTCCGGCCAAGGCGGTCGTTGCGACGAAGTCCGCCGTCGCGGGCAAGCCCGTCGTCGCGGCCGCCAACGGGACCGCCCCGGCCCGGGCGAGCGCGCCCGTGAAGGCCGTGGCCGTCGCGAAGGCGCCGATGTCGGCGCCACCCGCGAAGGGGGCCGTCAGGGCTGCGCCCGTCCCGGCCGGCAAGCCTGCGCCCGTCCTGGCGGCCAAGGCCGGCCCGTCGCCCGTGGGCAGGATCGGGGCCGGCAAATCAACCGTCGCCGCCAAGCCGGCGCATGCCCGGGTGGCCGAGGCCCGATGATCCGATCGACGCTCGCAGGCGAGCGGAGACCGGGCCGTGCGGCGTTGTGCGGTGCGAAATGCCGTGACGGCGCACGCATTTGGGTTCGATCTCGCGGCGGAATCCCTGTATCGTCACGCTTGAGCGCTGGTGGGGGCCGGTGATCCCGACGTGAGTGTGTGAGGCGAAGTATGCGTGCGATGGTTCTTCACGCGAGCCGGGCGGCCCTGGTCTGCGGATTGCTCGCCGCGTCCGCCTGGGGTGCTGCCGCCCAGGTCTTCCAGACGGCGGCCCCGCACGCGATCCTCGTCGACGCCGATTCCGGCTCGGTCCTGTTCGAGAAGGGCGCCGACGAGCCGTTCTCCCCGGCCAGCATGGCCAAGCTGATGACCACCGAGATCGTGTTCAACGAGATCCGGCAGGGCCGGCTCACCATGGATTCGGAGTTCCAGATCACCGAGGACGCCTGGCGCCG
>Ga0182231_1000093_pt1 | contig 24280 bp, 24 predicted proteins | sample G6R1MG_29_FD_129667 | JGI IMG/M metagenome (GOLD analysis project Ga0182231, IMG submission 129667) | Miscanthus phyllosphere microbial communities from Michigan, USA - G6R2_NF_07NOV2016_LD1 MG | ecosystem: Host-associated > Plants > Phyllosphere > Phylloplane/Leaf | place: USA: Michigan...
CCGAAAATCTTCTTGGCGAGGGCACCGAGCATCGTGAACCTACGGTCGATCGAAAAGCGTGAAGGCGAATGTTGGCCGGGCTTATAGAGGTAAATATTGCCCGGCGCATCCGAAAGAGCCGCGCCCCCGCGATCGTCGCTGTCCTCAGGTTCGGAGATGGGGAAGGCCGCCGCGCTCGCGCGGACGCCGGCCCCCGGGATTCCGTGGCCCGGCGTCGCGGAAGGCGCGCGACGGAAACGGTCAGTTGATCTCGCAGAACCCGATGCCGGAGCCGACGATGCGTCCGCTGCCGCACCAGACCTGTGCCGTACGGACGGCCGGGGCGGGCACGGGGGCGGTGACCAGGGGGGTGACGACGGACGGGATCGGACGCGGCATCGCCGCGCGCGGGGCGGGGGCTTCGCGCGCCGGCCCGGCCGGAACGGTTCCGATGCTGCCCGTGGCGGCGGGGACGAACGCGACACCCGGAGTGCGGCGCCCGCGCGCCTCGGCATCCGTGGCGGCGCCGGTCAGGCTCGCGCCGACCAGCACCAGAGCGAGAGCGACCGAATCTGCACGCACGCGACACCTCCCAGGATGAGCCGGGACGGACCCTACGGCCGGACCCGTTAACGCCCCATCGCCGCGATGGGGCGGATGCGATGGATCGGGCCCGGCCCGGCTTGCCATCGGCATCGGCGCACGCCACCTGTGTGGGCGCGTGCCGCGCGGCCCTCCGGCCGCCGCCACGCCCTGCACCGATCCCGCCTCGCACCGGGTCCGACCGCCCGAAGAGGCGGGGATGCGGCGGGGCGCCATGCCCGAAGGACGCCGCGATGCCCATCACCCACGCCCTCCTGCGCACCAGCGCCCTCGCGCTGCTCCTGGCCGCGCCCCTGGCCGGCGCCCATGCGCAGCAGCCCGCCGCCCCGGTGCCGGCGGCCCCCGTGGCGCCCGAGACCGTGGTGGCGAAGGTGAACGGCGCGCCTATCACCCAGGGCGATCTGGCCATCGCGTCGGACGATCCGGCCCTGTCCCTGCCGGGCGTGGACGACGCCCAGAAGAAGAACCTGCTGGTCGACTACATGATCGACCTCAAGGTCGGCGCGCAGGCCGCCGACGCGGCCAAGGTGGCCGAATCCTCGGACTTCCAGCGCAAGCTCGCCTACTTTCGCGACAAGCTCCTCCTCGACGAGTACCTCGAGCGCGAGGCCAAGAAGGCGGTGACGCCGGAGGCCGCGAAAGCCCTCTACGAGCAGACCGTGAAGGCGATGAAGCCGGACGAGGAGGTCCATGCCCGCCACATCCTCGTGGACAACGAGGACGAGGCCAAGAAGATCGCCGCGCGCATCAAGGGCGGCGAGGACTTCGCCAAGGTCGCGGCCGAGGCCTCGAAGGACCCGGGCTCGAAGGCCGAGGGCGGCGACCTCGGCTGGTTCACCAAGGAGCGCATGGTGGCGCCCTTCGCCGAGGCCGCGTTCAAGCTCAACGCCGGACAGGTCTCGGACCCGATCAAGACCCAGTTCGGCTGGCACGTCATCAAGGTCGAGGAGAAGCGCGTGAAGCCGGTGCCGACCTTCGCCGAGATGAAGGAGCAGGTCGAGCAGTACATCACCCGCAAGACCCAGCAGGATCTCATCCTGAAGCTGCGCGAGGCCGCCAAGGTGGAGCGGACGGCCGCCGCTCCCGCCGAACCGAAGGCCGAGCCCAAGAAGCCCTGAGTCCGAGAGGCCCTGAGACCACGCGGTGACGCCGCCGCCGCATTCCGCCGGCGGCGGCGGTTTTGCGGTTGCGCTTGGGGCTCGGATCGGCTGTGACTCCCGCCGTCGAATCGAGGAGGCAGCATGTCGGGTGGTCACGGTGGGGGCGGGAGTTCCAACAAGCGCGTGGCGCTGCTGATCTCGGTGCTGGCGCTGTTCCTGGCGCTCGCCGAGACCCTGGCCAAGGGCGCCCAGACGGAGGCGCTCAGCGCCAACGTCGAATCGTCGAACCAGTGGGCCTACTTCCAGGCCCGCACCATCCGCGGCACGATCCTCAAGACCGCCGACGAGACCCTGGCCCTCCTGCCGCCGGACGCCGCGAATTCGGACGCGATCAAGGCCAAGCGGGCCGAATGGGCCAAGACCATGGCCCGTTGGGACAGCGAGCCCGCCACGGGCGAGGGGCGCAAGGAACTCAGCGAGAAGGCCCGGCACGCCCAGGAGGTGCGCGACAAGGCGCTGCACCGCTACCACCATTACGAGTTCGGCTCGGCCGCCTTCCAGATCGGTATCGTGCTCGCCTCGGCCGAGGTGATCACCGGCATCTCGGCCCTCGTCTTCGGTGGCGCGCTCATCGGCCTCGCCGGGCTGGCGATGCTCGGCTTCGGCCTCTACGCGCCGCACGTGCTGCCGTTCTTTCACTGACTCTCGACAACATGTCGGTTTGCCTGCCAAGTTCGCCCTGCGACCGGTGATTGAGTCCGGCGCCGGGGTGGACACGCCATGGCGAACGACGCGGAAGAGGAAAGCCGGCTCACGCGAGCGTCGGGCTTTCTGTTCATGCACACGGAGCACGCCGTCTACGCCGTGCTCGGCATCCTGCTCGCGGCCACCGCGATCCTGGCGCTCGTGGACGCCACCGGTCTCCTGGTGGGGGCGATCCGCGAACTCGGCGGCTCGGCCAAGCTCCTGGAGATCGTCGACCGGCTCCTGTTCTTGCTGATGCTGGTGGAGATCCTGCACACGGTGCGGGTCTCCATGCGCTCGGGCAAGCTCACCTGCGAGCCCTTCCTCATCGTCGGGCTCATCGCCTCGATCCGGCGGGTGCTGGTGATCACCCTGCAATCGTCCGAGGTGATGCACGGCGCCCTGACCCCGGAGCGCGAGGCGCTGTTTCGCATCTCGATGATCGAACTCGGGGTGCTCGGCGGCCTCATCCTCGTCATGGTGCTGTCGATCTTCCTCCTGCACCGCGCCCGCGACGATCAGCAGGTGGCGGGGCAAGAGTAGGTCAACGCCGCTGTTTGGATTCGGCGGCGCGGCGCAGGGCTTCGGCCATGGCCCCGCCGGGTTCCGCCCCGGCCTTGGGCGGCGGGGCCGCCTGCATCCGCGCGGGGGCCGGGCGCTCCTCGCGCCGGCCGGGGCGGGGCGCCTGCCCGTCGTCCGAGCGCATGGAGAGCGCGATGCGCTTGCGGCCCGGATCGACCTCGACGACGCGCACCTGCACCACGTCGCCGGGTTTCACCACCTCGCGCGGGTCCTTCACGAAGCGGTCGGCGAGCACCGAGATGTGCACCAGGCCGTCCTGATGGACGCCGATATCCACGAAGGCGCCGAAGGCGGCGACGTTCGTGACCACGCCTTCGAGGCGCATGCCGGGCTTGAGGTCGGTGATCTTCTCGACGCCGTCCTGAAAGGTCGCGGTCCGGAAGGCCGGGCGCGGATCGCGGCCGGGTTTTTCCAGCTCCGAGAGGATGTCGGTGACCGTGGGCAGGCCGAAGGTCGCGTCCGTGAACTTCTTGGGATCGAGACTGCGGAGCGTGCTCGCATTGCCGATCACCGCCTGGATCGGCTGGCCGGTGGCGGCGAGAATCCGGCGCACCACCGGATAGGCCTCCGGATGGACGCCCGACGCGTCGAGGGGGTCGGTGCCGTCGCGGATGCGCAGGAAGCCGGCGGCGAGCTCGTAGGCCTTCGGCCCGAGGCCCGCCACCTTCCTAAGGGCGGCGCGGCTGCGGAACGGGCCGTTGGCGTCGCGGTGGACGACGATGTTGGAGGCGACCCGCTCGGTGAGGCCCGAGACCCGGGCGAGGAGGGGAGCGGACGCCGTGTTCACGTCGACGCCGACGCCGTTCACGCAATCCTCCACCACGGCGTCGAGGGAGCGCGACAGCTTTCCTTCCGCCAGATCGTGCTGGTACTGCCCGACGCCGATGGCCTTGGGCTCGATCTTCACGAGTTCGGCGAGCGGGTCCTGCAGGCGCCGGGCGATGGAGACGGCGCCGCGGATCGACACGTCGAGATCGGGCAGCTCGGCGCTGGCGTAAGCCGAGGCCGAATAGACCGAGGCGCCGGCCTCCGAGACCATCACCTTGGTGAGTTTGAGTTCGGGCTGCTTGGCGATGAGGTCCGCCGCGAGCTTGTCGGTCTCGCGCGACGCCGTGCCGTTGCCGATGGCGACGAGTTCGACACCGTACGCGCGGCAGAGCTTGGCCAGCGTCACGAGAGCGCCGTTCCAGTCCCGGCGCGGCTCGTGCGGGTAGATCGTGTCGGTCGCCACCACCTTGCCGGTGGCATCGACCACCGCGACCTTCACGCCCGTGCGGAAGCCCGGATCGAGGCCCAGCGTCGGGCGCGCCCCCGCCGGGGCCGCGAGGAGCAGGTCGCGTAGGTTGCCGGCGAACACCCCCACCGCCCCGGTCTCGGCCACGGCCCAGAGGCGGGCGCGCAGATCCGTGTCGATGGCGGGCTTCAGCTTCGTCCGCCACGTCTTGCGCACGGTGTCCAACAGGAAGGCGTCGCCCGGCCGCCCGGCATCGCGCACCCCGAAGGTCTTGGCGATCCGCAGTTCCTGGGAACTCGGCTGTCCCTTGGCCGGCTCGTCGCCGACGGCGTCCGCGAGGTCGAGGTCGAGCACCTCCTCCTTCTCGCCCCGGAACAGGGCGAGGATGCGGTGCGAGGGCAGGCGGGTCAGGGGTTCGGAGAAGTCGAAGTAATCCGAAAACTTCTCGCCGGCCGCCGCCTTGCCCTTCTTCACCGTCGAGATCATCCGGCCGCGCTGCCAGCCCGTTTCCCGCAAGGACCCCACCAGTTCGGGGTCCTCGCTGAAGCGCTCGATGAGGATCGACCGCGCGCCCTCCAGGGCGGCCTCCGTGTCGGCGACCCCCTTGGCGGCATCGACATAGCCCTTGGCCGCCCCTTCCGGCGCCTGGTCGGGCCGGGCGAGAAGGGCTTCGGCCAGGGGGCCGAGCCCGGCCTCGCGGGCGATCTGCGCCTTGGTGCGGCGCTTGACCTTGAACGGGAGGTAGAGGTCCTCGAGCCGCGCCTTGGTGTCGGCGGCGAGGATCCGCGCGCGCAAGGGGCCGTCGAGCTTGCCCTGCGCCTCGATGCTCTCCAGCACCGCCGCGCGCCTTGCCTCCAGCTCGCGCAGATACGACAGGCGCTCCTCCAGGGTGCGCAGCTGGGTGTCGTCGAGGGTGCCGGTGACCTCCTTGCGGTAGCGCGCCACGAACGGGACCGTGGCGCCCCCGTCCAGGAGATCGACGGCCGCCTTCACCTGCCACTCGGCCACGCCGAGTTCGGTGGCGAGGATTGCGTTGATGGCGGCCATGCAGCGTCTCCCGGTGGGGCCGGGGTGTCTACAGGGCCCCGCGCCGGGCGGTCAAACGCCCACACCATCCCTGGACAATGTCGCGATCCCGGCAGACACTTTCGTCAAAGAACAAACGCGTCGGGGAGGTCGTCATGAAGCTCGGGCTTGGGCTCGCCGTGCTGTGGCTCGCGCTCGCCGGACCGGCGGCGGCGGAACCGCCGACGTTCCAGGTCGATCCGGCCTGGCCGAAGACGCTGCCGAACAACTGGATCATGGGCCAGGCCGCCGGCGTCGCCGTGGATGCCGAGGACCGGATCTGGGTGCTGCAGCGCCCCCGCACCCTCACGGACGACGAGAAGGCCGCGAGCCTCAACCCCCCGCGCACGAAGTGCTGCGTGCCGGCCCCGCCGGTCCTCGTGTTCGATCAGGCCGGCACCCTCGTCCGTTCCTGGGGCGGCCCGGGGCAGGGCTACGACTGGCCGCAGAACGAGCACGGCATCCATGTCGACCACGAGGGCTTCGTCTGGCTCGCCGGCAACGGCGAGCAGGACGGGCTGATCCTGAAGTTCACGCAGGAGGGACAGTTCGTCCTGCAGATCGGCAAACAGGGTCCGCAGACGAACAGCCTCGACACGACGCGGCTCGGCCGGCCCGCCGCCATGCAGGTCGATCCGGCGACCAACGAACTCTACGTCGCCGACGGCTACGGCAACCACCGGATCATCGTGTTCGATGCCGGGACCGGCGCGTTCAAGCGGATGTGGGGCGCCTACGGCGAACCTCCCACCGACGAGGCCCTGCCGCCCTACGATCCGGCCGCGGCACCCGCCCGGCAGTTCCGCAACCCCGTCCACTGCGTGCAGATCGCCCGGGACGGCCTCGTCTATGTCTGCGACCGCGCCAACGACCGGGTGCAGGTGTTTCACAAGGACGGCCGCTTCGTGAAGGAGTTCTTCGTCGAGAAGAACACCCTGGCCAACGGCTCGGTCTGGGAACTCGCCCTGTGGCCGGACGCGGACCAGACCTACCTCCTCAACGCCGACGGGGCCAACAACGAGGTGCGCACCCTGCGGCGCGACACCGGCGAGGTGGTGGGCGCCTTCGGCCGCAACGGCCGCATGGCCGGCGACTTCCACTGGGTCCACAACCTCGCCATCGATTCCAAGGGCAACGTGTTCACCACGGAGGTGGACACCGGTAAGCGCGCCCAGAAGTTCGTGTTCCGGGGCGACATGGTCCTGCGCAAGCGCGCGCCGGCCCCGTAGCGCTCAGGCCGCCGCGTCCCAGGTCTCCGTGATCGCCCGGCCCGAATGGAGCAGGCGGGCGCGCAGCACCACGTCGCCGAGCGGACGGGCGGCGGGTGGGCGCCACTCGACGTAGAGGCGCCAGCCCCCGGTCTGGGGCACGAACTCGATGAATGGGTCCACCAGGGTGCCGGCGCTCGCCGAGATGTCGGCGGTGAGGGCGGCCGCCGGGTCGCGGGGTAGGCTGGGGCCCTCGAAATCCACGGCGTAGAGGCGCCGGCCCGGGCTCGGCGGTGTCGTCGGGCGCAGGCGCTCGGCCGAGCCGACGCGGGTCGAGACCACGCGGGCGAGCGTCCCCGCCACCGCGCTCGTCGGTTCCGCGCCCACCGTCGTCAGGGTGTAGCGCAGGGCCAGGGGGCTGCCCGCCGCGACGGGGGCTGCGGCCACGAAGGCCGCCACGATGTTGTCCATGTACTCCTCGCGGGACGGGATCTCGAAGAGCTGCACGGCGCCGGCTCCGAACCCGGCCTCGGGCGTCACCCAGAGGCCCGGCCGGAATTCGTGCCGGGCCTGGACGTCGAGATAGGCGGAGAAATCGCGCTCCCGCTGGAGCAGCCCGAACCCGTCGAGGGGATCGACGGCGAAGGCCGAGACCTGCGGGTCGCGACGCCCGTTCACCAGGGGCCGCCACAAGCGGTCGCCCCGCGTGGCTACGGCGAGGCCGTCGGAATCGTGAACCTGGGGGCGGAAATCGTCGAAGGGCTCGGCGCCGGGCGCGCCCGGCCCGTTCTGTCCGTGCAGGAACATGCTCGTCAGCGGCGCCAGCCCGAGACGGTCGATGGCGTTGCGCGGATGGAGGGAGGCCTCGACCCGCATGAGCGAGGGATCGCCCGGCGCGATCACGAACCGGTAGGCGCCCGTCAGGCTCGGCGACTCGAGGAGCGCCAGCACTTCGATCGTCCGGGCGTCCTCCTTCGGTTCGCAGATCCAGAAGGCGGTGAAATCGGGAAACTCCTCCGCGCCCGGCCCGCCCGTGCGGATGGCGGCCCCCCGTGCCGACAGGCCGTATTCCTGGCCCTTGCCGCGCAGGCGGAAGTACGAGGCCCCGAGGAAGACGAGGAACTCCTCCTGGTCGGCAGGCCGGGCCTCGTCGAAGGCGTAGTGCAGGCGAAAGCCCGCGAAGCCGAGATCGGCCGGGAAGGTCTGTCCCTGCAACGCGGGGCCGAGGTCGAACAGGTCCGAGCCGTACGCGATGGGCTTTGCCGGACCCTCGGCCGGCTGGAGGTAGAGGTCCACGCGCTTGGCCTGCAGGAAGCCGCGATGGAACAGCTGGGCCGAGAAGTGGGCGCCCAGGCGCGGGCTCGCCGGGGAGCGGAAGGTGATCGCCCGGTAGCCGTCGTAGGTCAGGGCCTTGAGGGCAGGCGGGAGGTCGTCGGGGCGCGGCCGGTAGGGTGCCCCCGCGAGGGCCTTGGCCCGCTCGGCGAGGGCGGCGAAGGTCATGGTGGCGGAGGTCGTGGCGGCCGTCCCATCGGGAAGCGGAGCCGCCATCGTTCGGGCGGCATTCAGATCGGTGATACTAGGCAGGAGCATGCCCGTGGCCGCGCCGAGCGACTGAAGGGCTTGCCGTCGCGAGAGGGGGCCGGCCAGTCTGGTCCCGTCCCCACCGTTGCCATCGCCCATCGTGTGCCTGTCCCCGTGATCGGGCCTCGCTTGGCTCCCTCGTACGAGAGTCCCGCGCCCCATGTCCCAGCGGTTGTCGCACGACGCTCAGGCTGCCGAAATCCCAGGCGGTGAAATCCCCGGCGGCCCGGCTTCGGAGCGCTCCCTCCTCGCGCGCCGGCTGATGCTGGCCGGTCCCACCCTGGCCACGGCCGCCCTCATCGGGACCCTGGCGACCATGGCCTACGGCCCGCCGGCCGGGTGGCTCGCCGGCGCCGTCCTCGTCCTCTTCTGCCTAGTGATGGCCTGGCAGTCGTTCGTCGCCTGGCAGTACGTCTACGGCCTCGTCGCGGACGCCCTCGGCGACAGGGCGAAATCGGATCTCGAGATTCGCTCCCTGACCGTGCCCGCCATCGCCTCGGGCCGGAGCCGGACGGCCGCCGTGGTGGCCATCCACGCCGAGGATGCCGTGGCGGTGTTCGCGGCGCTGCGGATCATGGCCCGCTCGCTCCAGCGCGAGGGCGGCGACGGGGCCGACATCGACCTGTTCGTCCTGTCCGACACCCGGGACGGTGCCATCGCGGCGGTGGAGGAGCACGAGTTCTCCCGCATCACCGCCTGGGCCGCCCAGAATGGCCCCGGCCTGCCGCGCCTGCGCTACCGCCGCCGCCACGACAATGCCGGGCGGAAAGCCGGCAACATCGCCGAGTTCTGCCGGACCTACGGGGCCGAGTACGACTTCATGATCGTCCTCGACGCCGACAGCCTCATGACCGGGGTGGCCATGCGCCGCCTCGCCCGCCTCATGGAGGAGAGCCCCCGCGTCGGCCTGATCCAGACCGTGAGCTACGCCACCGGGCGCGACACCCTGTTCGCCCGCATCCAGCAATTCGCCGTGCGGCTCTACGCGCCCCTCTCCATCCGCTGCCTGGAGACGTGGCAGGGTCCGGACGGGAGCTACTGGGGCCACAACGCGATCCTGCGGGTCGAGGCCTTCGCCAACAACGCCGAACTGCCCGTGCTGCCCGGCAAGGCGCCCTTGGGCGGCGAGATCCTGTGCCACGACATCGTCGAGGGGGCGCTCCTGCGCCGCGCCGGCTGGGAGGTGCGCCTGCTGCCCGAGATGGGCGGCACCTGGGAGGAGATGCCGACGAACCTCGTCGATCTTCTGGGCCGCGAGCGGCGCTGGTGCCAGGGCAACATGCAGCACCTGCGCGTCGTCCCCATGCCGGGTCTGCGCCCCGCCAGCCGCTGGCATCTCGCCGTCGGCATCCTCTCCTACATGGCCTGCCCGCTCTGGGTGGCGTTCCTGGCGCTGGGCACCGTCCAGGCCGCGACGAGCGGCGATCTCGGTTTGCTGGGCTACGGCCTTACGGGCACGGGAGCCGCCGCCCACGGACTCGCCGCCCTCGTCCTCACGGTGCTGGCGCTGCCCAAGCTCCTCAGCCTCGGCCACGTCCTCGCCTCCCCCGAGCGCCGGGCGGCCTTCGGCGGCACCGCCTCGCTCCTGAAGAGTGCGGCGCTCGAACAGGTGGTGTGGGTGCTGCTCTGGCCGGTGATGACCCTGTTCGCGGCGGGCGCCGTCGCGACCACCTTCGTCGGGCGCGTGGTGCGCTGGGATGCCCAGATCCGCGACGATCGCCGGGTGCCGTGGGCGGAAGCCTGCCGGCTCCAGGTCGACACCCTGGTGGCTGGTGCCCTGCTCGCCGGGGTCCTGGCCTATGCGGCCGACCCGTGGCTCGCCCTCTGGATGGCGCCCGTGGCCCTCGGGCTCCTGTCGAGTCCGGCCCAGAGCGTGCTGACCAGCCGGGCCGACCTCGGACGGCGGGCGCAGGACCTGGACCTGTTCCTCACCGTCGACGACACGCGGCGCGCGCCCGATCTCGCCGCCCTGGCCCAGTCCCGCGGCGGCGGCGAGGCTCCGGCGGGGCGCCCGGCCCTCGCCGAAGTCGCGGAGCTGCGGGTGAGCGAGGCTCCGGTGTCCTGAGCGGGCGTCAGCGGGCCGGCTTGCCGAGCACGTCGATGGGATCCGTGCGCTGGCTCGGATGCGGCTCCTTCGTGACGCTGTCGCCGCCCTGCTTGCCGTCGGACTTCAGGCCCGTGCCGCTGGCGAGTTCGAGGCAGGTCACCATCTCGACGTAGGACGGAAACCCGCCGGCCTCGAACTGCTTCTCGCACTGGCGCTTGGCCGCCGGGGTGAACTCGCTCCAGCGGCGCTTGACCTCGTCGTGGGCCGAGCGCTCCGAGCGCAGGCAGCCGTCCTGGTTCGCGTTGTCGTTGACGCCGGCCGAGGCGGCGGAGCGGCAGGTCTTCTCGATGTCCAGGTCCGGCGGGCCGTCCGCCGCCGTGGCGGGCGCTCCCATCAGCAGCAGGGCTACGAGTCCGGGCATGAGGTGGGTGTTCGCCATCGGGCATCTCTCGGGATGAGTTGTCAGCCGACAACGCGACGCTCCGGTATTGGCCCCGTGCGGGGATAGAAAATCACGTTCGGTCCGGCGTGTTTCCACCGCGCAGGGCCGCGTCGAGATCCCTGAAAAGGTCGTCGCCATCCTCGATGCCGACGGACAGGCGCAGGAGATCGGGCGGGCACGGCGATCCCGGCCCCTCGACGGAGGCCCGGTGCTCGATGAGGCTCTCGACGCCCCCGAGGGAGGTCGCGCGCTTCCACAGGCGCACACGGGCGGCGGCGGCGATGGCCGCCCCTTCCCCCGCCGCGACCCGGATCGAGAGCATGAAGCCGAAGCCGCCCTCCATCTGGCGCGCGGCCACCGTGTGTCCGGGATCGTCGGGCAGGCCCGGATAGAGCACGGCGCTCACCGCCGGATGCCCCAGGAAGCGGCGGGCGAGATCCGCCGCCGAGGCCGATTGGGCGGCGGCCCTGAGGGGCAGGGTGCGCAGGGACCGCATGAGCAGGTAGGCCTCGAACGGCCCGAGGATGCCGCCGCCCCCGGCCCGGATCGCGACGAGCCGCGCCCAGAATTCGTCCGCCTCCGCCCCGGCCAGCACGCCCGCGACGACGTCCGAATGACCGTTGAGGATTTTGGTCGCCGAATGCATCACGATGTCGGCCCCCAGGGTCAGGGGCCGCGTGTGGATCGGCGAGGCGGCGGTGGAATCGACGGCGAGCCGCGCGCCGGCCGCATGGGCGAGGCGGGCGGCGGCGGCGATGTCGGTGATGGTCCAAAGCGGATTGCCCGGCGTCTCGATCCAGACGAGCTTCGTCGTGCCCGGCTGGAGCGCCGCGCGCAGGGCGTCGAGGTCGTCCATGGCGACGAAGTCGACCGCGATCCGCCGGCGCGGCATCTCCTCGCGCAGCCAGCGCTTGAGGGCCCAATACATCACGAGGGGGGCGACGACGTGGTCGCCGGGCTCCAGGGCCGCGAACACGGCGGTGGCCGCCGCCATGCCGGAGCCGAACAGCAGGGCCCCGGCCCGGGCCTCCTCCAGCATCGCGACGACGGCCTCGGCCTCGCGCACCGTGGCGTTGTCGGGCCGGGCGTAGGAGAAGCCCGACGCATAGCCGTTGTCGGGATCGCGCAGGAAGGTGGTCGAGACGTGGAGCGGCGCCACCACGGCCCGTGTCACGGGCTCGATCCGCCCCATGGCCTGGGCCGCGAGGCTGCGGGCCCGGAAGGGACGGGGTGCTTCATCCGGCATGGGCTCTGTCCATCCTCTGGGGGCCGGCGATACACCCGACCGCCCCCCGGGACGAAGACCGTTCCGGGATCGGAGTCATGAAACCATGGCCACCCGACCCGCGTTCCGACGCCGGAGACATCCGGCGCCGGGGGGGACCCGGGCATGATAGCCCCCGCCGGGCCGACGAGGATGCGAGAGAGATGACCGCCACCCTGCACGTGCCCGACACGCCGGCCCTGTCGCGCTATCCCCGTCTGGCGGCGGCGATCCTGCCTGTGCTCCTCACCAGCGTGATCGGGTCGCTCTCGACGGGCTCGAACATCGAGGGCTGGTACGCGGGTCTCGCCAAGCCGTCCTTCAACCCGCCGAACTGGGCGTTCCCCGTCGCGTGGACGATCCTCTACGGGCTCATCGCCTTCTCGGCGTGGCGGCTGCTGGGCGCCATGCCGCGCACCGGACCGACCCGGGAGGGCTGGCGGCTGGCGGTGATCGCCTTCGCGGTCCAGCTCGCCCTCAACGCCGCCTGGACCCCGACGTTCTTCGCCGCCCACGCCATCGGGACGGGCGTGGTGGTCTCGGCCGCGATGTTCGTGATGATCCTCTGGACCATCCGCCTGTCCTGGCGCTTCGACCGCCTCGCGGCGGGTGTGCTCGTGCCCTACGCCGCCTGGGTCGGCTTCGCGACGGTGCTCAACTTCGCGCTCTGGCGCCTGAACTGAGCCCCTACTCGGCCGCCTCGACGAACACCGTGCCGGCGCGCGGCAGGTCGAGGGTGTCCCAGGTCTCCATGAGGGCCGCCGTCAGCTTGGCGATCCGGGCGTCGTCGTGGAACGGCGAGGGCGTGATGCGCAGGCGCTCGGTGCCGCGCGGCACGGTGGGGTAGTTGATCGGCTGGATGTAGATGGCGTGATGTTCGAGGAGGTGGTCGGCCGCCGCCTTGCACAGCTCGGCATCGCCCACCATCACGGGCACGATGTGGGTGTCGGTGTGCAGCACCGGCAGGCCGGCGGCCTCCAGGGCGATCTTGGTGCGGTTGGCCTGGCGCTGGTGCGCCTCGCGCTCGACGTTCGAGCGCTTGAGGTAGCGCACGGAGGCGCGGGCGGCGGCGGCGATGGCCGGCGGCAGGGCGGTGGTGAAGATGAAGCCCGGCGCGTGGCTGCGCACGGCGTCGCACAGGACGGTGGAGCCGGTGATGTAGCCGCCGACGCAGCCGTAGCCCTTGGCCAGCGTCCCCTCGATGACGTCGACCCGGTGCATCACGCCGTCGCGCTCGGAGATGCCGCCGCCGCGCGGCCCGTAGAGGCCGACGGCATGGACCTCGTCGAGGTAGGTCATGGCGCCGTAGCGCTCGGCGAGATCGCAGATCGCCCCGATGTCGGAGACGTCGCCGTCCATGGAATAGACGCTCTCGAAGGCGATCAGCTTCGGGCGGTCGCCCGCCGCGATGAGCAGCTCCTCGAGATGGGCGAGGTCGTTGTGGCGGAAGATGCGCTTCTCGCAGCCCGAATGGCGCACGCCTTCGATCATCGAATTGTGGTTGAACGCGTCCGACAGGATGAGGCAGTTCGGCAGGAGCTTGGCGATGGTGGAGATGCCGGCCTGGTTCGAGACGTAGCCGGAAGTGAAGACGAGGCCCGCCTCCTTTCCGTGCAGATCCGCGAGTTCGCGCTCCAGATCCACCAGGGGGGAGTTGTTGCCGGCGATGTTGCGGGTGCCGCCGGCGCCCACGCCGCAGCGCGCCGCCGTCTGCGTCATGGCGCCGACCACGTCGGGGTGCTGGCCCATGCCGAGGTAGTCGTTCGAACACCAGACGGTGATCTCGGAGGTGCCGCCGTCGGGCTTGCGCCAATGCGCCGTGGGGAAGCGGCCGGCGATGCGCTCGATGTCGGCGAAGACGCGGTAGCGGCGCTCGGTGTGCAGGTTGTCGAGGGCGGTGCGGAAGTAGGCGTCGTAATCGGCCTGGGTCCGACCCGGACCGGTCTTCTGGATCTTGCGGCTCTCGGTGATCTCGCTCGTCGCGGGCATCCGGTTCACGGGCATCCGTCCTTCACGCTTGGGCTGATGGGCCGGCGGTGGGATCGCGGCCTCTGGCGGGATCGTTTCCGCGCCGACCCTCTTGCCAGACGGGGTCTTCGCGATTGGTTTCGGCGAGAGGCCGTCGTCTCCCATGTGGAGACACCGAACGCCCCGTCGTGGCTGGCTTCTCCAGCGCGGACGGCACGATACAGGCGAACTTGGAATTGGTTCAAGTCGACAACCGCAGCCCTGGTCTGCAGCTTGACGGTGCGGGTACGGTGGTGATGACTGGACGGGCACCGACGTGGTGACGATGCGTCGCGTGGAGCCGATCCGGACGGGTCGGCGCGGATTCGATGTCGAAGACCGGCTTCCCAATCGCAGCCCGAAGCCGGGTCGATGCGTTGGCGTGCCACCCCGAGGCTGCTTCGAGAGCCATGACGGACCAGACGGACAAGCGGGCCGAGCGCCTCAAGGCGGCCCTGCGCGAGAACCTGCGACGCCGCAAGGCGCAGGTGCGCGGCCGCTCGGAGATGCCGGACGGCCGGACCCGGGAGGAGACCGGGCCGGCGCCCTCGGACGACGCGCCGCCGACGCCGTCCGAGGGCGATCCGGCCTGAGCGGGGCCGCGATCCCTTTTCCGACAAAACTCGCGTATACGCCGGCTCAACGACACGGACGGCGGGCCACCGGCTCTCCACGAGACCGGTCCGAACGTCCCCCTGGGGCGGGACCCGAGCGCAAGGTTTGACCACAATGGACCGCATCACCATCATCGGCGGTAGGCCGCTCAACGGCGTGATCCCGATCTCGGGCGCCAAGAACGCCGCCCTGCCCCTGATGATCGCCAGCCTGATGACCGGCGAGACCCTTGAACTCGGCAACGTGCCGCGGCTCGCCGACATCAACGCCCTGCTGCGCATCCTCGGCAACCACGGCGTCGATCACATGGTGGTGGGCAAGCGCCCGGGCCAGACCACCGAGACCGGCCAGACCATCCGGCTGACGGCCTCCAACGTCATCGACACCACGGCGCCCTACGAGCTCGTCTCGACCATGCGGGCGAGCTTCTGGGTGATCGCGCCCCTGCTGGCGCGCTTCGGCGAGGCCCGCGTCTCGATGCCGGGCGGCTGCGCCATCGGCACCCGCCCCGTCGACCTGCTGCTGATGGCGCTGGAAAGGCTCGGCGCCACCGTGGAGGTCGATGGCGGCTACGTGGTGGCCCGCGCCAAGAACGGCCTGCGCGGCGGCGAGATCCATTTCCCGAAGGTCACGGTCGGCGGCACCCACGTGGCGCTGATGGCGGCGGCGCTCGCCAACGGCTCGACCCTCATCGAGAACGCCGCCCGCGAGCCCGAGGTCGTGGATCTCGCCGCCTGCCTCACCAAGATGGGCGCGCGGATCGAGGGCGCCGGCACCCCGCGCATCACCATCGAGGGCGTCTCGCGCCTGCACGGGGCCCGCCACGACGTGCTGCCCGACCGGATCGAGACCGGCACCTACGCCATGGCGGTGGCCATGACCGGCGGCGACGTGACCCTGGAGAACACCCGCGCCGACCTGCTGCATTCGGCGCTGGACGTGCTTTCGACCACGGGCGCCGAGATCACGGTGGGCACCGACACCATCCGCATCCGCCGCAACGGCGGCGGCATCGCGGCCGTCGATGTCACCACCGATCCGTTCCCGGGCTTCCCCACCGACCTGCAGGCGCAGTTCATGGCGCTGATGACGCTGGCCAAGGGCCAGTCGCACATCCGCGAGACCATCTTCGAGAACCGCTTCATGCACGTGCAGGAGCTGGCGCGCCTCGGCGCCCGGATCCGGCTCGAGGGCGATCTCGCCATCGTCGAGGGCGTGGAGCGCCTCAAGGGCGCGCCCGTGATGGCGACGGATCTGCGCGCCTCGGTGTCCCTCGTCATCGCCGGCCTCGCGGCCGAGGGCGAGACCAGCATCAATCGGGTCTACCACCTCGACCGCGGCTTCGAGGCCCTGGAGGCCAAGCTCGCCCGCTGCGGCGCCGAGATCACCCGCGTCCGCTCCTGACGATCGAGAGACGGCGCCGGCCCTGCCGGGGCGGCGCCGATGCGATCAGCCGCCGACGGCGCCGCGCTTGAAGCCGAAGCCGGGAATCTCGCAGCCGCAGGGGGCGTTGTAGGGGGCGGGCCGGGTGCCGCAATTGCCGCGCGCCGTGACGCAGATGCTGCCGCCGCGGCCGCCGCGGGGACGCCCGTCGAAGCGATCGTCGTAGCGGTCGCGGCGGCGCTCGTACCGGTCCTCGTCGTAGCGGCGCTCGAAACGCCGGGGGCGGTCGTCGTCGTAGCCGCCGTAATACTGGGCCTTGGCCTCGAACGCGCCGAGGCCGGCACCGAGGGTCGCGGCCGTCGCGATCGCCAGGAGAATGCGCTTCACCGAACTGTCCTTTCCGTCATCCCCGTTGCCCGCGCCGGCGTGTTCGCGGGCGGGGCCGGGGTTCGAGCTCCAGAGGTCTCGGGTGTCAGACCTAGACCGATGCGGATGAACGACGCCTGAGACCCGTCGTTCCACGCCGTGAAACGCCGCCGGGCGCGCGAACGCGCGCCTCCCGATGGTTGCCGTGGACCGACGGCCTCGCTACCTACGGGTCCGAGAGTTGCCATGTCCGGGATCGGCCCGGTCCAATCCCAAGCCCGACCCAACCCGAAGAGCGCGACACCCCGCCATGGAGCTTCTCAAGCTCGCCGCCCTCGATGCCGACGACCTCGCCGTCGTCTCGGCCCACCTGCAGGACGCGATCCTGCGGACCGAGGATCTGGCCTATCTCACCGACACCCACCGCTTCGTGCTGGTGGCGCGGCGGTTCGACTGGTCGGCGGAGGAGGGGGAGGCCCCGCGCCGGCGCCTCACGGGCGTGCATTTCGAGCGGGTGCTCGGCGTGCGCAGCCGGGGCATCGCGCCGGGGGCACCGTCGGAAACGCCCCTCGAACTCCTGGCCGTCACCTTCACGCCGGGCGAAGCCCCGTCCGGCACCGCCACCCTGGTGTTCGCCGGCAACGCCGCGATCCAGCTCGACCTCGAATGCATCGAGGTTCGCCTGAAGGATCTCGGACCCGTCTGGGAGGTCGACGGCCGGCCCGACCACGAGGCCGTCGCCGCCGCCCGCGCCGCCGTCGAGGGACGCAAAGCATGATCCGCCTCGAGTCCAGTGCCGCCGATTTCGCGGACAGCTTCGCGCGCCTGCTCACGGTCAAGCGCGAGATCTCGGAGGATGTCGACGAGACCGTGCGCGGCATCATCGCGGGCGTGGTGGCGGGCGGCGACGGCGCCCTCGTCGACTACACCCGCCGTTTCGACCGCGTCGGCGAGGCGTTCACCACCGCGTCCCTTCGGGTGACGCCCGACGAGATCGAAGCGGCCATCGCCGCCTGCCCGGCCGACGCGCTCGAGGCCCTGCGCTTCGCCGCCACCCGCATCGAGGCGTTTCACGAAGGCCAGGTGCCGGGAGACCACATGGGCACCGACGCCCTCGGGGTCACCAGCGGGTGGCGCTGGACCGGCCTCGAATCGGTGGGCCTCTACGTTCCCGGCGGCACGGCGAGCTATCCCTCCTCCGTGCTGATGAACGCGATCCCGGCCCGCGTCGCCGGCGTGCCGCGCGTCGTCATGGTGGTGCCGATGCCGGAGGGGGCGATGAACCCCCTCGTCCTCGCCGCCGCCGACCTCGCCGGCGTGCACGAGGTCTACCGCGTCGGTGGCGCCCAGGCCGTGGCGGCGCTCGCCTACGGCACCGAGACCATCGCGCCGGTGGCGAAGATCGTCGGGCCCGGCAACGCCTGGGTCGCGGCGGCCAAGCGCCGCGTGTTCGGGCAGGTGGGCATCGACATGATCGCCGGCCCCTCCGAGGTGCTGATCCTCGCCGACGCCCACGCCAACCCGGACTGGGTCGCGGCCGATCTCCTGGCGCAGGCCGAGCACGACGAGGCGGCCCAATCGATCCTCATCACCGATTCGGCCGATCTCGCCGACGCCGTCGAAGGGGCCGTCGAACGCGCCCTCGTCACCCTGCCACGCGAAAGGATCGCGCGGGCGAGCTGGCGCGATTACGGCGCCATCGTCGTGGTGCGGGACTTCGACGAGGCCGTGCCCCTGGTCGACCGCCTCGCCCCCGAGCACCTCGAGATCGAGACGGCCGACGCCGAGGCGCTGGCCGCCAAGGTGCGCAACGCCGGGGCGATCTTCCTCGGTTCGCACACGCCGGAGGCCATCGGCGACTACGTCGGCGGCCCCAACCACGTCCTGCCCACGGCGCGCTCGGCGCGGTTCTCCTCCGGGCTCGGCGTCCTCGACTTCATGAAGCGCACGACGATCCTGCGCTGCGACCCCGAGAGCCTGCGGGCTCTGGGACCCTCGGCCATTGCGCTGGGACGGTCGGAGGGCCTCGAAGGCCACGCCCGCTCGGTGGCCATCCGCCTGAACCTGTGAGGCGATGATGCCCGGCGCGGCCAAATCCACGGAGCCGAAATCTCCCAACCGCCTCGTGGCGGTGACCCTCGACGAGGAGTCCATCGGCCGGGGCAATCCCGACCAGGAGCACGAGCGCGCCATTGCGATCTTCGACATCCTCGAAGAGAACAGTTTCACGATTCCCGGGCGAGAGGGGCCGTTCGCCCTCACCCTCGGCCTCGTCGAGAGCAAGCTCGCCTTCGCGATCCGTCACGAATCCGGCGATCCGGTGATGACGCACCTCCTGTCGCTGACTCCGTTCCGCCGGGTGATCCGCGATTACGAGATGATCTGCGAGAGCTACTACAACGCCATCAAGACGGCCTCGCCCACCCAGATCGAGGCCATCGACATGGGCCGGCGCGGCCTGCACAACGAGGCCTCCGACCTCCTGAAGCAGCGCCTCGAAGGCAAGGTCGACCTCGACCACCAGACGGCGCGGCGCCTCTTCACCCTGGTCTTCGCCCTGCACTGGAAAGCCTGACCGGCGTTTCCTGGGATCGTGCTCGAGTGACAGGCAGTGACCGGATGGCGGACGAGGCCGGCCCGAAGAAGCGTGTCCAATCGGCCCTGTTCATGTGCAACTTCAACGCCGTGCGCTCGCTGGCGGCGGAGGCGATCGCGCGCCACTATTTCGGCAAGTCCATCTACGTGCAGTCGGCCGGGGTGCGCTCGGGCGAGCCCGCCGACCCGTTCATGGTGGCCGCCCTCGACGAGATCGGCATCGACGCCGCGCGCCACAAGCCGCGGACGCTCGCCGAACTCGAGGAGTGGGAGGGGCTGAACTTCGACCTCATCGTCACCCTGGCGCCCGAGGCCCACCACGCGGCCCTGGAGCTCACCCGCACCAACGCCGTCGAGGTGGAATACTGGCCGACCCCCGACCCGACCAACTTCCACGAAGGCACCCGCGACCAGCGCCTCGACGGCTACCGCGACGTGCGCGACGGGCTGGTCTACCGGATCAAGTCGCGGCTGAAGGGATGATCCTGCGAACCGACGTCACCGGCCCGTAGCTCTTCTCCAGGATGCGCGCGACGGCCTCCGCCAGGGGCTCCACCGCCACCGCCATGTGGAAGCCGTTGGCGTGGATGAGCCGGGTGGCGTCGAGCATCAGGCCGACATGGCCGCGCCAGAACACGAGGTCGCCGCGCTCCAATCCGTCCAGGCCGGGCGGCAGCGGCCCGCCGAGGCTCCGCTCCTGTTGGTCGGCATCGCGCGGCGCGGCGATCCCGGCCTGCGCGAGGCAGAGCTGGACGAGGCCCGAGCAGTCGAGGCCGAGGCTGGTCCGCCCGCCCCAGAGATACGGCGTGCCGACGAGGCGCTCGGCGGTGCCGGCGACATCGGGCGCCGCCACGGTGAGCGGGGCGCAGTGGCCGGCGAAGACGTGGTCGCCCGTGGCGAGACGCCAATACGCGCCCGCTTCCGCCACCACCGCGATGCGCGCGCCGAGGGTGAGATGCCCTGTGGTGGGGAGTTTCAGGTCGGGGCCGGGATACAGGAACGTGCGCAGGGCCGTGACCCGGTGGGTCGGCGCCGGATCGGCCGGCCCCAAAGCCGCCTCGGCGAGGTAGCCGACATAGCCGTCGTCACCGAGGCGGACCCAGGCGAAACCCTCTTCCGCCTCGTAGATCGTCACCGCGTCGCCCATCACCGCCTCGGTGTCGACGGCGGCATCGAACCGGGGCGCCCGCCGCAGGGGCGCCGAAGGCGCCACCACGCGGCGGGCTTCGCCGGCGACGTACCGCGCCGCCGCGATCCGGCCGCGCAGGCGGATATCGGCGAGATCGGGCCGGGCCGGGGTGAGACGCGGGTCGGAGGTATCGGCGAGGGCGTCGAGCATGGCCGGATTATCCGCCTTGCCCCCGCCCGCAGCAATGGCATGACATTTCGACGCAGTCCGAGCCCCCGATCGCCATCGGCGCATCCCTTGCGTCGAAGCCGGGGCGTTCGGCTTCGGCCAGGGACGGGTCCCTCAGCGATGTGCGCGACGCAACCGCCGAACGCGATTTTGTGCACTGCACATACCGCGTTCGCGGCGTATGGTCATGGAATGCCGAGCGCGAGTCCTGCCGTGAAGAAGACCCCGAAATCCTTCAAGGATCTGCCGCCGATCCGCGTGCGCCGGGAGCCGCCGACGATCCCCGAGGCCGTGGCCGCCGCGCAGGATCTCGCCGACGAGGTCGAGCATCAGGTCGAGATCGCCGCCGGCCTCATCGGCCTGTCCGCCGACGAGATCCGCCCGCATGTCCTGGCCGCCGCGAAGGCCAAACCCGAGCGGATCCCCGAGCGCATCCTCACCGCCGGCAGTCCGAACCGGGCGCCGCGCACGGTCATCGTCGAGCGCCGCACCCGCCCGCCCGTCATCGTGGAGCGGCGCGGCCGTCCGCCCCTCGGGCGGTAGGTCGACCGGACAGGTTTCGCAAAGGTCGCCGGCGGTTTCGCGCCGAAAACCTGCCTCGCCGCCCCGGCCCTCCGGGGCGGCCGGGCGGCGCCTACCAGTCGAGGGTCTTGCCGGTGTAGTCGACGTAGACGCAGCCGGCTCGCCCGAGATGGCCTTCGATCACGTCGGACATGCCGGCGACGCTGGTGGCGACGTCGATGTCCGCGTCCGCCCCGCCCATCTCCGTGCGCACCCAGCCCGGATGCATCAGCACCACGCCGAACCCAGCGTCGCGGTGGCGGATCTCGAAGCTGCGGGCCAGGGTGTTGAGCGCCGCCTTGCTCGCCCGGTAGTTCTCCCAGCCGCCCGCCTCGTTGAGGCCGACGCTGCCGAGAACCGAGCTCATGAAGGCGACGAGCCCCTTCGGCGCGAGCCGGTCGAGGAAGGCTTCGGCGAAGCGGATCGGGCTCACCGCGTTGGTGAGATAGACCTGCGCCGCCACGTCGCGCGGCACGGCGTGGAGCGGATCGTGCGCCTGGGTGGCGACCCCGGCGACCACGAAGATCAGGTCGTAGCGCTCGCCCGACAGGGTTTCGTGGAGGGCCGCGACGGCGCCGTCGTCATCGATGTCGGCGGTCTCGACGCGCAGGGCCTCGGACGACAGGGCCGCGAGCCCCGGCGAGGTCGAGCGCTGGGTGGCGGTGACCCGCCAGCCCCGCTGAAGGAAAGTCTCGACGAGGCCGAGACCGAGGCCGCGCGAGGCCCCGACGATGAGCGCGTTCTTCTGGTCTGCCATGGTGTTCGATCCTCATGCGATGGGATCGTGAGCGGCCCCGGGCCGGATTCCGCGAACCCATCGGCGTCAGAGGTCGGGCGCGCATCATCCCGCGGCAATACGGGCGAGGTGCGCAGGCGCACCCTCAATCGGCGGTCTGCACCGACCAGGTGGCGTGGGTGACGAAGGGCATGCGTTCGAGGGCCGCCGTCACGGCGTCGAGTTCGGCCGCCGCCACCGCCGTGGCGACGAGGGTCGCCACCACCTCGACGGTGTCCTCGCCGCGCTCCACCACCTCGATCCCGCCCACCGGATAACTCGCCGCCTCCAGGCGCTCGACGAGGAGGTCGCGGGCGGGGCCGGCGGAGTCCGCCTGCACCGTCACCTGCACCTCGTAGGTCGCCTCCGTCTGGCTCTCGTCGATGGGCGCGCGGTTGATGGCGTTGACGAGCGGCCGCAGGAGGGTGTTGCCGGCGAGCACGGCCGCCGTGACGAAGGCGGCCTCCAGGGGGAAATCCGCCCCCGCGAAGGCGCCGACGGCGGCTGAGCACCACAGGGTCGCGGCGGTGTTGAGGCCGCGCACGTTCATGCCCTCCTTCATGATCACGCCGGCCCCGAGGAAGCCGACGCCGGAGATCACGTAGGCGACCGTGCTCACGGCCCCGCGCGAGCCTTCCAGCCGCATGCCGAGATCGACGAAGGCCGCCGCCCCGACCGCCACGAGGACGTTGGTGCGCAGGCCCGCCGTACGCTGGCGATACTGCCGCTCGGCGCCGATGAGGGTGCCGAGGCCGAAGGCGACGACGAGGCTGATGGCGGAGTTGACGAATTCGGGGAGCGGCACGGGCAACGGCATTCCGTCTCATCGCGATCCCGCGTGACGGAACCGTGACGGATCCGGCTATCCCGCCAGGAACGCGCGCAGGGCCGCGAGCGTGCCCTCGGGGTTCTCCTCCGCCGGGAAGTGTCCCGAGACGAGATCGACGGCCTCGGCCTTCGGCGCGAAGGTGCGCTGCCAGGCGGTGAGCGGCGCCTCGGCGCTGCGGTCGAGGTAGCCGTCGCCGGCGAGGATCAGGGTCGGGCAGGTGATCGTGCGCTGGGCCGCGAGGTCGGCCAGATCCGCCTCGCGGTCGCGGCTCGCCCCGGCCCGGTAATCCTCGCACAGGGCGTGGATGCGCTCGGGCACGGCCCAGCTCTGGCGGTAGAGGGCGAGGGCGGCGGGCGAGAAGGCGTCGAGGGACTTCGCGTTGCTCCAGTCGCGCAGCAGCCCCTCGAAGTATCCGTCGGGATCCTGCCCGATCTCGCGCTCCGGCTCTGGCGCCGGCCGGGCGAGGGACTTCCAGTGGGCGAATGTGCCCGACGCCTCGATGCGCTCCCACTGCACCAGGGTCGGCAGGATATCGAGGAGCGCGAGGCGCGCGACGCGGCCGGGCTCGTCGAGCGCCAGGCGGTAGCCGACGCGCGCGCCGCGATCGTGCCCGATGAGCGCGAAGTGCACGTGGCCGAGATGCTCCATCACGGCCACGATATCCCGCGCCAGCGTGCGCTTGGCGTAGGTGTCGTGGCGCGCATCGCTCTCCGGCGCCGCTGACCAGCCGTAGCCCTTGAGGTCGAGGCAGATCACCCGGTGGCTCTCGGCGAGCGCCGGCGCGATCCGGTGCCAGCAGGCGTGGGTCTGGGGAAAGCCGTGGAGCAGCAGAACGGGGGCTGCGTCCTCCGGTCCGCCGATGCGGGCGAAGAAGCGTCCGGCCGGGATGTCGATCCAGGGGGCGGAGAAACCGGGAAAGAGGTCCGTGGTCACGGGGCGCGGCTCCGGCGATGGCGAGCCGGGATGTAGGGCCGTCCCCGACGGACGACCACGCGCGGCCGGGCGATTTGCCCGAGGGCGACCGTGCGGCCATCGGGCCGCGCGCGCGGGATTGACGCTGGCCCCCGGCACCGGCACACCCGAAGAATGTGGGTCGCTTAAGAACCCGCACCAAAAAACGTCGAGGAGACGCGCATGGTACGGCCCACCGTCCTTGCCCCGAAGGCCGTTTTCGCCAGCGCGGAGCCGCGCGCATGAGCGGCGCCATGCTCGCCGAGCGTCCGGCCGCGTCCCCCGTCGATCCCGCCCTGCACGCGCGCATCCTGGCGCTCCGCGACGGCCTGCTGCACGGGCTCATCGGCGCCGACGCCATGGTGGAGCGCCTGCTCATCGGCCTGCTGACCGGCGGCCACCTCCTCATCGAGGGCGCGCCGGGACTGGCCAAGACCCGCGCCGTCAAGCGCCTGTCGGACGGCCTCGACGGCAGCTTCGCGCGCATCCAGTGCACGCCCGACCTCATGCCCGCCGACCTCACCGGCACCACCGTGTGGCGCCAGGATGCGGGCGACTTCGAGTTCCTGCCTGGGCCCCTGTTCCACTCCCTCGTCCTCGTCGACGAGGTGAACCGCGCCCCGCCCAAGGTCCAGTCGGCCCTGCTGGAAGCCATGGCGGAGGGGCAGATCACCGTCTCGGGCCACACCCACGGCCTGCCCGATCCGTTCATGGTGGTGGCGACACAGAACCCCATCGAGCATGCGGGGACCTTCCCCCTGCCGGAAGCGCAGCTCGACCGCTTCCTCCTCCACGTGGTGGTGGAGATGCCCGACGAGGCCGCCGAACGCCGTATCCTCGACCTCGTCGAGGGCGAGCTGAACCACCACGCCGAGGCGATGCCGGTGAAGCTCTCGGTCGCCGAGATCCGCGCCGCGCGGGAGGCGGCGCTCGCCGTCTACGTCGCGCCGGCCCTCAAGGACTATCTCGTGCGCCTCGTGGCCGGCACCCGG
>Ga0182231_1000102_pt1 | contig 22641 bp, 20 predicted proteins | sample G6R1MG_29_FD_129667 | JGI IMG/M metagenome (GOLD analysis project Ga0182231, IMG submission 129667) | Miscanthus phyllosphere microbial communities from Michigan, USA - G6R2_NF_07NOV2016_LD1 MG | ecosystem: Host-associated > Plants > Phyllosphere > Phylloplane/Leaf | place: USA: Michigan...
CGCCACCGAGAAGGCGAGGCCGACCATGAAGGCGACGTTCTGGTTCTCGAAGACGTAGCCGAGGTAGATCGCCACGATGCCGATCACCACCGCCGAGATCTTCGAGAGCCGCACCTCGGAGGCTTCGTTGGTGCGCCCGCGGGCGATGACGCTGGCGTAGAGATCGTGGCTCACCGCCGAGGCCCCCGCCAGGGTCAGGCCGGCCACCACGGCCAGGATGGTGGCGAAGGCCACCGCCGAGATGAACCCGAGGAAGTATGGGCCACCGACCGCGTTGGCGAGGTTCACCGCCACCATGTTGGTGCCGCCGATCATGTCCTTGAGCTTGTCGAAGGCGCCGGCCGGGCCAAGCTTGAAGTAGACCGGGTCGGACATGAGCAGGGCGATGCCGCCGAAGCCGATGATGAACGTGAGGATGTAGAAGTACCCGATGAGGCCGGTGGCGTAGAACACAGACTTCCGGGCGGCCTGCGCGTCCGACACCGTGAAGAACCGCATCAGGATGTGCGGCAGGCCGGCGGTGCCGAACATCAGGCCCATGCCCAGCGAGATCGCCTCGATGGGATTGTTGACGAGGCCGCCCGGCGCCATGATGGCGTCGCCCTTCGGGTGGGTGGCGACGGCGGCCGAGAACAGCGCCTCGGGGTTGAAGCCGTATTTGAACAGCACCGCGCCGGCCATGAAGGTGGCGCCGCCCAGCAGCAGGCAGGCCTTGATCACCTGCACCCAGGTGGTGGCCTTCATGCCGCCGAAGGCGACGTACACGATCATCAGCACGCCGACGATGATGACGGCGTAGAGGTAGGGCAGGCCGAACAGGAGCTGGATGAGTTTGCCCGCGCCCACCATCTGGGCGATGAGATAGAACGCCACCACCACGAGGGTGCCGGTGGCCGAGATGATGCGGATCGAGGTCTGGTCGAGGCGGAACGACGCCACGTCGGCGAAGGTGAACTTGCCGAGATTGCGCAGGCGCTCGGCGATGAGGAACAGCACGATGGGCCAGCCGACGAGGAAGCCGGTGGAGTAGATCAGGCCGTCGAAGCCCGAGGTGTAGACGAGGCCCGAGATGCCGAGGAAGGACGCCGCCGACATGTAGTCGCCGGCGATCGCCAGGGAGTTGGTGCCGGCCGAGATGCCGCCGCCGGCGGCATAGAAGTCGGACGCCGACTTCGTGCCCATGGCGGCCTTGTAGGTGATGCCGAGGGTGAAGACGACGAAGAAGCCGAACATGCCGATGGCCGGCCAGTTCGTGGCCTGCTGCGCCACGGGGCCGAGATCGGGGCCGGCGGCGAACGCCGCGCCCACGGCCAGCGCGGCCATGGCGGTCCCGAGGAGAACGGGATGGTTGAAGCGGCTCATCGGGCGAGATCCCGGTTGAGTTCGGCCGTCAGCGCGTCGAAGCGGCCGTTGGCGCGCCGGACGTAGATGCCCGTGAGGATGAAGGCGAACACGATCACCGCCACGCCGAGGATGAGGCCGAGCGACGTGGTCGCGCTGCCGACTTTCGTGGCGAGCAGCGCCTTGTCGAAGGCGATGAGGCCGATGAACCCGAAATAGACCGCCAGCATGGCGCCGGTGAGGATCCAACCGAAGCGCGTGCGTTCGTGCACGAGCTCCTTGAACCGGGGATTCTGCGCGATCCGCGCAGTCACAGGATCAGACATGGCGCAACTTTCCCCGTGAGCCGGCCCCCTTTCCAGGGGCCGAACTCCGATGTTGATGATGATGTGGGAGTGGGTCATTCGGCGCGCGTCGAGGAGACGCCCGCCCCGTCCGCCGTCCGGCCGCGTTCAGTGCGTCCGGTTCTGGCGATTCTCGATGAGATCGTCGACGACCGCCGGCTCGGCGAGGGTCGAGGTGTCGCCGAGCGACGAGAACTCGTCCTCGGCGATCTTGCGCAGGATGCGGCGCATGATCTTGCCCGAGCGGGTCTTGGGCAGGCCGGGCGCGAACTGGATCAGATCCGGCGAGGCGATGGGGCCGATATCCTTGCGGACCCAGGCGACGAGTTCCTTGCGCAGGTCGTCCGAGCCCTCCTCGCCCTCCATGAGGGTGACGTAGGCGTAGATGCCCTGGCCCTTCATGGCGTGCGGGTACCCGACCACGGCCGCCTCCGAGACCTTGGCATGGGCGACGAGGGAGGATTCCACCTCCGCCGTGCCCATGCGGTGGCCCGAGACGTTGATCACGTCGTCGACGCGGCCGGTGATCCAGTAATACCCGTCGGCATCGCGCCGGCAGCCGTCACCGGTGAAGTAGGTACCCGGATAGGTCGCGAAGTAAGTCTGCTCGAAGCGCTCATGGTCTCCGTAGACCGTCCGCATCTGCCCCGGCCAGGAATCCGCGATGCACAGGTTGCCCTCGCACGCACCGTCCAGAACCTTGCCCTCGGCATCGACGATGATCGGCTGCACGCCGAAGAACGGCCGCGTGGCCGAGCCGGGCTTCAGCTTCGTCGCGCCCGGCAGGGGCGTGATGAGGATGCCGCCGGTCTCGGTCTGCCACCAGGTGTCGACGATGGGGCAGCGCGAGTCGCCCACCACCCTGAAGTACCACTCCCAGGCCTCGGGATTGATCGGCTCGCCGACGGAGCCGAGAACCCGGAGGGAGGACCGCGAGGTCCGCTTCACCGGGGCCTCGCCGCCGCCCATGAGCGAACGGATAGCCGTGGGCGCTGTGTAGAAGATGTTGACCTTGTGCTTGTCGACGACATCCCAGAACCGCGAGTTCGACGGATAGGTCGGAATGCCCTCGAACATCAGGGTCGTGGCGCCGTTGGCGAGCGGCCCGTAGACGATGTAGCTGTGGCCCGTGACCCAGCCGACATCGGCGGTGCACCAGTAGACCTCACCCTCGCGGTAATCGAAGACGTATTGATGCGTCATCGACGCATAGACGAGGTATCCGCCGGTGGTGTGGACCACGCCCTTGGGCTGGCCCGTCGAGCCGGACGTGTAGAGGATGAAGAGCGGATGCTCGGCCTCCACGGCTTCCGCCGGGCATTCGTCGGTGACCTGGGCCGCGGCCTCGTCGTAATAGACGTCGCGACCGGGCTCCATGGCGACGTCGGAGCCGGTGCGGCGCACCACGACCACATGGTCGACGGCGTCCTTGCCGAGGCGCGCGATGGCCGCGTCCACGTTGGCCTTGAGCGGCACCTTGCGGCCGCCGCGCAGGCCCTCGTCGGCGGTGATGATGAGCTTCGAGGCGCAGCCCTCGATGCGGCCGGCCAGGGAGTCGGGCGAGAATCCGCCGAACACGATGGAATGGATCGCGCCGAGCCGCGCGCAGGCGAGCATGGCGTAGGCGGCCTCGGGGATCATCGGCAGGTAGAGGGTGACGCGGTCGCCCTTGGAAACGCCGCGATTGCGCAGCACGTTCGCCATCCGGCAGACTTCGGCATGAAGCTGGCGGTAGGTGATGTGCTTGGATTCCGTCGGGTCGTCGCCTTCCCAGATGATGGCGACCTGGTCGCCCCGGGTCGCGAGATGACGATCGACGCAGTTGTAGGCGACGTTGGTGCGACCGTCCGCGAACCATTTGATGTCGATGTTGCCTGGCTCGAAGCTGGTTTGCTTCACCGTGGTGAAGGGTGTGGACCAGTCGATCCGCTTGCCGTGCTCGCCCCAGAAAGCCGCGGGATCGTCGACGGAGGCCTTGTACATGGCCCGATACTTCGCATCGTCGACATGGGCACCCTCGACCCACTCGGCGCGGACTTCCACCACCTTCTCGTCCATGACGTCTTCCCTAGCGGTGCCCGATCGTATCGCGATGATCCGCGCAGCCGGGGCTTCCCAAGACCTTCTTAGGCGCGAGGGGATCGTCGCCGCAAGCACCTTGCCGGCCAGACTTCTGTACAGTTGCCCGAAGATCGGGCGTCGGTGCATTCAATTGCAGCCGGTGCAGATTCCCTGGCCGATTTTACGGTCGAGGGTACGCTCCTGCCGGGTCGGCTCGGCCGATTCCCTGGGTTTCGCACCATCGAGGGCGCGGCCCGGCGGCTTGGTCACCCCCGTGGCGGTGATGTTGCGGAATTCACCGGCCGATTCGAGATTCTTCATCGGCGCCGCGCCCGTGTCCTGTGCCGGGGCGGGGCCGGCGGCCAGGGCCATGAGCCCGGCGGCCACGAGATGAGGGCTGGATACGATTCTGAACATGGGAACCTCCTGCTCCGTTCGATAACGCGCGGAGGTGTACGGGGTTCTCGCGCGGCCTTCCGGACACCGCGCCCGGGAGGCTGTTTGCCGCCTCGTCCAGCATCGGCGTCTGCGCGAGCCGATGCCCGCCTTCCTGGCGGATGCCTTAACCTCCGGCCCGCCGGCAGGCTTGGGTCGAGGGGAACAGCATCTCCACCAGGGTGCCCTCGTCCTTCCGGCTGGTGATCCGGAACTCGCCGCGATTGGCCTCCACCAGGGCCTTGGTGATGGGCAGGCCGAGGCCGGTGTCGCCGCCGGGACGCGGGCCCGGAACAGGAATCGCCCGGTACGGCTCCAGCAGGGTCTCGATCTCGTCGGGCGTGAGGCCGATGCCGGTGTCGCGGACCCGGAGCGCGATCTCGCCCCGGTCGGCCATGGTCGTGGACACGATGACCTGACCACCCGCGTCGGTGAAGCGGATCGCGTTGGCGATGACCGTCAGCGCCGCCTGACGCAGGGACCGCTCGTCGGCGACCAGCGGCGCGAGATCGGCGGAGAAGCTCGTCCGCACCACGATGCGCTCACGGGCCGCCTCCGGCTGCATCTGAGCGACGCAGCGCGAGACGAGATCGTTCAGGGGGATCTCGGTAAACTCGAGATCGAGGTGTCCGGCCTCGATCCGCGCGAGGTCGTCGAGGTCGTCGACGAGGCCCAGGATCTCCGACCCCGATCGGCGGATGTCCTCGAGGTAGTCGCGGTGGCGTTCGCTGCCCATGGGCCCGAAGGGCTCGGTGAGCATCAGATCCGTGAACCCGAGGATGGCGCTCATCGGCGTCCGGATCGCGTGGCTGACCCGGGCGAGGAACGCGGATTTGCGGACGTTCGCCGTCTCGGCGAGGCGCAGGGCCTCCGGGTAGGAACCCTGTGCGTCCGCAACGCCCCGGACATCCTGCGCCGGCCGCGGCCGGAGGATCGCGCAAAGCCGGGTCTCGGCGCCACGCGAGACCGTGCGGACGGTGAGCAGGAGGGGGAGGGGGCCGCCGGGGCCGCGTCCGACCACGTCGCGGGCCTCGTCGCCGGCGGAGGATCCCGTATCCGGAACACCGTGGGCCGCCGCCAGGACATCGACGGCGCTCTCGGGCGTGAACAGGCTCAGGAGACTGTCGCCCACCACCTCGCGGGGATCGGTGGCGAACAGGGCGGCGGCGGCGCGGTTGAGGCCTAGGATGCGAGCGCTGCCGTCGAGGGTCACGATGCCCTCGTCGAGGGCGTCGAGGATGCCGAGGGCATCCCGGGCGCGGCGCGCGGCGAAATCCTGCGCGATCCGCTCGGCCGTGCGCGCACGGGCCGGTTCGTCCGCCGCCGCGTCGCGGGCGAGGAGGATCTCGGCCGGCCGGCCGCACCAGTCGATGGCCGAACGCTGAAGCTCGACGCCCCGATGGGTCCCGTCGCGTCCCGTGAGGATCGCGGGTGCGTCGCTCGCCGGCCGCTCGTGAGGGGGCAGACCGCGGAACAGGTGCGCGATGCCGCCGGCGGCCGCGAGGGCAGCGAGATCGGGGAAGCCGGCCAGGTCGAGAAGGGTGCGGTTGGCGAACAGTACGTCGTCGTCCCGGTAGACGAGCACGCCCGTGGGGAGGCGCTCCAGGGTGGCGACCACGGCCGCGTCCGGCGTGTCCGCCGTCTGCGCTCGGGGCGGGGGACCAGGAAACGCCATGACAGCACCGCCCGGATTGGCGCGCCCGTCCTCCGACGATGCCTCGGACCGGTCGTCACCGGCGAAACGTGCCCCGAGGGCGCGGGCGATCTCGCGGAACGCCGCGTGCTCATGGGTCGTCAGGGAGGAATCGATCTCCGGGGCGGTCTCTGCGGCCGCCGGTCCGGCGGTGGCGGGTTCGGGGGCATCCGCAGGTGGCTCGTCCGGGACGGAATCGCCGGCGGAGGGCGGGGAGGAGGGCTCCGGGGCGACCACCACGGACGAGGAGGCCGCGACGGCCCCGGCGGTCCGCACGATGCCGAAGCCCGCAAACCCGCGCGACGGCTGGCCGGTCCGTGCCAGCGGCGCGCCGGAGAGGTCGAGCTCGACGGACCGGCCCGGGAGCTGGACGCAGAGGGGAATCGCCCGGAACGTGCGGTCGGCGTCGAGGACGGCGAGCAAACCTTCGGCGTCCCGGGCGATGCCCGCTTGCGACAGGGCGGCCCACGACCGCCCGAGGATCGCGCCGCGCAGGAGGCCCCCCGCCGGGCCGTCCACGCGCACGAGGGCGCCCGTCGCATCGGTCGCCCACGTGAAGCGCGGAACGCCGCCCGGGTCGAGGGGCGCCTGTCCGGCTTCGTCCGGCTCCGCCGCCGGCTGGGGAGACGCTGGGGTCGCCACCGTCTCGGGGCGACCGTCCGGGCCGGCCTCCCCGATGGCGCGCAGGCGCGGAACGGACTCCGTCAGCACGATGATCCGCACGACGCGGCCGTCGGACACCGATCCGCGCACCACGAGACAGGTCGTCGGCGTGGCGAGGCCGCGCCGGTCGAAGCGGATACGGGCGAGGGCGGGCCGAGCCGTCGCCCGGATCTGCGCGTCGAGGCGAAGGCCGGGCACCACCATGCCGTCTTCCGACGCGATGGCGCGTGCCACGGGCTCGGCCGCGCGCGACGCGTGGATGAGGCGCGTGCCGGCCTCGTCGAAGATCAGCAGGGCACAGCCGGGCGCGTGCAGAAACGCCCCGAGGCGCGGCTCGCCCCCCAGGTTCCGCACCAGGGTCCCCAGCGCCGCGTCGTCCGGGACTAGCCCCTCGACCCCGTTCTCGAACATTCGCACCCGTTTCACGTGGCGAGCCTATGGAAAGGATGTTTTCTCTTAGCCCCAGCCGGGTCTGGGAGTGGACATCAATCGGAGCCGCCACACGTTTACCTGTTGTCAACCTTAATGCACCCGCAGAGGGTGGCATAGGGCGAACGGTGTGTTATTGTGCAGCGCACAACGAACGAATCAACAAACAGTTCAAGAAGGAGAGGATGATGACCAGCACCCCGAATTATGAAGTCCCCGCCGAGATGCGCGACTTCGCCGAAAAGAGCGTCGATCAGGCCCGCAAGGCGTTCGACTCGTTCATCAGCGCGGCCCGCCGCACCGCCGACACCGTCCAGGGTTCGGCCGAGACCGCCCGCACCAGCGCCCACGACGTGTCCGCCCGCGGCTTCGAGTTCGCCGAGCAGAACGTGACGGCGGCCTTCGACCTCGCCCAGAAGCTCGTCCGCTCGCGCGACCTCCAGGAGGCCATGCAGCATCAGGCCGAGTTCGTTCGCAGCCAGTTCGCGGCGATCCAGGCGCAGGCCAAGGAGTTCGGCGGCCTCGCTCAGACGGCGATGCAGCAGAGCGCCGAGAAAGCCAAGGGCGTCATGCAGGAATCCGCCGAGCAGGCCCGCAAGGCCATGGAGCAGGGTGCCGAGGCCGCCCGCAAGGCCGGCGCCGACACCGAGCAGGCCCTGCGCAACGCCTCCAACAACTGAGACCCAGCTCGCCCAAGCCACACCGACCGATGCCCGACGGCCCGTTCCGCGCACCAGCGGGGCGGGCCGTTCTCGTCGCGCACCCGTGTGGAAAAACCGGATTCCCCTCCGCCACGCGATGCCTTAACGGTTGCGCCCCGCCGGGCGTCCCGCCGCGAGCGGACCGGATCAATCGAGGAGCTGCGTATCCCGATGCGACCTGCCTACCGAATCAGCGTGATGGTCGCGGCCTTGGCCGCCGCGCTCGGGTCCCAAGGCGCCAACGCACAATACTACGACGACGGCTACGACCGTCCGCCGCCGCGCCGCTACTACGACGATCGCGGGCCGCCGCCGCGCCGAGCCTACGACGAACCCTACGGCCGCCCACCCCCGCGCCGGGTCTCGACGGGCCTCAACTGCGACGCCGTGCAGTCCGGCCTCACGGGGTTCAAGCCGTATTCCTGTCCCCTGCCGGGGCCGCGCCCCCTCGGGGTCCGCTGTTTCTGCGACATGCCCATCGCGTCGTTCAGCGCGCCGCAGACCGCCGTGGGCCGCGTGGTACCGTAGGAATCCGCCGAACCAGGGTTTCAGACACGAAAGAGCCGCCCCTTCGAAGAAGGGGCGGCTCTTTCCATTCAAATCAGATCGCCGCGATCTCGCGAAAAGATCAGTTCAGAACGACGACCTTCGCGCCGACCCGGACCCGCTCGTACAGATCCGTGACGTCCTCGTTGGTCATGCGGATGCAGCCGGAGGAAACCGCCTGCCCGATGGTGTCCGGCTCGTTGGAGCCGTGGATGCGGTACTCGGTGTTGCCGATGTACATGGCCCGCGCCCCCAGGGGATTCTCGACACCGCCGGCCATGTAGCGCGGCAGATCGGGGCGGCGGGCGATCATGGCGGCCGGCGGGGTCCACGACGGCCATTCCTTCTTGGCGGTCACGGTCTTGGTGCCCGACCAGGTGAAGCCGGGACGTCCCACGCCCACACCGTAGCGGATCGCCTCACCGCCCGGCAGAACGAAGTAGAGACGGCGCTCGGAGGTCGAGACCACCACGGTGCCGGGCTTGTAGTCGCCCCGGAAGGCGACGAGTTCGCGCGGGATCGGAGCGACCTGCGCCTGGGGCGCGGCCTGCACGCCCTGACCGACGGTGCCCTGATAACCGTAGGGGCTCGCGCCGGTCTGCCCGTAGGCCGGATCGGCGTAATAGTCTTCGCCGGCATCACCGCCGAAGGGATCGTAAGGGTTTGCCAGCACCGGGCTGCTGGACAGGACACAGACGCCGAGAATGCCCGCGAGGGCGGAGGCCAAGGTCTTCATCGTGGATGCCTTACCTGAAGCGTAACCTTTGCTATACAAGCGTAAGCGTAGGCTGCCGGTTCCATAAGGCCCTGAAGATTTCGTTTCTCCGCCGGCTTCGCGGGATCAGAACACCTCGTCCGTGTGCACGTCGAAACGGGCGAGGTGCGCGTAACCGAAGTTCGTGGTGATCGCCACATCGGTGGCATCCCGGCCCCGGGCCATGACGATGCGCCCGATGCGCGGCGTATTGTGGCGCGCATCGAAGGTGTACCAGCCGCCATCGAGATAGACCTCGAACCAGGCGGAGAAATCCATCGGATCGGGGACGGGCGGAATGCCGATGTCGCCGAGATAGCCGGTGCAGTAGCGCGCCGGGATGTTCATGCAGCGGCAGAAGGCGACGGCGAGGTGCGCGAAGTCCCGGCACACGCCCTGGCGCTGCATGAAGCCGTCCCAGGCCGTGCGGGTGGCATCGGCGCACATGTAGTCGAATCGGATGCGCTCGTGGACGTAGTCGACGATGGCCTGGACCCGGCCCCAGCCCAGCGGCGTCCCGCCGAACAGGGACCAGGCCGTCTCGGACAGCTTGTCCGTGTCGCAGTAGCGGCTGCCGAGGAGGTACACGAGGACGTCCGAGGGCAGGTTCTGGACCTCGATCTGCTGGGCGTAGGGCGCGTACACGTCGGGTTGCCCCGAATCCTGCACGATGAAATCGGCCGAGATGGTCAACCGCCCCGTCGGCGTGACGATCCGGGTGAGGATGTTGTCGAAGACGTCGCGATAGTCCTGGGAGGGAATCGGGGGATCGAACGTGATCGTGTGCGGGGTGAGCAGATCGGGCATCCGCGAGGGGTGCACGCTCAGCGCCAGGATCATGGGGGTCGGCTGAACCGATTCGAAGGCAATGTCGAACCCAGTCCTGATCTTCATGACGCTCACCCAATCTCTCGAATCTGAAATGTCGTGCCCCGGAGGAAGAACCGGGGAATGCAGTAATCGGACCGTCAACGCATGAGCACAGGATCCGGAGCCCGGGTGTCGATGGCACCGGGATCGACCTCGTCGACGGCGACGCTCACGGTCATGCCGAGATCGTCCGCCGGAAAACCGAAGAAGGATCCGTGCAGGGGCACGGCCTGCCGCGGATCGCGGGCCACGGCGACGCGGATGAGGTCGCGGTTGCCGACGATCCCGTTGGTCGGATCGAACTCGATCCAGCCAGCCCCCGGCAGGTAGACCTGGACCCAGGCATGGGTGGAGCCGCCGCCGACGTGGCGCTCGCGGTCGCCACGCGGATTGTAGAGGTAGCCGGAGACGAACCGGGCGGCCATACCCAGCGCCCGCACGGCCTCGATCATGAGCACCGCGAAGTCGCGGCAGCTGCCCCGCTTCAGGCGCAGGGTGGTCACGGGATCCTGGACACCCTTCTCCGAACGGGCGAGGTAGGCGAAATTGCGCCGCACGCTGCGGGTCATCTCGGCCAGCAGATCCTGGGTCGCGATCCGCCCGTTGGGCGGGACGAAGCTACGGGCCCAGGCGTCGACCTCGTTGCGCGGATCGGGGTGCTGACGCTCGATGGAGCGGCTGAGGTCGGCGATGTCGTCGGCACCGTAGCCGAACGGATAGAAGGCCGCGTGGGGCGCCAGGGGGAAGATCGGCGCGAGTTCGGGCGTGTGGTCCAGGGTGATGGTGCAGTCGAAGGTCAGGGTGGAGGCCCGGCCTTGGAAGGAGGCCACGGCGACGCAATTGCCGAACACGTCGTGCAACCACCGCAGCGACATCGGCTCGGGCGTGATCTTCAGGGCGGCGGAGAGAAGGCGCTGGTCGTAGCTGTCCCGCGGCCGGAACATGATCCGGTGCTCGCCGAACGCCACCGGCTGGCGATAGCGGTACGTGGTGACGTGGCGGACGGACAGGATCGGCACGAATCGACTCCGCTGCACCGACCGGCGCGGTCTCGTCTCCGATTAATGCAAGAGGTGCGCCCAGGCGAGATGGTGCAGCGCAAAAAGCCCGTACGGCCCTACCGCAGGATCGGCTGCGGCTCGGCGCAGGCCCGTTCCGCCTCGCCGAGGAGGTCCATGGGCCGCCAGGGCTTGGGGATGAACACCGCCTGGGGGGCGAGGCTGGCCGGCCGCTGCGTGCGCTGGCCCGAGGTGACGACGAGCCGGGTCATCGGCCACAGCAGGGCGATGGCGGAGGCGAGCTGGACCCCGTCCATGACGCCCGACAGGTGCACGTCGGCGAACACCAGGGATACGTCGCCGCCGCGAACGCGCATGATCTCGATGGCGGCCTCGGCGCTATCGCACCCGACGACGCCGAGCTCGGTCTCCTCGAGCAGGGCCTCGGCCAGGGCGCGGGTGGCCGCGTCGTCCTCGACCACAAGGGCGAGCTTGCCCGATTTGGAGGCGGGCTCGGCGGCGACGGGGCTGGTGACGGCGGGCATCGGCTCTGGCTGGCGGACCTGACGCACCAGAGCAGCCAGGTGCTCCGGCACACCCTCGGCGATGAGGTCGTCGTAGAACGAGGCCAGGGCTTGGCCGATGCGGTCGAGGGACAGGCTGGGGTTCAGGGTCTCGGCGTGCCCCGACACGCGTCCCTCCGGGATTCGACGGCGCGGCGTGCCGTTCGTATCGGCCTCGTAATCGGCCAAGCGGAGCCTCCAGCGTTCATGTCTGCAGCGGCCCGGGAGTCGAGCCCACATCCATTAAAGCCGGGAGGGCACGCTCAGTTGCGAGAAAATCCGGTTCCGCGCCGGCGCCGGCGTCTTGGATCAGTCGGCGGAGGCGTCGGCATAGGCCATCACGCCGGCCACGGAGCGGACATCCCGGTAGCGGGCACCGCGGGCGCTCATCATCGCCTCGAACTTCTCGTGGACCTGGGCCACGGACAGGCTCGTCGCCTTGCGGCGCCCGCGCTGGGCCGCGAAGAAGATCGTCTTGTTGGCGCGCGCCGGCCCCGGCAGCATCTGGGCGGCGGCGGCCTTGGGCTTGTCGGCGACGGTGGCGAGGAACTCCTCGGCGTCGTCCGGCCCGAGGAAGTGGGCGAGGTAGACCTCGCCGAGGGACAGGTCGCGGCCGATGCGGAGCGCAATGCGGGCGGCATCGCGCTTCAGCATCTCGCCGGCCATGAGGGCGGAGAGGTAGGGGTCGCGGCGCAGCTCGAGGATGCGGGTGCGCTCGGCCGGATCGGCGACGGCGGGGCGGCCGTTGTCGCCCGTCGTCACGAGGGCCGCGTCCTGGGTCAGGCCGTGCTTGGGTCCGAAGTCGCGCACCACGCCGAGCCAGGTCCGCTCGATGAACTGGAACAGGCCCGTGGCCGAGGAGGTCTGCGCCTGCACCTCTGTCTTGAAGCTCGATTCCTTGTCGGCCACCGCCATGAGAAGCACGGGATCGGTCTGCACGGCCTGGGCGGCACGGACGATCTTCTGCACCAGGTGGCGGCGGATCTTCATCGGGCCGAATTCGAGGATGTCGTTGGGGTCGCCGACCGCGCTCTCGGTGATGAGGAAGTCGTAGGACACGCGATCGACGGCGTTGGAGCCGAGTTCGGTGTCGAGATCGTGGATGGGCGCGAAGGCGGCCGAAGCGGTCAGGACGCTGGCGGGCGTGCCCAGGATGGCGGGCGGGGCGTTCTGGACACGGGGGCGGGGCATGGCCACGGTGGTCATGGCCTGGGCCGATTGCACCACGCCGCCGAGACCGGACCCGGCCGGACCGACCCCGTTGAGGAGGGCGGCGCTGAGGCCGCCGACGAGGAGCGTTACCAGGAGAACGGAGCGGGTGAGGGCCGCCCGGCTGCCGTGTTCGCGGCCGATGCGACCGCCGAGGGTCAGAGCGTCGGAGGTGGAGGACGCGGCGCTCGCGGCGGAACGGCCACGGAGGGGCCCCTTGACGGGACCGTTGACGAGGGCAGTCCGTGACAATCCGACCGTGCGACCCTGCATGTGATGTTCTCGTCCCCGCCGCTGGTAACTACGGGGACAGATTAACTTGACAGATGTGGCGACAACACGGCTCCGCGTGTGGCGAAGCCGTGGCGGCCGACTTTTCCTCAGCCGATGCGAGCCTTGAGGGCGGCCACGACGGCCTCGCCCATGCCGGCGGTGCCCAGCGCCTGCGTTCCCTCGGCGGCGATGTCCCGGGTGCGGGCGCCGTTGGCCAGGGCGTCCGTGATGGCGCCGTCGAGGAGGTCCGCCGCCGCGCCGAGGCCGAACGAGTAGCGAAGGGCCATGGCGAGCGACCCGATCATGGCGAGGGGGTTGGCGAGGTCGCGCCCGGCGATGTCGGGGGCCGAGCCGTGCACGGGCTCGTAGAGGGCCTTGCGCGAGCCCTTGTCGTCGACGGCGCCGAGCGAGGCCGAGGGCAGCATGCCGAGGGACCCGGTGAGCATGGCGGCGACATCGGAGAGCACGTCGCCGAACAGGTTGTCGGTCACGAGCACGTCGTACTGCTTGGGGCGGCGCACGAGCTGCATGGCGCAGTTGTCGGCGAGCACATGCTCGAGGGTCACGTCCGCGTACTCGGCATGCACGCGGGTGACGACCTCCTTCCACAGGACGCCGGACTTCATCACGTTGTGCTTCTCGGCCGAGGCGACCCGGCCCGAGCGCTTGCGCGCGAGATCGAAGGCGACGTGGGCGATGCGCTCGATCTCGCCCGTGGTGTAGACCTGCGTGTCGACGGCGCGCTTCGAGCCGTCGGGGAGGGAGGTGATCTCCTTCGGCTCGCCGAAATAGACGCCGCCGGTGAGCTCGCGCACGATCATGATGTCGAGGCCCTCGACGAGTTCGCGCTTGAGGGCGGAGGCATCGGCGAGCGCCGGGTAGCAGATGGCCGGGCGCAGGTTGGCGAACAGGCCCAGATCCTTGCGCAGGCGCAGCAGCCCCGATTCGGGGCGGATTTCGTAGGCCACGTCCGCCCATTTCGGGCCGCCGACGGCGCCGAGCAGCACCGCGTCGGCGGCGTCGGCCCGCGCCAGCGCCGCGTCGGTGAGCGCCACGCCGTGCGCGTCGATGGCGCAGCCGCCCACGAGGTCGTGCTCGGTCTCGAACGCGGCGATGCCGGCTTCGCCCAGGAAGCCGATCACCTTCTCGACCTCAGCCATCACCTCGGGGCCGATGCCGTCGCCGGGCAGGAGGAGGAGCTTGTAGGTGGTCATGGGATCAACTCGCTTGGGTTCGTTGGGCCGGCGGATGCGGGCTTGGTGCGATGAGACGTTCCGGACGCTCCCGAAGGATCAGACCTTGCGCGCCACGGTGAACCGCGCCGCGTCCCTCAGGATCTGCGCTTTGTCGCCCCAGCTGGACACGGCGTCCTCGCACACGCCCACCAGCCGGTCGCACTCGGCGCGCGCGCCGTCGAGGCCGAGGCGGTCGACGAGGGTGGCCTTGCCGGCGTCCTTGTCCTTGCCGGTGGCCTTGCCCATGGCTTCGGCCGACGCCTCGCGGTCGAGGATGTCGTCGGCGATCTGGAAGGCCTGGCCCAGGGCGTGGCCGTAGCGGAGCAGCGCGCGGCGCTGGTCCGGCGTCGCGCCGCCCACGATGGCGCCGGCCTCCACCGAGAACGCCAGGATGGCGCCGGTCTTCATGGCCTGGAGCTGGAGAGTGTCGTCGACGGTGAGGGAGACCGGGCCGAAGCGCCCCTCCGCCCCGAGGTCGAGGAGCTGGCCGCCGACCATGCCGCCGAGGCCCGACGCCTTGGCGAGGCCGAGCACGAGGTCGGCGCGGATCGCGGCGTCGGGCTGCCAAGCCGCATCGGCCAAGACCTCGAAGGCCAGGGTCTGGAGGGCGTCGCCCACCAGGATGGCGGTGGCCTCGTCATAGGCCTTGTGCACGGTGGGCTTGCCCCGGCGCAGGTCGTCGTCGTCCATGGCCGGCATGTCGTCGTGGACGAGGGAATAGCAGTGCACGAGTTCGATGGCCGAGCCGGCGGCGAGCGCACCGGCGGTATCGGCGCCGAGCATCCGCGCCGTCTCCACGGCGAGGAACGGTCGCAGGCGCTTGCCCCCGCCGAGCACGGCGTGGCGCATGGCCTCCATCAGGCGGGACGGACGGGTGATCTCGCCGGCCTGGGTCTCGGGGGTGAGGCGGTCGGCGAGCCACGCCTCGACGGCGTCGGCCACCGTGGCAAGCCTGTGGGAAAACGCGTCGCCCGGGGCATCCGCCTTGACCGAAGCGTGGGATCCTTGCGTTGACGTCATGGTCGGGCGGGCCTTCGGAAGGTGAGCGTGCAGCGAGCGGGGGAGGGTCCGATTCGAGAGGGGGCGGAAGAGGGCGAGCGGCCCCTGCGCCGCAGGCCGGTTCAGGCGGCGCCGCGCCCGAAGCGGGGCTGGACCCTGCGCCGGATCGTCGGACTCGTCCTGCTGCTGCCCGCCCTCGCGTTCGGTCTCCTTCTCGTCCTGGGGCTCGTCTATAGCGCGGTGCCTCCGCCCTCAACCCTGATGCTCGCGCGATGGGCGACCCTGAGGGCCGTGGACCGGCAGGCCGTCCCCCTCACGGCGATCTCGCCCCACCTCGTCCAGGCGGTGATCGCCTCGGAGGACCAGCGCTTCTGCCTGCACGACGGCGTCGATTGGGGAGCCATTCGCGAAGTGGTCGACGACGAGGACGGCCCGAGCCGGGGCGCCTCGACGATCCCCATGCAGACCGTGAAGAACGTGTTCCTGTGGCCGGGCCGCTCGGTCCTGCGCAAGGGCCTGGAGATTCCCCTGGCCCTCGGCGCCGACATCCTGTGGGGCAAGCGCCGGATGATGGAGGTCTACCTCAACGTCGCCGAATGGGGGGAGGGGGTGTTCGGCGCCGAGGCCGCCGCCCGGCGCTGGTTCGGTAAGCCCGCCCGCGACCTGACGCGGGGGGAGGCGGCGCTGCTGGCCGCCGTGCTGCCCAATCCGATCCTGCGCAACCCGGCCCTGCCGTCGCGCGGGGTGCGGGCGGCGGCGGCTCGCATCCAGGCCCGGATGAACGGCGTGGGCGGGCTGATGGGGTGCCTCAAGCGGTAGGGTGCCGCCGAGGCTGGCACCGACGGGCCGGCGGCGCAGCGTCGTCGCGTTCGGGGGCCCGTCTTCGGGGGCCACGCGGCGCGATGGGCGTGATAAGCGCGATCCGACCGGCGATTCGGCGCCGGCCTCGAGTCCGGACGACCATCCGCCATGATCCGCACGCCCTCACGCCCGTCCCGCCGCGTTCCAGCCCTTCTGCTGTCCGCAAGCCTGCTGGCTTCCCTCCCCGTCGTGCCCGGCCGGGCCAACGACAGCGCCGCCGAACTCGACGCCGGCGGCCTCGTGCTGGTGAAGGACCCCGAGATCGGCCTCCTGCGCGAGGATCTGCGCATCGGCCTCGACCGCATCAGCGTGCGCTACGTCTTCCGCAATCGTTCGGCGAGCCCGCGCACGGTGCGGGTGGCCTTCCCGTTGCCCCCCATCGACGGCGCCGAACTGTCCTTGTCGGCGCAGAACCTGCCCGACGAAGCGAGCGCCAACTTCGTCGGCTTCACCGTGACGGTGGACGGCGTGCCCCTCGCTCCGCACCTCGAGGAGCGCGCCTTCCTCGGCACCCGCGAGGTCGGCGACCTCCTGCGCAAGCACGCCATTCCCCTCAACCCGATGCGGCGCGACGCTCTCGCCGAGGCGCTGGCCCGGCTGACGCCGACGGCACGGGCCGAACTCGTGACCGCCAAGCTGATCCCGGAGGCGGCCGACATGGGCGAGGGGCTCTGGCGCAGCGAAGCCAAGTTCCACTGGGAGCAGGTGTTCCCGGCCGGCCGCGAGCTCGTCATCGAGCACGCCTACCGGCCGGTGAAGGGCAGCCTGCTCATCGGCCAAAGCGATCTCGATGACCGCGCCTTCCGCGCCCGATACTGCCTCGACGATGCGGGCGTCGGCGGCCTGCGCCGCCTCCTCGCCGGGGCGGGTGCGAAGACGGCCGGCGCGGGGGGAGGGCAGGACGCCCTCGTGCATGCCGCCGTGGTTCCCTACATCGTCACCACGGCGCGCAACTGGGCCGGCACCATCGGCACCTTCGCCCTCACCGTCGACAAGGGGAGCCCGAAGACCCTCGTGAGCCTGTGCCGGAAGGGCATCGTCAAGACCGGTCCGACCACCTTCGGCTTCACCGCCACCGACTTCGTGCCCGATGCCGATCTAAGGGTGCTCTACGTCTCCCCGGATGCGGAGGCGCTCGGCATCCGGTAGAGGGGGCCGGAACGCTTCCGGAAAGACACGCGATGACCGAGCCGACCTTCGAACTCACCCTGGAGCGCATCGCGCTGATCCGCCGGATGGTGGTGGCCTGGAACCGCGACGGCGCCGGCGCGCCCATCGTCCACCCGGATGCCCCCTACGGCAGCACGGACCGCGACGGCGACATCTTCAACGTCACGGGCGACGACGACGGGGCCGACGAGGAGCACCGTGCGCTCGGCGACGGGCTCGCGGTGTTCTGCGCGAACGCCGTGCTGAAGCCCGGGCGCTACGCCTATCACAACACCCTGGCCAAGCTCGATTCCGGCGATGTCGGCGATGTGTTCCGCGACGAGGCCACGGGCGAGACGCCCGAGCACGTGACCTTCGATGTGGGTGCCGAGCACCTCGCCCTGGTGCGGACGTTGAATGCGATCTGGGACACGGCCCGCGACGTGCCGGCCATCGACCCGGCCCGCCCCTACGGCACCGCCTCCGAGCCACCGACCCTGCACCACGAGATGCAGCCGGCCCTGCAGATCTTCCTGCGCTACGCCGATCTCGGACCGGGGATGTTCCGGCGCGGTGCGGACGGCTGGGTCGCGGCCTGACGGTCGACCCGCAAGACCCTCCCCCGATGCGGGGGAGGGGTGAACGATCCGCTCAGGCGCCGAGCTTCTTCTTGCGCTGGGCCAGGGTACGCAGGCGCAGGGCATTGAGCTTGATGAAGCCCGCCGCGTCGCGATGGTCGTAGGCCACGGCGCCTTCCTCGAAGGTGACGAGATCCTGATCGTAGAGGGAGTTCGGGCTGGTGCGGCCGATGACGTGGACACCGCCCTTGTAGAGCTTCAGCCGCACCTCTCCGGTGACCATCTCCTGGCTCTTGTCGATGAGGGCCTGGAGCATCTCGCGCTCGGGGCTGAACCAGAAGCCGTTGTAGATCAGCTCCGCGTATTGCGGCATGATCCCGTCCTTCAGGTGCGCGGCACCCCGATCCAGGGTGATCGACTCGATGGCGCGGTGGGCCGGCAGCAGGATGGTGCCGCCCGGCGTCTCGTACATGCCGCGGCTCTTCATGCCGACGAAGCGGTTCTCCACCAGATCGAGGCGGCCGATGCCGTTGTCGTGGCCGAGCTGGTTGAGCTTGGCCAGCAGGGTGGCCGGCGACAGGCGCTCGCCGTCGATGGAGACGGCGTCGCCCTTCTCGAATCCGATGGTGATGACGGTGGGCGTGTCGGGCGCCTCCTCGGGGGAGATCGTGCGCGAGAAGACGTAGTCCGGCACCTCGTCGGCGGGGTCCTCGAGCACCTTGCCCTCGGAGGAGGCGTGCAGGAGGTTGGCGTCGACGGAGAACGGGCTCTCGCCGCGCTTGTCCTTGGCGATGGGGATCTGGTGCTGTTCGGCGAAGGCGATGAGCTGCTCGCGGCTCTTCAGGTCCCACTCGCGCCACGGGGCGATGACGGTCACGTCGGGCTTCAGGGCGTAGTAGCCGAGCTCGAACCGCACCTGGTCGTTGCCCTTGCCGGTGGCGCCGTGACAGACGGCATCCGCCCCGAGGCGCTCGGCGATCTCGATCTGCTTCTTGGCGATGAGCGGCCGGGCGATGGAGGTGCCGAGCAGGTAGACGCCCTCGTAGACGGCGTTGGCGCGGAACATCGGGAACACGTAATCCCGCACGAATTCCTCGCGCAGGTCCTCGATGAAGATGTTTTCGGGCTTGATGCCGAGGAGTTCCGCCTTCTTGCGCGCCGGCTCCAGCTCCTCGCCCTGACCGAGATCGGCCGTGAAGGTGATAACCTCGCAGCCGTAGGTGGTCTGCAGCCACTTCAGGATGATCGAGGTGTCGAGGCCGCCCGAATAGGCGAGCACCACCTTGTTGACGGGCTTCGGGTTCGCGTCTGGCATCGGCTTCGCTCGGATTGGGACAGGGAACGGCGCGGGCGTGTCGCGGCGGCTTATCAGCGGAGCGATGGGCGGTGCAACCGCCGTGCCGCCGGACGCGTTCGTCAGCGTGACATGGGCAACGGGCGATCTTGTCCCCGTTCATCCCAGGGACGATGGTCTCGATCCGGCAATCGCGCCGGCGACCTTGCCCCCGTCGACACCCTGGGGCCACTCTCGCCCCTTCCTAAAAGAATCCGGAGATTCGACGTATGCCGCGCCGGCCGACCCTCGAATTCTGGTACGAGTTCGCCTCCACCTATTCCTATCTCTCGGCCATGCGGATCGACGCCCTCGCCGATGCGGCCGGCGTCGCCGTGCGCTGGCGCCCGTTCCTCGTCGGGCCGATCTTCGCCGCTCAGGGTTGGAATTCGTCCCCGTTCAACCTCTATCCGGCCAAGGGCCGCAACATGTGGCGCGACTTGGAGCGGGAAGCGGCCCGTATCGGGCTGCCTCCGGTGACGCGCCCCGATCCGTTCCCCCAGAACAGCCTCAGCGCCACGCGGGCCGCCACCTACGGCATGGACCACGACTGGCTCGTGCCGTTCTCCAAGGTGGTCTACGAGGCCGAGTTCGCCCGTGGGCAGTCCATCGCCGAACCGCCCGCCGTGGTCGCCCTCCTCGACGGCCTCGGCCTCGACGGCACGATCATCCTGAAGCAGGCGGCGTCCGAGGCGAACAAGGGGCGTCTGCGCGTCAACGGCGAGGAGGCGCGTTCGCGGGGCATCTTCGGGGCGCCGACCTTCCTCACCGGCGATGGCGAGCTGTTCTGGGGCAACGACCGCCTCGAACAGGCCCTGGCCTGGGCCGTGGGCGACCGGCCCGGAGCGATGCGGGAGTAGACGTTCCGTCCGGGCCGGATCGGGACTAGAAGCCGGCGCGATCGCTCCTCGCTCCCGGGTAAACCCATGCGCTTCGACCGTCGGTACTTCCTCGCTTCCACCGCCGGTCTCGGCGTCGCCCTCGCGGCGGGCCGCCGCTCCTTCGCCCAAGGGTACGGCCAAGCCTACAAGGTGGACAGCGACGAGGGCCGGCCCGTGGCCAACATGCGCCTGCCCGGCGAGATCGTCGGCGAGATTCCGGGCCTGAAGGGGGTCACCTATCTCGGACCGGCCGAAGCCGAGACCACCCTGTACGAGTTCTTCGACTACAACTGCCCGTACTGCCGCAAGGCCGCCGCCGACATGGTGTCCCTCGCCGAGAGCGACCCGACCCTGCGCATCGGCCTCGTCAACAATCCGATCCTGTCGCCGCAATCGGCTCAGGCGGCCAAGGTGGCGCTGGCGGTGCAACGCAAGCTCGGGTCGGCCGCCGCCTGGAGCCTCTACCGGACCCTGCTCTCCGGCCGCGGGACCATCGACGGCACCGGTGCCCTGAAGGCGGCGGCCAAGCTCGGCGTCCCGTCCGCCGAATTGGAGAGCATCGGCGACAGCGAGGAGGTCCGCCTCGCCCTGAAAGCCCAGATGCGGATGGCGGCCGATCTGGGCCTCGCCGCCACACCGTCCTATGTCCTGGGCAACACCGGGCTCCTCGGCCACCCCGGCGCCAAATCCCTGGCCAGGATGATCGCCGCCACGCGGCGCTGCGACCGGATCGCCTGCTGACGGCCGCCTCACCTTCGCCACCGTTCGGCGCGACCGAGCGTCCCGTGCTTGCTGCGCCGCACACGCGCCGGCGCCGCGATCGGGTCGCCATCGCCCGCGCCGGACTGTCCCGCGTCGCTGCGGCCGTTCGTCTTGCGCCCCCAGAACCCGCATGCTAGGCCCTCGCCGCGCCGGAAGGGCGGGTTTTTCATGGCCCGCGCAGACCGGCACGTTCCCAATCCTGAAGGTTTCCAAGCCTGCGCCCGACACGGTACGCGGCGGCCGGAACCCTAGGGCCGGATTGAAGAGAGAGCGGCGCGTGGCGCAGAACGGTTCCGAGGCGGCTTCCCCGGTTGCAGGCGTGGCGGCGCGCTATGCGTCGGCCCTGTTCGAGCTGGCGCGCGACGAGCGTGCCGTCGATGGCGTGGCCGAGAGCCTGGAGCGCTTCGGCGCGCTGATCAACGAGAGCGCGGATCTGCGCCGCCTCGTGCGCAGCCCGGTCTTCTCCGGTGCCGAGCAGGAGGCCGCCATCGGGGCGATCCTCGACAAGGCGGAGATCACGGGGCTCGGCGCGAACTTCATCCGGCTCGCCGCCGCCAACCGGCGCCTGTTCGCCCTCCCGGACATGATCCGCGCCTTCCGCGTCCTGGTGCGCGAATCGAAGGGCATCGTGCGCGCCGAGGTCAGCGTCGCCGAGCGTCCCTCGGATGCGGTGATCGAGGAGATCAAGGCGTCCCTCCGCGACGTGGCCCGCGCCGAGATCGACCTCGACCTCAAGATCGACCCCAGCCTGATCGGCGGCCTCGTGGTCAAGATCGGCAGCCGCATGGTGGACGCCTCCCTGCGGACGAAGCTCAACGGCATTCGCCTTGCCATGCGGGAAGCCCGGTAAGGGCCCATCCGGCCCGACCCTTCCCGTTCCCAGACCCATTCATTCAATCAACGACAAGAGGCCCGACGATGGACATCCGCGCCGCCGAGATCTCCGCGATCCTGAAGGATCAGATCAAGAACTTCGGCCAGGAAGCCGAAGTCACCGAGGTGGGCCAGGTCCTCTCCGTGGGTGACGGCATCGCCCGCGCCTACGGCCTCGACAGCGTCCAGGCCGGCGAGATGGTCGAGTTCGAGTCGGGCGTGCGCGGCATGGCCCTCAACCTCGAGCAGGACAACGTCGGCATCGTGATCTTCGGGTCCGATCGCGACATCAAGGAAGGCCAGACCGTCAAGCGCACTGGCGCCATCGTGGACGTGCCCGTCGGCAAGGCGCTGCTCGGCCGCGTCGTCGACGCGCTCGGCAACCCCATCGACGGCAAGGGCCCCATCGCCACCACCGAGCGTCGCCGCGTCGACGTGAAGGCGCCGGGCATCATCCCGCGCAAGTCGGTCCATGAGCCGATGGCCACGGGCCTCAAGGCCATCGACGCCCTGATCCCCGTCGGTCGTGGCCAGCGCGAGCTCATCATCGGCGATCGCCAGACCGGCAAGACCGCCATCGCCCTCGACACGATCCTCAACCAGAAGCCGGCCCATGCGGGCACCGACGAGAACGCCAAGCTCTACTGCGTCTACGTCGCCATCGGCCAGAAGCGCTCCACCGTTGCGCAGTTCGTGAAGTCCCTCGAGGACAACGGCGCGCTCGAATACTCCATCGTCATCGCCGCCACGGCCTCCGACGCCGCGCCGATGCAGTTCATCGCGCCCTTCGCCGGCTGTGCCATGGGCGAGTACTTCCGCGACAACGGCATGCACGCCGTGATCGTGTACGACGATCTCTCGAAGCAGGCCGTGGCCTACCGCCAGATGTCCCTGCTCCTGCGCCGCCCGCCGGGCCGCGAGGCCTATCCCGGCGACGTGTTCTACCTGCACTCGCGTCTCCTCGAGCGCGCCGCCAAGATGGGCGACGCCGCCGGCAACGGCTCGCTGACCGCCCTGCCGGTCATCGAGACCCAGGCCAACGACGTCTCGGCCTACATCCCCACCAACGTGATCTCGATCACCGACGGCC
>Ga0182231_1000107_pt1 | contig 22153 bp, 21 predicted proteins | sample G6R1MG_29_FD_129667 | JGI IMG/M metagenome (GOLD analysis project Ga0182231, IMG submission 129667) | Miscanthus phyllosphere microbial communities from Michigan, USA - G6R2_NF_07NOV2016_LD1 MG | ecosystem: Host-associated > Plants > Phyllosphere > Phylloplane/Leaf | place: USA: Michigan...
GAGCTCGACGAGGCCGCCGCAGAGCACGGCCTGCTCACCGAACAGATCCGTCTCGCACTCTTCCTTGAAGGTGGTCTCGATGATGCCGGCGCGACCGCCGCCATTGGCCGAGGCGTAGGAGAGGCCGAGATCGTGGGCGTTGCCGGAGGCGTCCTGCGCGATGGCGATGAGGGTCGGTACGCCGCCGCCCTTGAGGTACTCGCCGCGCACGGTGTGGCCGGGGCCCTTCGGGGCGACCATGAGTACGTCGAGATCCTTGCGGGGCTCGATCAGGTTGAAGTGCACGTTGAGGCCGTGGGCGAACAGGAGGGCGGCGCCCTGCTTCATGTTCGGCTCCAGCGACTCCTTGTAGATGTCGCCCTGCAATTCGTCGGGGGTGAGCATCATGACGACATCGGCCTGCTTGGCCGCGTCGGCGACGTTCATCACCGTGAAGCCCTCGGCTTCAGCCTTCTTGGCGGTGGCCGAGCCCTCGCGCAGGGCGATGACGATGCCCTTCACGCCGGAGTCGCGCAGGTTGAGCGCGTGGGCATGGCCCTGGCTGCCGTAGCCGACGATGACGACCTTCTTGCCCTTGATCAGGTTGAGGTCGGCGTCACGATCGTAATAGACCCGCATGGCGGTACCTTCTCTTTTTTGAACATGAGTGCGCCCCGGCGCCCTCATCTGAAACAGCATCCGCGCGGCCGTGCGATCCGGGCCGCTTTTAGCGAGGCGATCCCCTTGACGGAAGGGGAATTGTCGCACGGCCCCGTTCTTTGCCCCGGCGTCGCCTCCGTCAGGCCGGCAAGGGCAGCCCCTCGCGGGCGAACACCGCCCGCACGGCGGGACGCGCCGCCATGGCACGGGCATGGGCCGTCCAGTGGGGAAAGCGTTCCGCCATGTCGAACCCAAGGGCCGGTCCCCGACCCCAGGTCCAGAACAGCAGCAGGTAGGGATCGACCACGCTGTAGCGCTCCCCCAGGGCCCAGCCGCCGCCCGCGAGCTTCACGTCCGTCATGGTGAACAGGTCGCCGCACGTGTCCGCACCCTTGGCGCCGATGGCCGGATAGGCCTCCTCGTCGGTGGTGTAGCGCTCGGGCCGGCGGACATGGGCGTAGGCGATGTGATGGTTCGTGGCGAGCCAGGCGAGCCACTCGTCGGCCTGTGCCTGCCCGCGCGCATCCTCGGGCCAGAGGGAGGCCCGCGGGTGGGCCCGCGCGACGTGACGCAGGATCGCCGTGTTCTCGGTGAGGACCCAGCCCTCTTCCACCAGCGCCGGCACGCGGCCGCGCTCGTTGACGGCGAGATATTCCGCCGCGCGCTGCTCGCCCTTGACGAGATCGAGCCGCACGGTCTCGAAGGCCGTGCCGGTCTCCTCCAGGGCGATGTGGGAGGCGAGGGAGCAGGCGCCGGGCGCGTAGTAGAGGGTGGTCATGCCGTTTTTTCCCGACGCATTCAGAAATCGAGGTGCAGACCGAGAAGGTTTGCGACCGTGCTTCGGACATCCTTCAGGACACCCGGGGGAACTCTTCCGATCGGTCGGAAGCCACGCATCGTGCGATCCACGCAACGGATCTGGTCGCACAGGACGGCACCGTTCACCGCGAGTCCGTCCGGCAGGAGGATCTTGGTCGGCCATGGAGCCACATTCGACGTCACGGCACAGATGATCGCGGTGGCATTTCGTTGATGGAAGCCCCGGCTGGTGAGAACGAGCGCCGGCCGGACACCGGATTGCTCGCGACCCAAGGTCGGGCGGAAGTCGACCCAGACAAGATCCCCGGCATCCGGCAGGGCCGCTTCAGCGGCTCCAGTCGTCATGGACGATCTCCGTGCCGACGTCCGACCCCCAATCCAGGAGTTCCGGCCGATTGGCCGGGCCGAGACGATCCATCTCGGCCAACATGTCGTCGAGCGTGGGGACAAGGCCGCGTGGGCTGACCTCGACGATCTGCCCATCGCTCAGTCCGTTCTCTCGGCCCACCTTCGCGGGAATCCGGATCACGAACTCATCCCCTGTCTGGTTGAGCTTGGCCTTCATCGCAGGAGACCTTTCGTTCAGCGGCAGGACACGACCACGGTTCCGTGAGGGGATTCACATCGCCTCCGCACCCCGCCCCATGGCGGCGATGCCCGTGCGCGAGATCTCGACGAGACCGATCACCGTCATCAGGCCGATGAACCGGTCGATCTCCTCCGTGGTGCCGGTGACCTCGAACACGAAGGAGTTCAGGGTGGCGTCGAGGGTCTTGGCGCCGAAGGCGGCGGCCAGGGTCAGGGATTCCGTGCGGTGCTCGCCGGTGCCGGCGACCTTCACGAGGCAGAGTTCCCGCTCGAGGGACTGGCCCTGCAGCGTCAGGTCCACCACCCGGTGGACGGGGACGAGCCGGTCGAGCTGAGACTTGATCTGCTGGATCACGGCGTCCGTGCCCGTGGTGACGATGGTGATGCGCGAGATGTGGCGCGCGACCTCGGTCTCCGAGACGGTCAGGCTCTCGATGTTGTAGCCGCGGCCCGAGAACATGCCCGAGATCCGGGCGAGCACGCCCGGCTCGTTGTCGACGATGACCGCGAGGGTGTGCCGGTTGATGGGCTCGACCCGACCGGCGTCGGGATAATGGGTGTTCATCGCGTTCATGGCTTGCCCCAGTTCCAACTCTCAGATTGTCCGCCTGTCCGGGACCACGCTGGACCCGTTCCAAGCCACATGATACCGCGCCGCCCATGGACAGTCGCCAGCGCACGCTCGCCGCCGTGAGGCCCCACGGTCGGACCGGCGTCGAACTCGGCCCCCTCGACCGGCCCCTCGTGCGCCACAGCGACGGCGACATTCTCTACGCCGACCATCTCTCGACGGAAGGCCTCGCCCGCAAGTACGCCGGCCACGCCGCCGCCGGCCCGCAGGCCCGCGGCGCCCTGGTCGAGGTCGATCTCGTCCTCGAGCACCAGACCCTGCGCCAGGCCCTCGGGGCCCGCGGTCCCGTGGACTACATCGTCGCCTCGCACGTCGTCGAGCATCTGCCCGATCCCATCGGCTGGCTCGGGGACTGCGCCGAGGCCCTGCGCCCGGACGGCCTCCTGTTCCTCGCCGTGCCCGACATGCGCTTCACCTTCGACCGGGGCCGCAGCCTGACCACCGCCGGCGACCTCGTCGCCGCCCATCTCGTCCGCGCCACCCGCCCGAGCCCGGCCCAGGTCTACGAGCACTTCGCCAAGGCGATGGAGGTCGATGCCGCGGCCGTCTGGACCGGTCGCGAGACCCGCTTTCCCCTGTTTCCGGGGCACGGGCCGGAGGCCGGCCTCGAACAGGCGCGGCGCGTCCAGGAGACCGGCGGGACGATCGACGTGCATTGCAGTGTCTTCACCCCCGACAGTTTCACGTCCGTCCTCGGCGAGGTGATCGCCCTCGGCCTGGTGCCGTTCGCCTTCTCCGAGGTCACGCCGACGCCGTTCGGCGAGATCGAGTTCTTCGCCCTGCTGCGCAAATGCGAGGGGATCGCGCCCGCCGAACGGGCCGCCTTCACCCCCCGGCCCGACCGGCATGCGCCCCGCCCGGCCCGTCCGGGATGGCGCAGCCGCCTCGCCGGCGCGCGCCGCCTCGGCGACCCGCGCTAGGCCGCCGGGCCCGGAGGGCCCGGCCGAGGCCGGCTCAGACCAGCATCTTGCCCTCTTCCGAGATGATGTCGCCGATCTCCGCCCCGGTCTCGCCGAGGTAGTCCGACAGGATCATCTCGTTATGGGCCTTGCCCGACGGGATCATCGGGAAGCAGTTCTCCTTCTTGTCGACGATGCAGTCGAAGATCACCGGGCCGTCGTAGTCGAGCATCTCCTGGATCGCCGCGTCGAGGTCGCCGGGCTTGTCGCAGCGGATGCCCTTGGCGCCGTAGGCTTCCGCGAGCTTGACGAAGTCCGGCAGGCTCTCGGAATAGCTCTGCGAGTAGCGCGAGCCGTGCAGCAGCTCCTGCCACTGGCGCACCATGCCCATGTACTCGTTGTTCAGGATGAAGATCTTGATCGGCAGGCGGTACTGCACCGCCGTGGACATCTCCTGGATGTTCATCAGGATCGAGGCCTCGCCGGCGATGTCGATGACGAGCCCGTCCGGGTTGGCGAGCTGCGTGCCGATGGCCGCCGGCAGGCCGTAGCCCATGGTGCCCAGCCCCCCGGAGGTCATCCAGCGGTTCGGCTCGTCGAACTTGAAGTACTGCGCCGCCCACATCTGGTGCTGGCCGACCTCCGTGGTGACGAAGGTCTTGCGGTCGTTTTTCTGTTCGAGATTTCGGCACGCCTCGTAGAGGCGCTGGACGGCGTATTGCGGCTTGATGATCGTGCCTGACGGCCAGTAGGCGAGGCAGTCGCGCGCCTTCCAGGTGCGGATCTTGCCCATCCACCCGTCGAAGCGCTCCGGATCCGGCCGGGTCGGCAGGGCCTTCCAGGCGGCCAGCATGTCTTCCAGAACCGAGCCGCAATCGCCCACGATCCCGACATCGACCTTGACGACCTTGTTGATCGAGGAGGCGTCGATGTCGACGTGGATCTTCTTCGAGAACGGTGAGAACGCGTCGAGGCGCCCGGTGATGCGGTCGTCGAAGCGCGCGCCGATGCAGACCATCACGTCGCATTCGTGCATGGCGAGGTTGGCCTCGTAGGTTCCGTGCATGCCGAGCATGCCGAGGAAGTTCTCGTCGGAGGCCGGGAAGGCGCCGAGACCCATGAGGGTCGAGGTCACGGGGAACCCCGTTTCGGCGGCGAGCTCGCGCAGCAGGGCCGAGGCGTGGGGGCCCGCGTTGATGACGCCGCCGCCGGTGTAGAGGATCGGCCGGCGTGCGTTCGCCATGAGGTCGACGGCGGCCTGGATCTGCGCGGCGTCGCCCTTGAAGGCGGGCTTGTAGGTCTTGTGGCCGTTCCGGGTCGGACGCTCGTAGAGGCCGCTGGCGAACTGGATGTCTTTCGGCAGGTCGATGACGACGGGGCCCGGGCGCCCGTGCGAGGCGACGTAGAACGCCTCGTGCAGGATGCGCGGCAGATCCGTGATCGATTTGACGAGGTAGTTGTGCTTCGTGCAGTGGCGCGTGATGCCGACGGTGTCGCATTCCTGGAACGCGTCCGTGCCGATGAGGTGCGTCGGCACCTGGCCGGTGATGCAGACCAAGGGGATCGAATCGAGCAGGGCGTCGGTGAGCCCGGTGATGATGTTGGTGGCGCCCGGCCCCGAGGTCACGAGGACGCAGCCGACCTTGCCCGAGGAGCGCGCGTAGCCCTCGGCCGCATGGACCGCCCCCTGCTCGTGGCGCACGAGGACGTGCTTCAGGGTGTCCTGATGGTACAGCGCATCGTAGATCGGCAGCACCGCGCCGCCGGGATACCCGAACAGCGTATCGACACCCTGATCCTGAAACGCCCGGATGACCATTTCGGCCCCGGTCATGACCTCGCCGCCCATCGTCCTGCTCCTCGAACTCGTCTCTGAAATCCGTGTCGTCTCTCGTCGCGGCAACAAAAAAGGGCCCCGAAGGACCCTGCATGCGCCACCATCCGGATCGCGGTCCCTGATGTCAGGACCGCCCCGTCGGTGGCGCTTTCGTTACGATGAGGATGACACGCATCGGAAAACCGTTTGAACCCTTCATCCGCCGGACCGACGGATGGAATTTCGTGTCGCGTGTCGTAACCGATCCCATTCCCCGGGTCAACGCGGATCTAGTCGGCGGGAACTTCGCCGAGCACGGCTCCGGTCCGGGGATCGGCATCGAACTTCATCCGGCGGCCGTCCTTGATCCCCTCGCCGTCCCAATGGCCGTCGTCGGCCTCGAGCTTGAGGATCTCCGAATAACCCGCGGCCTTCAGGGCCTGCTTGGTCTGCGCCGGCGTGAGCCAGTCCGCACCCGGCGTCTCCGCCAGGGCCACGGCGGGGCCGAAAGCCAGAGCCGCCACGAGGGCGAGGCGTGTGATCCGTGGCATGCGCGATCCTGGTCCTGTGCGTGAGGGCGCCCTCGTCCGACGCAAGAGCAATCTAGGTCGGAGTGGTTCGGGGCATAGGGGTCGCAAGAATACACGTCACCACGACCGGAAGCGTTTGCCCGCCCGGCACCGGCCGTCCTAATCTGACGCCCGCTGGCCGCCAGCGCGTCGAACGTCACCCCGCCCTGGAAGCCCGCGTTGGAAACGTCTCCGTCCACGACCACGGCCCTGCTTCTCCTCGATGTGGCCGGGATCCCTTGCGCCCTCGCACGGACGTCCGTGCGCGAGGTGTTGCCGATGCCGGACCTGCAGGCGCCGCCGGCGGCGGGCGGTCCCCTGGCGGGGTTCCTCGACCTCGGCGGTGTGCCGGTGCCCGTGGTCGATCTCGCGCGCCTCCTCGGCCTGCCGGCACGGGCGGGTCCGGAGGACGACGATTCCTATCGTCACCTCGTCCTCGCCGCGGACGCCGCCACGGCGTTCCTCGTGGACCGGGCCGACGACCTCGTCGTGGTGCCGAGCGCGGCGATCCGGGCCGTGGCCGAGACCCGGACCCTCAACGGATGCGTCGCGGCCGAGATCACCCTCGGTGACCGCATGGTCCACGTCCTGGATCTCGCCCGCCTGCTCACCGCCGAGGAGCGTCAGCGCCTGGACGACCTCACCCGCGCCGCCGCCGGACGCCTCGCCGCCTTCGGTGGGATGTCCGCATGAGGCGGCCCGTCCGGTCCGGCCCGCACGCCGATCCGGCCTTTCCCGCCCTCAAGGCGCGGATCATCGCGCGGACCGGGCATCACTACTACGCCGACAAGGACGATCTCCTGCTGGATCGCCTGCGCAAGCGCTTCAAGGCCAACGGCCTCGAGGGCGCCGCCGCCTACGCCGCCCTCCTCGACGACCGGACCCTGGGCGCGGCCGAATGGGCGGCGCTGGAAGCCGAGATCACCATCGGCGAGACGTTCTTCTTCCGCTACGCCGAGCAGTTCGCGGCCCTTCGCGGCACCATCCTGCCCGGTCTGATCGCGGCGCGGGCCCATGAGCGCTCCCTGAAGATCTGGAGTGCCGGGTGCTCCACGGGGGCCGAACCCTACTCCCTCGCGATCCTCCTGCACGAGCTGCTCGGTCCCGCCCTGCCCGATTGGCGCATCGCCATCACCGGCACCGACATCAGCGCGGCGGCGTTGGCGACGGCGCGGGCCGGAATCTACGGGCGCTGGGCCATGCGGACCCTGCCGCCCGAGGAGCGCCTGCGCTATTTCACGCCCGGCCCGATCCTGCCGGGGCCGGGCCGGGAAGGCACCTATGCCCTGCGCCCGGACTATCGCCGGATGGTCGGCTTCGAGCGCCGAAACCTGATGGAGCTCGTCGACGGAACCGCGCCGCCGCACCCGGGCGACTACGACCTGATCCTGTGCCGCAACGTGCTGATCTACTTCGAGGCCGAGGTGGTGCTCGGGATCGTGCGCGGCCTCGGCCGGCGCCTGTCGCCGGACGGTTGGCTCCTCATCGGCCATGCCGAGCCGAACCCGGCCTTCGCGCAGACCCTCGATGCCGTGAACCTGCCCGGCACCGTCGCGTATCGCCCGCGCGGCGCCGGTGAACCGGTCCCGGCGAGGCCGCCCACCCCCTCCGCCCCGTGGGAGCCCACCCTCCCCTGGATCGGCGAAGGGCCGGCCGGGACCGATCTTCGCGATGCGTTGGAGGTGCCGGCGGTCCCCCCGCCCTCCGGGACCGTGGCGTCGGGTGGCGATGCGGCCGTGGCGGCGCGGGGCGGCCTTGCCCAGGACGGCGCCGCCCCGCCGGAGGGCCTCGGCGACGATCTCGACCGGATTCGCGCCCTGAGCGATGCCGGCGAGACCGGTCAGGCCTGGCGCAGGGTGCGCGACGCCCTTCGGGCCGCGCCGATGGAGGCGATCCTGCACTACTACGACGGGCTTCTCGCCCGAACCCTCGGGCGCGATGCCGAGGCCGAGGGGGCGCTGCGACGGGCCCTCTACCTCGATCCCGGCTTCGTCATGGCGCATTACCAGCTCGGCCTGCTGCTGATCGCCCTGGCGCGACCGGCCGAGGGATACCGGTTCCTCGACAATGCCATCCGCCTCGGTCAGACCCTGCCGGCCGCGACGCGTCTGGCCGAGGCCGATGGCATCGGGCCGCGGGAACTGGCGCGCAGCGCGGCTCTGGCGCGTTCCGCCCTGGAGGGACTTGCCGAATGAACGCAGCCGCCGAAGCCGCCCGCCGACGCGCCCTGCGGGCGGCCCGCACGCGCGCCCTCGCCGGGCGCGATCGGGCCGCGCGGCGCCAGGTGGCCCTTCGCCCGTTCCTCGTGTGCGTCTGCGGCGAGGATCGCTACGGCCTGCCCCTCGCCCAGGTCGCCCAGGTCCTGCCCGCCCGCCCCGTCACGGCCGTGCCGGGGGCTCCCGATGCCCTCCTGGGCGTCATCGCCCTGTCGGGCCGGGTGGTGAGCCTGCTCGGGCTCGCCCGCGCCCTGGGGCGCCCCGGCGCCCCCGAGCCCGGGGCCGGTCACATCGTGGTCCTGCGCGGTGGTGCGGCGGCCGTCGCCCTCGCGGTGGACCGGGTGGAGGGCGTCGCCGCCATCGCGGTCCCCGATCCGGACCTTCCCGCCGCCCCCGAAAGCCTCCTCGATCCGGCCGTGGCGGGATTGGGTGCCGGGGCGGTTTCGGGCTATGCCCCGGCACGAACCAACGCCGACGACGGCTTCGTGGCCATCGACCTTCCGCGTCTCTTGAGGCGCTACCTGTCCTGAGTGCCCGCACAGACCTCGCCCCGCGCCGCCTTGCCCAGGAGCGGGACCCGACTGTGACCGGGCGTTTCGTGAGGCACTCCGCCGCCACCCGTCCCGGGCGCGTCGGTTTCTCGGAGCATTGAGCCAGCCCGTGTCGATCTCCATCGGAAAACGCATCCTCCTCGGCTTCGTCGCCATCACCGTGGTGATCGTGGCCCTGGGCCTCTACGCCCTCGACCAGATCAGCGCCGTGCGCGACAACATGAACACCATCGTCAAGCGGGACCTGACGGTGGCGCGCCAGCTCGACGACCTCGGCAACAAGGCCCGCGACATGGGGCTCCTGCGGCGCAACGCGGTGGTGGCGGCGCTCATGCGCAACCGCCCGGAGGCAGAGCTGGTCCAGATCGTCGAGACCTGGCGGCGCATGGGCCAGGAGGCGGAGGCGCTCTTCGGCGAGGTGGTCCGCACGGCCAGCGGGTATTCCTCCACCGCGCCGGCCCCGGCCCGCGCGGCGGCCTGGAAGAAGCTCGCCGAAACCGCCGAAGGGGCGGCCGGCGACTTCCGGCAGTTGCGCGCGGTCAGCGAACCGCAATTCGCCGCCATCCTGGCCAGGGATGCCGACGCCATGGAGGCGCGCAACGAGCCGATCAACCGGATGCAGGATGTGCTCCTGGCCGACATCGAGCGCACCCGCGAGGCCCTGGATGCGGGAATCGCCGCCGGCCAGCAGCGTTCCGCCGAGATCTACGACCGCAGCCTGTGGTCCATCGTGCTGACCCTGGCCGCCAGCGTGCTCCTCGGCATCCTCATCACCGCCCTCATCCGGGGGGGCGTGGTCAGGCCCCTGGAGGACGTGATGCACTTCGCCGAGCGCGTCGGCGACGGCGACCTGTCCGGCACCCTCGCGACGAAGGGCGACGACGAGATCGCCCGGCTCGGGCGCACCCTCAACGGCATGGTGGCGGGGCTCGCCGACCTGGCGCGCACCAACCGGGCCGCCACCGCGGATCTCAACGCCGCCGCCGCCGAGATCCGCGCCTCGGCCCAGCAGCAGGCGGCATCCGTCGAGGAGCAGTTCGCCGCCGTGCAGGAGACGGCGGCCACGGTGGACGAGATCACCCATTCGGGCGCCCAGATCGGCAAGCGCGCCGGCGAGGTCATCGCCACGGCGCAATCCACGGCCCAGACCTCGCGGGCGGGCCTGCGCGCGGTGGCCGACACGGCCAGGGCCATGGAGGCGATCCGCGAGCAGGCCGAGGCGGTGGCCGGCAACATCGTGGCGCTCTCCGAGAAGACCCAGGCCATCGGCGACATCATCACCACCGTCAACGACATCTCGGAGCGCACCCACCTGCTGGCCCTCAACGCCGCCATCGAGGCGGCGGCGGCGGGCGACAGCGGGCGCAGCTTCGCCGTCGTCGCCTCGGAGATGAAGCTCCTGGCCGATCAGGCCAAGGCGGCCACGGGGCAGGTCCGCACGATCCTGGGCGAGATCCAGCGCGGCATCAACACGTCGGTGATGCTGACCGAGGAGGCGGTCAAGCGCGCCGCCGCCGGCAAGACCCGCTCCGACACCACCCAGCGGACCATCGAGGAGATCACCGCCAAGGTCGAGGAGAGCGTCCAGACCTTCCAGCAGATCGTGGCCTCGACGAACCAGCAGCAGCTCGGCATCGAGCAGGTGATGGGCGCCCTCCAGAACATCCGGCAGGCGAGCCAGCAGACGGCGGCCGGCACCCGCGAGGTCGAGACCGCCTCGGCCAACCTCACGGAACTCGCCCAGGCCCTGATGGCCCTGGCCGAGCGCTACCGGCATTGACGGGGCGGCCTCCCCGAACCAAGGCGTCGCCCATGATGAAATCAGGGTTCCAGAACGGTCGGCGTCCGGCTCCGTGCCCGTCGGGACCGGCCTGAGCAGCGGACCGATACCGAACGGATGGACATCCGCCAGCTCCTTCTCGCGGCCTTCGAGGTCGAACATCGCGAGCATATCGACGCCATCCGCGCGGCCCTGGCCGGGGGGGCGGACACCCGCGACTGGAACGACGTCTTCCGCCGGGCGCACAGCCTGAAGGGGGCGTCCCGGGCCGTCGACCTGCCGGCGGTGGAGGCCGTGGCCCATCGGCTGGAGACCCTGTTCGACCGGATCGTCGCGGGGGGCGGCACCCTCGACCGGGGCGCGGAGGCGGCGGTCCACCTCGCCCTCGACCGGATCGAAGCCTATGTCGGCGGCCTCACCGACGGGGTCGGCGCGCCGATGCCGGACGACGCTCTGCGGGCCCTCGACCGGTGCCTCGACCCCGAATCCCCCGCCGGGACCGCGCCGCCCCAACCGTCCGACGCGCCGGCGCCCCCCGTTCCGCCCGTGCCGGAAGCGGTGCCCGAGACCGGCGCGCTCCTGCGCGTCCCGGCCGAGGCCGTCGACGGCCTGACCCGCGCGAGTCACGAACTCGCGAGTGCCCTCGGGGGCGAATCCGGCCTGGCCGAGGGCCTCGCCCGGTTGACCCGGCGGGCGGGCGACCTCGGCCTCATGGCCGAGCGGTTGCGCGGGAACGCGGCGGCCGGGGTGTCCTTGCGCGAATTGGAGACGGGGCTTCTCGCGCTGGCCCGCGAGGCGGCGGACCTGTCGCGGGTGCGCCTCACCGTCGCCTCCGCCGTCGAGGCGGCGGCGGCCCGTGTCGCCGAGCAGGCCGAGCGCCTCGCCCTGGTTCCGGCCGAGACGGTGTTCGGCGGGTTTCCCCGGGCCCTGCGCGATCTCGCCCGCGAGGGCGGACAGGAGATCGCCGTCCACACCGCCGGCCTCGACCTGCCGGTGGAGCGGTCGGTGCTCCAGGCCCTCAAGGACCCCGTGCTGCACGCCCTGCGCAACGCCCTCAGCCACGGGGCCGAGCCCCCGGAGGCGCGCGCGCGCCACGGCAAGCCGCCGGCCCTCGCCATCGGACTCGAGGTCGCCGTCCGGACTGGGCGCCTCGTCGTCACGGTCCACGACGACGGGCGCGGGCCGGACCTGGGCGCCATCGCCGAGGCGGCCCGACGGCGGGGCGCGTCCGTCCCGGACGACGATCCCGAGGCGGTGCTCGCCCTGGTGTTCGAGGCGGGGCTCTCGACGGCGGCCGAGGTCGATACCCTGTCGGGGCGCGGCATCGGCCTGTCCGTGGTGGCCGATGCCGTGCGCCGTCTCGGCGGCCAGGTGCACCTGAGCCCCCGGGCGCCCTGGGGCACGCAGCTCGCCATGACCCTGCCCCTGCGGGCGGCGCGCCGCGCGATGCTCCTCGTCGAGGGTGGGGACGCCACCTACGCCCTGCCGAGCGCCGCCGTGGAGCGGGTGATCCGGTTCCAGCCGAGCGACCTCGACCGGGCCATGGGTCGGCCGGTCCTGCGGGTCGCACCGGACGGCGGCGCGGGCGCGACCCTGCCGGTCCTGGCGCTCGCCGATCTCCTGGGCCGACCGGGCGGACGGGCCCCCGGGGCGGGCGCGCCCGCCGTGGTCCTGCGGGCTGGGGGGCGGCGCGTCGTCCTCGTGGTCGAGACCCTGCGCGAGGTCCGCACCCACCTCGTCCTGCCGGCGCCGCCCATCGGCGCCGACCCACGCCTCGTCTCCGGCACGGTGATCCTGGGCGACCGCCCCGTCCTCGTCCTCGAACCGGACGGCCTCGTCGCCCGCGCGTCGGAGGCCGGATTTCGGGCCGGACCGGATGCCGCGCCGCTCCCCGGGGAGGAACGCGGAACGATCGGTTCGGCCTCACGTTCGAACAACCTTGCGGCCACCCCGACGACCATCCTCGTTGTCGACGATTCCATCACCACCCGCACCCTGGAGAAAGGCATCTTGGAAGCGGCCGGTTACCGCGTCGTCGTCTGCGTGGACGGGCAGGATGCCATCGAGCGCCTGCGCGCCGGCATCGAGCCCATCGCCCTGGTGCTGGCCGATGTCGAGATGCCGCGCCTCGACGGGTTCGGCCTCCTGAAGGCCATCCGGGCGGAGGCCTCCGTGGCGCGCCTGCCGGTCATCCTGATGACCTCGCGGGGCGACCCCGAGGACGTGGCGCGCGGCCTCGACCTCGGGGCCGACGCCTACCTGACCAAACAGAGCTTCGACCAGCGCCGTCTCCTCGAGACCATCGGGCAATTGCTGTGACCGGACCCATGACCCCCGGCGCGCCCCGCGTGCGGGTGATGCTCGTCGAGGATTCCCTCGTCGTGCGCCAGCTCCTCATCCACATCGTCGGGCGCGACCCGCGCCTCGATGTCGTGGCCGCCGTCGCCTCCGGCGAGGAGGCCCTGGCCACCATCGCCTCCGCCCGGCCCGACGTGATCTCCATGGACATCCGCCTGCCGGGCATCGACGGTCTCGAGACCACCCGCCGGATCATGGCCGAGCGCCCGACCCCCATCGTGGTGGTGGCCGACGCCATAGAGGATTCGTCCCTGCGCATCTCCATGAACGCGCTCCGGGCCGGCGCCCTCTCGGTGGTGGAGAAGCCCGTGGCCACGACCCATGCGGGCTACGAGGCCGTCGCGACGGAGATCTGCACGCAGCTGCGCATCATGGCCGCCGTGCCGGTGATCCGCCGCCGGTCCATCGGCGCCGAATGGGCCGGGCGGGTGAACGATCTGAGCGCGCCGGCGCCGGTCGTCGCCGCCGAGGTGCCGAGCGTCGTCGCCATCGCGGCCTCCACGGGCGGCCCGCCGGCCCTCGCCCGGGTCATCGGGGCCCTGCCCGAGAACTTTCCCCTGCCGGTCCTCGTCGTCCAGCACATGGGCGCGGCCTTCATGGAGGGCTTCGCCGCCTGGCTCAACGGCGTCGTCGCCCTGCCCGTGGCCGTGGCGCGCGACGGCGAGCGCGCGGCCCCAGGCCGGGTCTACGTCGCGCCCGGCGACCGTCACCTCGAACTGGCACCGGGCGGGGCCTTGCGCCTCACCGACGCCGACCCCGTGGGCGGGCAGCGCCCGGCCGCCACGGCCCTGTTCCGCTCCCTCGCCCGCCACGCCGGTCCCCGCGGGGTCGGCGTGCTCCTCACCGGCATGGGCGAGGACGGGGCCGTCGGGCTCCTCGACATGCGCCGCGCCGGGGCCGCCACCATCGCGGAGGACGAGAGCACGGCGGTGGTGTTCGGCATGCCCGCCGCCGCCATCCGGATGGGGGGCGCCGGCACGGTGCTGCCCCTCGACCGGGTCGCGGCCCAACTCGCGCGCATCGTCGCCCGGGAAGCCGCGCCGTGAGCGGACCGGCGAGCCTCCTCCTCGTCGAGGATTCCGAGACCCAGGCCCTGGAACTGCGCCTGCTCCTCGAAGGGCACGGCTTTTCCGTGGAACGCTGCGCCACGGCGGAGGCGGCGCTGGACCATCTCAACACCCGCCTGCCCGACCTCGTGGTGGCCGACCACCACCTGCCCGGCATGAACGGCGACGAGTTCGCCCGGCAGCTGCGCCTGTCCCTGCGCACCCGCGCCCTGCCCCTCCTCATGCTCACGGGCGCGCGCGACGGCGAGCGCCAGGGCCTGGAGAGCGGCGCCGACGCCTACGTGGCGAAATCCGCCGACCGCGACATCCTGATCCTGCGCATCCGCGCCCTGCTGCGCGAGCGCCTGGGCGGCGGCTCGGAGGCGCCCGGGGCCTCGGGGTTCCGGCGCGGGCGCGTCCTCGTGGTCGACGGCAGCGCCACCTACCGCACCTTCCTCGCCGGGCTCTTGGCCCACGAGGGCCATCTCGTCAGCGTCGCCGACACCGCCGAGGCCACCCTCGCCGCCCTCGACGCCGAGGGCGCCGCCTTCGACTGCGTGACCATCGACCTCCTCGGCACCGCTTACGACGGCCTCGGCCTGTGCCGGGCCGTCGACGCCCGCCGGGCCGCCGACATCGCCGCCCGCGAGGCCGGCACCCCCACCTTCCACGTGGTCGGCATCGCCGGCAGCACCCCGGCCAAGGACTTCCTCGTCGCCGCCTTCGCGGCCGGGGCCGACGACGTGGTGTCCAAGGCCGATGGCGACGTGCTGGTGATGCGCGTGCGCAGCCTCGTGCGGCGCAAGCTCCTGGAGGAGGACAACCGGCGCATCGCCGGCGAATTCGGCGCCCGCGAGCGCGCCCTGGAGCGGGCCAGGGCCGAGGCCGAGGCGGCCGAGGCCCGCGCGGCCCTGGCGGGCGCCCTGGAACGGGCGAATTCCGACCTCGCCACCGCCAACCGCAAGCTCACGGACGCCCAGGCCAAGCTCGTGCAGGCGGCCAAGATGGCCTCGCTGGGCGAACTCGTCGCCGGCATCGCCCACGAGATCAACAATCCGCTGGCCTTCATCCTCGCCCACCAGGGTACCGTCGAGCGGCTCCTCGGCGAGGTCGTCGCGGACCCCGCCCCGGCCGACGCCCCGCGCCTCCTGAAGAAGTGCGGCGACCGCGTCGGCGCCATGCGGATGGGCCTGACCCGCATCCAGGACCTCGTCCTCAACCTGCGGAAGTTCTCACGCCTCGACGAGGGCGAGCGCGCCCTCGTCAACGTGCCGGACGCCATCGAGACGGTGCTGGCCCTGATCCAGCACAAGCTCGGCGACCGGATCGCCGTGGTGCGCGACTTCTCCGGCCGGCCGGAGATCCACTGCACCCCGGCCCTGCTCAATCAGGTGGTGATGAACATCCTCGGCAACGCCGCCGACGCCATGCCGGAGACCGGCACCATCACCATCGTGACGGCCGGCACCGACGACCTCGACGAGATCCGCATCTCCGACACCGGCCCGGGTATCCCGGAAAGCCTGCGGGAAAAAATCTTCGAGCCGTTCTTCACCACGAAGCCCGTGGGCGCCGGCACCGGCCTTGGCCTCGCGATTGCCTACTCGGTGGTACAGGCGCATAGCGGCACGCTCACGGTCGAGGCGGCGCCAGGCGGCGGAGCCTGCTTCATCATCGGCATCCCCCGGCAGGCGCGGTGAGCATGTCCAAAGCTACGATCCTGGCCGTCGACGACGAACCCGACATCCTGATCGCCCTCGAGGATCTGTTCGAGGACGAGTACCGGGTTCTCACCACCAGCCGTCCGGCCGAGGCCCTGGAGATCCTGGCGGCCGAGCCCGACATCGCCGTCATCGTCTCGGACCAGCGCATGCCGGGCATGACCGGCGACGCCATGCTGGCCCAGGCCAGGGGGATGCACGACGCCCAGGCGATCCTGCTCACGGGCTATGCAGACATGAGCGCCGTGATCTCCGCCCTCAACCAGGGCGGCATCACCGGCTATGCGACCAAGCCCTGGGACGCCAATCTCCTGCGCGGGGCCGTGCGCCAAGCCTACGAGCGCCACCGCCTCGGGCGCGAACTCGCCACGGAGCGCGCCCTGCTCATGGGCCTCCTGGATCATGCCGAGGACGCGATCTCGTTCAAGGACGCCCAGGGGCGGTTCGTCCGCCTCAACGCCCGCAAGGCCGAGCGGCTCGGGCGAACGGCCGCCGAGTGCCTCGGGCGGACGGAGGAGGCGCTCCGGCTCGATGCCGCCGCCGACGTCGCCCGAACCGACCGCGACGCGACGGCGGACGACGCCGCCGCCGTCGCGTCGGGCAGGCCCTCCCAGACCGAGGTCACCGAGGGGCCGGAGGGGGCCGAGCGCTGGAGCCACGTCGCCCGCGTGCCGATCCGGGGCGCGTCCGGCGCCGTGGCGCACCTGGCCACCATCGAGCGCGACGTGACCGAGTACAAGATCCTCGAGGCGCGCCTGCGCCAGTCGGACAAGATGCAGGCCCTGGGCACCCTGGCGGGCGGCATCGCCCACGACTTCAACAACCTGCTCACGGCGATTCTCGGGAGCCTTGAACTCGCGACCCCGAAGATCGCCGACCAGCCCCGCGTGCTGCGCCTCGTCACCAACGCGACCCAGGCGGCCCAGCGCGGGGCGACCCTGACGAAGCGTCTGCTGGGTTTCAGCCGCTCGCGCGACCTCAGGCCCCGGGCCGTCGACCTCAACGGTGTCATCGCCGGCATGGGCGAGCTGCTGGGGGGGAGCCTCGGCGGCCTCGTGGCGCTGACCCTGCGCCTCGACCCCGCCGCGCCCGCCGCCCGGGTCGATCCCGACCAGCTCGAACTCGCGGTGCTCAACCTCTGCATCAACGGCCGCGACGCCATGCCGGAGGGGGGCGCCATCACCGTCTCGACCCGGATCGTGGCCCTGCGGGACGATCCCGACCTGCCGGACGGCGACTACGCCGCCATCGAGGTCGCGGACACGGGCACCGGCATTCCGCCGGCGATACTCCAGCGGGTGTGCGAGCCGTTCTTCACCACCAAGGCCGTCGGCCAGGGCACGGGCCTCGGCCTCGCCATGGTGTTCGGCCTCGCCCAGCAATCGGCCGGGCGCCTGCGCATCGCCAGCGAGGTGGGCGAAGGCACCCGCGTCGAACTGCTGCTGCCCCGCACGGAGGCCGAGACCGCGGGGGAGACCGCGCCCGAGGCGGCCCCGGCGGCGGCGGTCCAGCCCGCCCGCATCCTCGTGGTGGACGACGACCCCGAGGTGCGGCACGTGACGGCCTCGTTCCTCGCCGCCTTCGGCTACGCCGAGAGCGAGGCGCCGGACGGGCCCTCCGCCGTGACCCTGATGGAGCGGGACCGCTTCGATCTCGTGGTGGCGGATCTGGCCATGCCGGGCATGACCGGCGTCGAGCTCGCCGCCATCGTGCGCGCGCGCTGGGCCACCGTGCCGGTGCTCATCCTCACGGGCCACGCCGAGGCGATCCCGATCCCGGCCGACCTGCCGGTCCTGCGCAAGCCGTTCGAATCCGTGGATCTCGCCGCCGAGGTGTCCCGCCTCCTGGCGCCCGCCGTCTGATGGGACCGGGGGCGTTGCCCCCCGGGCGTAATCGGGCCAAAGCAGACCGGACCGTCACCCCACCCGACAGAGCCCCCGTGCCCCCTCCTCCCTCGAAGCTGCAGACCCTGCTGCCCGACCTCGGGCAGCGCGTGCTCGTGATGGGCATCCTCAACGTCACGCCGGATTCGTTCTCCGACGGCGGGCGCTTCGCCGATCCCGGCCCCGCCCGGGCCCAGGCCGAGACCCTGGTGGCCGAGGGCGCGGCGCTGATCGACATCGGCGGGGAATCGACCCGGCCGGGGCACACCCCCGTCTCGGCCGAGGAGGAGCAGGCCCGCATCCTGCCGGTGATCCGCGACCTCGGCCGGCGCCTGCCCGTGCCGATCTCCATCGACACCTACAAGGCGTCCACCGCCCGCGTCGCCCTCGAGGCGGGCGCGCGCATCGTCAACGACGTGTGGGGCCTGCAGCGCGAGCCCGACATCGCGCGGGTGGCCGCCGACCATGGCGCGCCCGTGATGGTGATGCACAACCGCGAGACCATCGAGCCCGAGATCGACATCGTCGCCGACATGCTGCGCTTCTTCGAGCGGTCCCTGGCCATCGCCCGGACGGCCGGCATCCGCGACGCCGACATCGTCCTCGATCCGGGCATCGGCTTCGGCAAGAGCTGGGCCCAGCACCTCGAAGCCCTGCGGCGGCTGCCCGAGATCGTGGCTTTGGGCTTTCCCGTCCTCGTCGGCGTCTCGCGAAAGTCCCTGCTCGGCCGCCTGCACGACGGGGAGACGAAGCCCGTCGACCGCCTGTTCGGCTCGGTGGCGAGCCACGTGCTCGCCGCGACCCTCGGCGCTGGCATCGTGCGCGTCCACGACGTCGCCCCCCACGTCGACGCCCTGCGGGTGGTGGACGCGGTGATGAGGCCGGAGACATGAGCGATCGCATCCTCGTCCAGCGCATCGCGGTCTTCGCCTATCACGGGCTCCTCGAGGAGGAGGCGCGGCTCGGCCAGCGCTTCTACATCTCCCTCGATTGCCGCCTCGATCTCGCGCCCGCCGGGCGCTCCGACGACGTCGCCCACACGGTGAGCTACGCCGATCTCACCGAGATCGTCACCCGGATCGCGACCCAGCGCCGCTTCGCCCTCATTGAGGCCCTGGCGGAAGCCGTGGCGGCCGAGATCCTGTCGGCGCACGGACCGATCCGGTCCGTCAGCGTACGGGTCGACAAGCCGAGCGCGCCCGTGCCGGCGGTGATCGAGACTGTGGCCATCGAGATCGTCCGCCACCGGGCCGGGGATGCGCCATGAACGCCGCGTATCTGGGCCTCGGCTCCAACATCGGCGACAAGGCCGCGACCCTGGCCGAGGCGGTGGCACGCCTCGCCGTGACGCCGGGCATCCGCGTCACCGCGCGCTCGGCCGACTACCGCACCCCGCCCTGGGGCGACACCGACCAGGACTGGTTCCTGAACGCGGCCCTCGGCCTGGAGACGAGCCTGTCGCCGCACGACCTCCTGGAGGCGGGCCTCGCCATCGAGACCGCCATGGGCCGGGTGCGCGAGCGCCGCTGGGGGCCGCGCGTCATCGACATCGACGTGCTGCACTACGCCGGCGCCACCATCGACGACGCGCGCCTCGTCCTGCCGCACCGGTTCGTGCGCGAGCGCGCCTTCGTGCTGGTGCCGCTGGCCGAGATCGCCCCCGACCTCGTCATCGGCCCCGAGACCGTGGCGCAGGCACTCGCCAAGCTCGACACCACGGGCATCGAGCCCGTCTGATCAGGGCCGGATCTCGACGGGGGTGCCGGCATCCACTCGGGCGTAGATGTCGGCCATCTCGGCGTTGGTCACGCCGACGCAGCCGTTGGTCCAGTCGACGAGCCGATGCAGGGGGCCGAACCACGAGAAGCCGTTGAGCAGGCCGTGGATCATGATGTCGCCGCCGGGCTCCCGGCCCTCCGCCGCCGCCACGGCCGCCTGCTCCGGCGTCGGGTAGGACACCTTCAAGGACAGGTGGGCGACGCTGCGCGGGTTGCGGTACGCGATCGTGTAGCTCCCCTCCGGTGTCCGGCCGTCGCCCTCGCGGGCCTTCTGGCCGACTGGCGAAAAACCGAGGGAGACCGGATAGGTGGCGAGCACCCGGCCCTGCCGCAGGAGCGTCAGGCGCCGCGCGGCCTTCTCCACGAGGATGGAATCGGCCCGGTCCGAGACCGGCACGAGGGCCGGCTCGACGCGGGTCCATTGCTGCCGATCGGCCACGATCCCGACCGCCCCGAGACCCGCGACGGCGGCGGCGGACAGGAGCCACCGCCGCCGGTGCGGAATCCCGTGCGGACGCGCGCCCGTCATCTCAGGGGGATGGAGGGGCGAGGAGCTTGTTGCCCTCTTCCTCGAGCAGCGGCACGTCGAAGTCCCGCAAGGTCCGCTCGATATCCGCCCGGCGCTTGCGCAGGATGGTGTTGAGGGTCCGCTTCCAGTCGTTCTCCTCCATCCGCACGCCGAGCGCGATGCGGAAGGTGAGCGGCGGCCGGTCGGGCTCCTCCAGCAGCGGCACCACCGCCATGGGCACGCCGCTCTGCTTGGCCAGCCAGCCGGCGGCGGGGCCCCACAGGATCGCCGCGTCGATGCGCTTCTCGGCGAGATCGGCGATCACCTCGGCCGCGATGGTCTGGTGCTTGCGGGCCGGATCGAGCTGGTAGGGCGCGTAGGCCTTCATGGTGCTCACGAGCCCGAGTTCGCCCATGCGGTTCACCGGGGGCGTGCCGCCGATGACGCCGATGGTCTTGCCCTTGAGGCGGGGATCGTCGAGGCGCGTCACGCCATCGAGGTCGCCCGCGCGGGTGACCAGGGTGTAGGCCGAGCGGTAGTACGGGTTGGTGTGCTGCACGAGTTCGCCGCCCGACGCCGACCCCATGATGAGGTCGCACAGGCCGGTGCCGAGGGTGTTGCGCACGAACCCCGGCCCCTGGGTCAGCCAATAGTAGCGGACCTTGACCTTCAGCTCCTCGGCGATGATCGCCGCGATGCGGTTCTCGAACCCGTCCTCCTTGCGCTGGGAGAACGGCATGTTGCCCGGGTCGCCGCAGACCCGCAGGGTGTCCGTGGTGACGAGGTCGGGCAGCGATTGCGCCAACGCGGGTCGCGCCCCTGCCGTGGTGAGCAGGAGCGCGAGGACGAGGCCGGTGGTCGAGCCTGTGCGGGTCATCAGCCGCCCAGGCACTCCTTCTCGGCCTTCTTGGCGGCCTCGGGCTTGTCTTCCTTGTCCGTCGGGCGGACGCGCGGCATGGCGCCGGAGGCGCGGGCCTTGAGGTAGGTGTACAGGTCGTCGGCGTAGCACATCACGTTCTTGTTGTCGCCGAAGGCGGGCATGACGTTGGTGCCGGCCGCGCTGACGTCCTGCTTGCCGCCGGCGATGATGCCGATGAACTCCTCGTAGGACAGGCGCTTGAGCGAGTCCTTGAGGGCGGGCGCGTAGGTCGAGCCCATGGCGTCGGGGCCGTGGCAGACGTGGCACTCGGCGTGATAGCGGCGGTAGCCCGAATAGGCGTACCAGTCGAACTTCTTGCCGTCGTTGCTGATGTGGTAGGTCGGGGCGCCGTCCTTATCGAAGTACTTGCCGTCCTCAACCTTCACCGCCTGATACTTGTCGAGCAGCTTGGCGTCCTTCTCGGGCGCGTTGGGGTCGAGCTGGTTGGCGAGGGCGGCATCGGCGGGCTTGGCATCTTGCGCCTGAACGGCGGCAGTCGAAGCGAGCGCGAGAACGAGGGCGGCCACGAGCGGACGAATGGCGGCTTTGCTTTGGTACTGCAACGACGTTTCTCCCAGGGGCATCCATCGGCCCGTTCGACCGATGTCAGAAGTGTTCTTAATAACGATCTAATCATAAAGATGCCGGCGCGGAAACCCGCGCCGGCACCCTATTTGTCCAGGCTTCGTGCGACCGATTAGTTCGGGAGCGCGAACACGGTCAGCTGACCGCCGAGGTTGGTGTAGTTCGAGAGGGCGGCGTAGCCACCCACAGCGCCGAGGCCGGCGTTCGGGTCGGTCAGGCCGGCCGCGAGGCCGATGCCGGCCCAGCCACCGACACCCGACAGGATGCCGACGAACTGCTTGCCCTTGTGCTGGTAGGTCATCACGTTGCCGATGATGCCCGACGGGGTCTTGAACTTGTAGAGCTCCTTACCGGTCTTGGCATCCACGGCCTTGAGGTAGCCCTCGAGGGTTCCGTAGAACACCACGTCACCGGCGGTGGCGAGAGCGCCCGACCAGACCGAGAACTGCTCGGAGTTCGACCACTTGATCTTACCCGCGATGTTGTCCCAGGCGATGAAGTTGCCCATGCCGCCGTGGCTGTTGGGAGCCGGGTACATGGCCAGCGTCGCGCCGACGTAGGGCTGACCGGGGGTGTAGGACACCCGGAACGGCTCGTAGTCCATGCAGACGTGGTTGGTGGGCACGTAGAACAGGTTGGTCTTCGGCGAGAACGCAGCAGGCTGCTGGTCCTTGGTGCCGAGGGCCGCGGGGCAGATACCCTTGGAGTTGGTATCCTCACCGTTCTGCTCGGTGGAGTACTTGGCCTGGACCAGCGGGCGACCGTAGTTCTTGGAGCCCTTGTCCATGTCGACCTTGGAGGCCCAGTTCACCACCGGATCGAACTTCTCGGCGACCAGGAGCTCGCC
>Ga0182231_1000109_pt1 | contig 22036 bp, 20 predicted proteins | sample G6R1MG_29_FD_129667 | JGI IMG/M metagenome (GOLD analysis project Ga0182231, IMG submission 129667) | Miscanthus phyllosphere microbial communities from Michigan, USA - G6R2_NF_07NOV2016_LD1 MG | ecosystem: Host-associated > Plants > Phyllosphere > Phylloplane/Leaf | place: USA: Michigan...
CACGCCAACGACCTTGCAGCCGCGCTCCATCAGCCAGCGCAGGCACCGCAGCCACGTCGCCGCGCAGGCATGGTGCGCCTCGTCCACGAACACGACGGTAGGCAGGCGTTCGGGCGGCACGCGTTCAAGCCGGGTCCGTAGCGTGTCGATGGCGCACACCTGAGCGGGCTTCCACGGGTTCCAGGGTCGGCCGGCGGCGATGAAGGCGTGATCGACGCCGACGCGCGAGAGGGTCTTGCTCGTCTGGTCCACGAGGAAGTCGCGGTGCATCACGAACCAGGGACGACCGCCCTTCGCCACAGCGGCGTGCATCATGTACGCGACGACCTGCGTCTTGCCCGCCCCGGTCGGGGCCTGAAACAGCACCGCATCGTTCGAGCGCAGGGACGCGCGGATTTTATCCACGCCCTCGACTTGGTACGGACGGAGCGTTACGCCGCTCACTCCTCACCCCCGGTCAGCGTCTTGCCGCACGCCTCGCACCGATGCGGATCGAGGATACCGATCAGGTTCGTGCGCGAGATGCCCTCGCGGTCGCACGTCTCGATGATCCGCTGGTTATAGCTCGTCGGAATGCGGCCGGCAGGCACAGATGCCTTCCCGTGACGCCAGCGCGACAAAACCGCAATGTCGATGCCGCTTTTCTGAGCGAATTGCGACATGCCGTTGTTGCGCTCTTGAACGGGCCGGATACAGCCTTTCCGTGTGCGCGTATTGAACAGCGCCAAAAGCCGTTCGACCGGCGTACTTTCCACTGGCATATCAACCCCTCCGTTTCGATGCCGATCATAATCGCCGCTTGACGCTACGTCAAACATGGTTTTAGGTAGAGATGGGACAACAAGGAACTGAAGCGATGAAAACCACGAGAGAGATTTTGGAAGCGTGCGACGCGCAGGATGTCGGCGTTGTGATCGGGCGTTATCCACGCGGCGGATACGTGAAGTCCGACAACGCATGGTCGTGCCAGATCCGGGCCGAGCGCGATGGCGTCAAGCTGGAGATCGCAGCGCAATTCGGCGAGACCTTCGACGCCGCCCTCGCCAAGGCGTGGGCCAAGTTCGAGCCCGCATCCACTGCCGGCCTGCCGCCCGTGCCCGCCCTGGCCGCGCCCGTTCACGACGGCGGGATCGATGACGCCGACTATGCGGAGGTGCTGTGATGGGTATCCAGATCCACGACGCCCTGATCCAAGGCTCCGACGAATGGCTCGCCGCCCGGTGCGGCTTGCTCACGGCGAGCGAGATGAAACTCATTCTCACGCCGACGCTCAAGATTGCGAGCAACGAAAAGGAGCGGTCGCACCTGTACGAACTGCTCGCCCAGCGTATTACCGGCTATGTCGAGCCGCACTATATCAGCGACGACATGTTGCGCGGGATCGATGACGAGCAGGCCGCCATCGACATGTACGAGAAGCACCATGCGCCCGTCGAGCGCGTCGGGTTCGTGACGAACGACGAGTGGGGCTTCACGCTCGGGTATTCGCCGGACGGCATGGTCGGGGAGACCGGGCTTGTCGAGGCCAAGTCGCGCCGGCAGAAGTACCAGATCGAGACGTTCGTCGTGCATGTGTTCGACGGCACGATACCGGCGGACTACGCGCTTCAGGTTCAGACCGGCTTGCTCGTTACGGGCCGCGAGTGGTGCGACTTGCTCTCGTATTCCGGCGGCCTCCCGATGGCCGTCATGCGCTGCTACCCCGACGCGAAGATGCAGGACGCCATCGTGTCGGCGGCAGGCGCGTTCGAGGAGCGGGTCAAGGAGGCCCTCGTTCGGTACGACACGGCGGTTGCCGTGTCTGGTGCCGTTCCGACCGAACGCGTCGCGCGGGACATCGTCGTATGACGGACCTGTCCGCGACCATCGCCCCCAAGAGCGATCAGATCAACGCCGACGATCTGATCGCCGGGCCCCGCACGATCACTGTGACGCGCGTGTCCCGCGCATCCGAGCCGGATCAGCCCATCGCCATCAACTTCGACGGCGACAACGGCAAGCCGTACAAGCCCTGCAAGTCCATGCGCCGCGTGCTCGTGGCCGTGTGGGGCGCGGACGGCGCGGCGTACACCGGACGGCGGATGACCCTGTACTGCGATCCGGACGTGATGTTCGGCGGCATGAAGGTCGGCGGCATCCGGATCAGCCACGTCTCGGGGATCGAGCGGGAGAAGACGCTGGCCCTGACCGTCACGCGGGCCAAGCGCGCGCCGTTCGTCGTCCGGCCGCTGAAGGACGAGCCGGCGAAAGGTCCATCCGCGCGCGAGAGGCTGTTTGCTGCGGCCAGGGAGGCCGCCGGCAAGGGCCAGGGTGCGTTGGCCGAGTTCCTCAAGGGCCTGGACCCGCGAGCCCTGCCGGCGCTTGAGCCGATTAACGACGAGCTTCACGAGGTGGCGGCGCGCGTGTCGCCGCCTCAGGAGGAGGATCACGACCCGGAAACGGGCGAGGTCCCGATGAGTGCGGATCGGGATGAGCCCGCCGCTGACGATGATAGGTTCTGAGGAGACAACAGATATGGCAAAGCGTGAAGTCGGCGCGGTCGTGACCCTGCGCGTGTTCGTGCCCGTCGAGAAGAACAGCACTCGCAGTCAGATCGCGGTCTCGAACGCGATCCTCTCGGCCGAAGACGGCCACGGCATCGCCGCCCTAGCAGCCCTCCCCGGCGTGGACGTGCTCAAGGTCGAGCACCGGTTCACCTCGCGGGCGGCAGCCGAGGCGGCTCCGTCGCCGGCAGACGTCGAGGTGGACGAGACCGGGCAGGCCGGCGAAGTCACGGTCGAGACGGTCGAGCCGGGCGTCGTGGACCCGCAGGAGACCGGGCCCGGCAGCGTCGGCGAGGATCAGGTCGATGCCGTCGAAGAAGCCGCCACGGGCGGCCAGGGCCGGCGCCGCCGGGGCTGAGTATCAGGGGCGCGCGTGTCGCGCCCCGCCATAAGGGGGACGAGAAATGAAGATGAAATTACAGATTTACCCGGCCAACCCAAAGGTCGCATACGACGGCCAGAATATGGTCGCTGTGGAGACGAACCATCCTGGTGCTACTGCTCACGTCGTCCGCGCCGTGAACCACCACAAGGCGCTGGTCGAGATCGTGCGCTTACTGACCGCGGATGTAATGGGCGACGACGACGTGAACCAGATGGTCAACTTCGAAACAGCAGTGGAGCACGCCCGCGCCATCCTCGCCGAACTCGACGGCGACGCTACGCCGAACACCCCGGAAGGTTCTTAAGCCGGTCGCACAGCGTATCGAGCCGGTCGTTCATCACCCGGATTTCCCGGTGGCGCGTCTCGCCCAACTCCTGCGCCACCCGGATTTCCTTCTCGCGCACCAGGGTACATCGGTCCTGCGCAGCGGCAATCGAGTTCAGCGCCGCGATCATCTCGTCCGCCGTCTGCCGGCCCATGACCATGCCGCCGATCTGCGCGAGCGCGCCGCCGCCGACATTCGGGTCGGCGATATGCGGCGGTCTCTCCCGCTTGGCCTTCATGTATCCGAGCATCGCGAGGATGATGCCGCCCACGCCGCCGCCCGTGAGCAGCGTAACGAGGAGATCGATCCACGGCTTCACTTCATCAGCGGACATTACGCGCGACGGCTCCGGTGGATAGCGACCCGTTCTTATTCATGTCGTACCCTGTCGCCAGAGTACACCACCCCTCGAACGCGAAGAACACCACGTAGAAGCCCATCCCAGCGGGCAGACGACTGTCCTCCACCACGGACCCGGCATACATCAGGAAGCCGATGGACAGCCAGCACAGGCCGCCGAAGAACGACCCAGCGAACCGGATAACCGGCGTCCTGCGCCACCATCCGTTCACCGCGAGCCCGAGGCACCTCAGAAGCCCGGCGCACACCGCGAACATGCCCCACGTCGTCTCGTGCGCGATTGTCGCCATGACCCGGTACGCCGGCAGGTCGAAGTAGGGTCCCGGCCTGAGAAGCGAGACGCCCCACACGATCATGCAGCAGGCCAGCAGCCATTCGAGCGGGCGCGTCTTGTTCATGCTCGTCGGGCTGTCGCCTGTCTGGTGCGCTCTGCTCACGAAGCCCGCCCTCGCCCGAACAGTGACCCCAGCAGCCCACCAAGCGGCGGCGTGTCGGATGGTTCCTCCTCGGTCGTGGGGGCCGGTGAGGGTTCGCCGTTGTGCAGGCCAGTCCGCTCCGCCACCACGCGCGCGCGGACGATCCCTTGCGCCGCCAGAGCGTTGTACGCCAGGGGCAGGAACGCCAGGAGGTACGGGGCAGCCGCCGAGAGGATCGAGCCGAACGGGGCCGGCACGAGGCTGAGGAAGACAGACGATCCGAACGGCAACTCCGCCGGCGCGGTGTAGGCGGCGTGGGCGGCGCCGACGAGGGCGGCGAGCAGCCCGAGGACGGAAGTCCACGTGACCCGATTGCCTTCGATGGCGATGGTCGAGCCCTGATTTCTGAGGTCTTTCGCCGTGGTGCTGGCACGGGCCTCGGGGATCGTGCGCTTGTTCCCGTCGTCGGCGAGGGCCGCTTTCGTCTGCGGTCCGTAGTGCCCGTCCGCCGTGATGCCAGCCTGCGTCTGTAGGGCGATGATCGCCGCCGTGGTGGACGTGCCCCAATCGCCATCGACCTTGCCGACCATGAAGTACCCGAGCGCGCGCAGCCGCTCTTGCACCGCGCGTACCTCGAACACCGCGAGGCTGTCCTCCGCCCACTGGCGGGGCTTGGGCTTGACCGGTGCCGGGACGGGCCCGCCCCCGTTGTACGCAGCGAGCGCCTGCTCGGCGTACTTGATCCGCGACGGGTAGTGCTTGACACCGGCTCGCTCGAACGAAGCCTCGAACGCCTTCACCTTGGCGCCCAACCCACGCGCGGCCTTCACCGCCGGGATCGCCTTAGCCTCACTCGTCCGTAGCTCGTGGATGAGGAAGCCGAGGTTCGCGGCGTCGCTGGCCGGGTCGAACCCCTTCGCCGCGACCCAGATCTCGAACTGCCGGCGGCGCGGGCCGGTCCACTGCGCCCACCCCCACCCGCCTCGGCTGCCCGGGACGAGCGGCTTCTTCTCCTGAAGGAATTTGAACCCACCGCTCTCGTGGCCGAGGTTCCCGACGATGGCGGCAGCGCTGTCCGCGTCCAGCGAGAACACTTCCATGAGGTCCCGCATGATCGCCGGGGCCTTGTCGGTGAACAGGCTCATCGTCATTCCCTACTGATCGCGGGTGTCCCCGAACGCGCGGCGGCCGAACAACAGATCGCGCGTTTTGAAATCGTTCTGCTCCAACCCTTGCCACACGTTCGACGCCGTGCCAACCGTCTGCCCCAGCGGCAACCCGAACGTGTACCCAGCGAGTTCGGCCGCACGTTTGGCAACCATGCGACTTTCGACCTCTTCGCCCTTCGCGACCTTGTTCGCGTCCTGCGCCAGCTTCGTAGCGAGTTCACCGAAGCGAGCGAGTGGAGACATCTGGTAGGCAAGGCCGCTGTCAAGAGAGCCGGCGATGTCCCTCGCCAGGGGCACAGACATCAGCGGATAGAGGCTCGCCTTCCGGAACGCCCACCATGCGACGGTCTCGTCCTCGTCCTTCCACTTCCCCACGAGCGCGTCGGCCATGACCGCCGGCAGGATCACGAGGGCCAGGGACCGCGCGAGCAAATGCGGAATGTCCTCGTATTCTCCGTCTCTGAATACAGCACGGGTATCGCGGCCGAGTGTGCGCAACCGATTATAGTACAGGTTGAAATAAGAATAGAACATCGTATAGACCTGAAGCGCCTCGTTCTTATTGCCCATGATCGAGGACAGGTCTTTCGCCGCACCGGAGCCCTGCGTGAGGCGAACAGCCGCGTCGCCCGAGCGCACGGCCCCGGTCTCGTCGGTCGGGTACGTGGCGAGGTGCTGGTTGTACGCGCCGAGCCACGTCGGGCCGGCGACCATGCGATCCGCCATCGCCGTGAAGAAGAACGCATGACGCTTGAAGGCGTCCACCGGGCCCGTCTTGCCCTCCAGGCGGGCGAGCGCCGAGCGCACGTCACGGTCGAGGTTGTTCGTCCGGTCTCGCATCTCGCCCGACTTGGATGAGATCAGGTCCCACGTCTCGCGCGGGCGGAACGTCATCTCGTACAGCGCTGACCCGAGGAACCCGGGCCGCACCTTTTCGAGCGAGTTGGACCAGCCGGCGAACTGAGACAACGCCGTGGTCAGCCGGAAACCCATGGCGTACAGGCTGATATTCGCCCGCGCGCCCGAGAAGATGCGGGCAATCGTGGCATTCGAGGCCGGCTCGCCCCGGTCGTTCGCGATCCGCTGAAGCCACTTCGTCATCTCGCCCGTGACGGCCGGACCCATCGTCTCGCGCAGCGTCGCCTCAAGCGTCGGATCGGACAGCAGCTTCAGCGCGTCGCGCACCGGCTCGCGGTGCGTGATGTTCTGGATCGCAGCGTCGATGTGCCCCGTGAGCGCGCCGAACTGCAACAGGATCGGCCGGGCGTAATTCTCGACGCGCGCCTTCGTGAACCCGTGCGACACGGCCGGGCGACTGAACGTGTTGTTGTCGAACATCTTCGCCGCCTCGGCATCGGCCCGGCGAGACACGTCGGCCGAGACGCGCGGGTCGTACACCACCGGGAAATACCCGCCCGCGTACTCTCCGAACGCGGTTACGATCTTGCGACGCTCGACGCGCGGCGGCTCCACGCCGGTTAGCCGACGCTCCAGCGCGGCGGTTTCGGGCCAGAAGCTTTCGAGCAAGTCCAATATCTCTTGGATGGCGTCCCACTCTTCTTTCCGAAGCAGTGACAGTGCCGAATTCATTTCCTCCTCGGACCGGAACGAGTTCGCCGCCTGCATCTCGCCCTTGAGGATTTTCGTTCGGTTGCTTTCCGATCCCTGGTTGAGCCCCATCATGATAAGCTCGGAGCGTAGAAACGACAGTTCCGGGCGGGCCGGCACGGCGACACGCTCGGTCATATGCCCCGGCTCGAAACGGTCGAGGATCGCCCTGAGCTTGGCCGACGTGGCAAGCTGCATCTCGCTCTTCCGGTTCTGCGCGTCCACGAACTTGCCGAAGATGATCCGCGAGAACGGCCCGCTCGCGTCGCCGAAATCGAGCCACTGGAACACCTGCTCCATTTTCAACAGGTGCGCGTCAGCGCCGGCCACGCCCGCCGCGAACCGTTCCAGCGCGTCGGGGTTCCTGCCCTTGATCTGCTTCTTCGTCGGGGTCTTCCGCGCCTGCGCCACGAGCTCGTCACGCACGCGCTCGAATGACACGAGCCGGCCCTTTTCCAGCAGCCGGTTCTTCAGCCGGCCCAGGTGCTCGATGTTCTTCACCACGTCACGTAGGGCGTCGAGGTCTTCCATCGTCATGTCCTTGTAGGACGTGAGCGCAGCCTTATCGAGGAGGTCTTGCGGGATCAGCAGCGCGTCGCCGCGCGCCTCCGCCTCGGCCACGAACGCGGCCAGGGTCTTGCGCCGCTCGATGGCCGGCAGGGATGTCGCCCGCTTGAACTCGAACCGCTCGAGGATGCCTTCTATCTGGTCGAGGTAGTCCGGGTCCACGCCGCCCGGCCGCTTCCGGTCCGAGAACTTGTCGAGGTAGCGCCGGATCGCCTCGGCCTCGTCGCGCGCCGACTGCGCCTCCAGGGTCAGGTAGTGGTTGAAAATCTGCTGACGTTTGGCCTCAGCCGCCGCCGTCCAGTCCCCGCGCAGCATCGCGCTCTCGGCCGCACGAGCCGCCTTGTCGCGCGCCCTGGCGAACACGGCCACGCGCCCGGCCTCGGAGGCCTTTTTGCCCCGGATCAGGTCGCGGGCCATCTGCCGGGCGACTTTCTGCGGCAGCACCTTGCCGGCCTTGATCTTGGCCTTGGCCGCCAGCGCTTGCAGTTCGAGCTCAAGGAACGGCGCGCGCACGTCGTTGTGGAACGCCTCCGTCGCCGCCTCTGCCGCCGCCGCCTGATTGGACAACAGGTCGCCGTTGCGCTCGCGCATCAGTTCGTCGGTGCGCGCCACGACGGCGCGCTGGTACGGGACCGCCGACAGCATCTCGCCGATCATTTGCTCGCCGGACGTGAACCCGAACCAATCCGCCATCTCGTCGGGGCTGATCCCGCCCTTTTCGACGTAGGCGAGCCGGCCGGACTGCTTGGGCAGGCGCGACAGCACATCCTTGCCGAAGTGGTTCACGAGCCACGCCCGGTCGAGGCGGCGTTCGCCGATGTCCGCCGGCACCGTCTCGGTGCTGTTCAGGATTTCACCCGTGCGGATGTAGTGCTGCGCCTGATACACCGGGCGTTGCGACAGGTCGTCCACCACCTCGGCGCGGATCGCTTCCTTCTGCGCCTTCCACTCGGCCGTCTGTTCGCGGGCGCGCTCGCCCATCATGCGGGCCAGCAGGGAGCCCTTAGCAGCGTCCGTGGCGGCTTCGGCGGCCTTGACCATCTTCGCCCACTGAAGGTCCGTCAGGCCCGCCTCTGCGGCGCTGGCGAACATCGGACGCACAGCCCGGTCGGACTGCACCTCCGCGATTTCCTGATCCGTCGCGAGCATCCGGTCGAACACGTCGCGGATTTCGGGCGAGATCGCCGGCAGGCCGATGGCTCGGGAGACCCCGCGATACACCCGGAGCATCCACGATTTGAACCGCTCGAACACGCCACGCAGTTCGTCGGACGGGGCCCGCCCCTCGGACAGGTACGTCTCGAACGCCTTGGCGAACTTCTCATGCGCCTCACGCGGGATCGGCTCGCCTTCCTTGGCGCCGATGTAGGCCAGCACCGTGCGCCAATCGTCGCGGATCGCGTCGTTCGCGCCGGGTTCTACCGGGCGTTCGGCGACTTGCTTCGATACCTCAAGGAACAGATGCGCGCTCTCGTGAAGGAACGTCGAGAGGTTCGCCGCCTGGAACAGATTGATGACCGTGCGGTCGCTCTGGAATTGGATCGAGCCGCGCTTGTCCGGCTGCGGCCCGGCGAGGTCGGCAGAGAACAGCGCCCCCTCGGTCGCGTTCGGGCTGGACGCCTTCATCAGTTCGGTGCGGATTTCATCGTTCGTCATCGACGCCGTGTCGAGGCCGAGCGCCGCCATCTCCTCGGCCAACGCCTCCACGCGCGCGAGCCGGCTGTCGATCTGCACCTCGTCGGGCCGCAGGGTGAACAGCGGGCGGCCGGCGACCTCCTCGTCCACGGCGGATAGGAGGGCTTCGACCAGCCCCTCGCGATTGATCGTGCCGTCCTCGTTCACCGCGCTTGGGAAGTATCCAGCCTCCGCCGCCGCGAGCGACGCGCTATCAAGATCGAGGCCGTCCCCGTCCTTCGCCCGCAGGCCGCCCTTCAGGTCGCGCGCTCGGAGTTCGCCGGCAAAAGCGTCGGTCTCGCGCAGGCCACCACGCCCGCGCAAGAACGCACCCAGGCTCGCGCCCTGTCCCTTCCGCCGCAACCTGCCGGCCCGCTCCGCATCGCCCTTACGGATCGCGTCCAGGGCAAAATCGAGTTCGTCCGTCTTTCGGTAGTCCAGCCCATCCGGCATCGCCCGGCGGATATCGAGGCCCTGATCGTTGAACAGCTGCACCGGGTCGATCCCGGCCCGCTCACCCATCGTCCCGAAAAACGCGCCCTGCAACACCGCCTGCGCCCGCGCCGTTGAGGGGCTTTCCCCGATGTTGACGAGCATCGCGTACACGCTCTCCTCAACCTGCTTGCGGGGCGCGGCCTTGGCAGCGTCGGCCTTCGACGCCGCAAGCGCCTCCTCCAACATGCTGTCCTGCGCGGACCGCGCTTCGGCCAGCGCCTCGCGAGCCTCCGCCACGGTCGCCAATTCCGGGTGCCAGCGCTGGTGCTCGATCAGCGCCTCGCCCAGCGGCGTCCCGGCGATATGCGTCTGGAACGCCGCCATGTCGATGTGCGTGTCGTTCCCGGTCGCGAGCGCTTCCGCGTACCGCGCCGAGAACCCGTCAATCCGCGCGTCGAGATCGGCCGGGCTCAGGTCCATCGACTGGAACAGTTCGGTCAACTTGTCCGTGGACACGTACACCGTGTCGCTGGCCTTGCCGTCGCCGAGGAAGGACTTCACCGCGTCGAGGTACTTCTCCGGTGCGCGGGTGCGCAGTTCGGTTCCGGCTGCCGCTTCGTTGGCGCTCTGGTAGATCGCGCGCATGTCCTCACTGCGCTTCCACACCGCGAGGTCGCGCCCGAGCCGGGTCGAGCCGAGGGCGGGCGTCAGGATGAGCATGGCCTGCGCCGTCTGCTCCGCCGTTTCCACGAGGCGGGACGAAATTTCCGCCGCCTCCATGGGCTGGAACTCGCCCGCGCTGTTCTTCTCCGTCGCGATCCGCGACATGATCGTCACGGCTTCCTGCAACACCTCCGTGCCGATCTCGGTCGCGCCGCCGCGCACGACGTTGCCACCGAACGACTTCAGCACGGCAGCGATGGACGGGCGCTTGATCGCCTCCTTCAGTATCTCACGCGAGCCGTTCCGCAGCAGCGCGCCGACGCCGTACTTGTCGAGCCCCGGCACCAGCCGTTCGAGGGCCGCCTCGCCGATGGTCTCCAGGGCCGCGTTCGCCGCGCCTGCGATGAGGGCCGCGCCCTTCGCAACCTCCGGGTCCACACGCTCGCCGTTGTCGCCCTTGATCTGTAGGAACTCGCTGTAGGCCCCGCCAGCTTCCTGCTTGAAGCTGTCGGTCGCGCGGCCCTGGATCATGCCCGTGGCGACACCCGAGCCGAAACCCGCCACAGCGCCCGGTACGGCGCCGATGCCGCCCGCGAGCGAGCCGACCGACGCGCCGACCGCCGTGCCCAGCGTCGCCGCGTACGGAGCCGCCTGGATGCCTGCCAGCAGCCCGCCTGCCATGTTCGGCAGTTGGCCGGCAAGAGCCGGGATCGCCCCCTGGAAGAACCCCGTCGAGCCATAGTCGCGCTTCTCAGCCCGGTCGGCCACGTCGGCGCGCGCGATCTCCTCCGCGCTGGCCCGGCCGAAAATCTGGCGGTAGCGAATGTCCGCCGACTGGCGCTGGCTCCACCCGTCCGACCACTGCGCCCCTGTCGCCTCCATCAGCCACCCGAGGCCGGACAGCTTGTGTAGGTCGTCCAGCTTGACCGTGTTCGCGTTGTCGCCCGTCAGAAACCATTGCTTCAGGCGCGGGCTTGCCTCTAAGCTCTTCCGCATGTCGTTCGCGGTGGCGCGCGTCTTGAGGTCGTCAAGGTTCTGCGTAACGAACTCAAGGGGCAGGCCATCGCGTTCGGCAATTCGGGCGGCCTCCGTGTAGCGCACAGGGTCCTGCGTGCGGGCCGTCTCCAAGGCCGACGACAGCCGCCCGGCATCCTCCGTCGCGATCTCCTCCACCGCAGCATCGAACATGCCCCGGGCGTCCGGCGCAGTCTGGACAGGCGTGGCGGCGGGCGCGAGGTCCTGCGCCGGGCCGGGAAGCATCGGCGCTGGCGCGGGCGTGGCGAGGTCGGCCGGCAGGCCCGGCAGCACGTCGCCGGGGTTCTGCGGCGCGGCCGGGGCCGGCGGCTCCAGCGTCGAGCCCGGCGCGGCGGCGCGGGCGGCCTTGTCCTCGCCGGCTGCAATCTCGTCAACAGCCGCGTCGAACATGCCTGCCATGGTGTACCTCAGAAGGGGATCGCCACCGGAGCAGACGTTGCGGCCGGCTTGGGCGTCAGGAGAGACCGGAGCGTCCGGTTGTACGTGTCCTGTATCTTAGCCTCGAACTCGGCGGAACGCGAGGCGTCCGTCTGGATCGAGGCGCCGAACTTCCGGCGCAGGACGGAGATGATCTCCGTGCGCGTCGGGCCGTCCGGCTTCGGGTCGCGCCCGGTCTCCAGGGCCACGCCATCGTTGTAAAATTGCATCGCCTGCGCCGGGGTCGGCGCCACGCCGCGCATGGCAGTGTGGTTGTCCAGCAGCGTTTGCAGGCTCGCCTGCGGGATTTCCTCAAGCTTGCGCGCCGGGGCGACGTTCCCCGTGGTGCCGACCAGGGGCAGCTGGTTCGCGCGCCGGAATTGGTTCTCGCTCGCCGTGCCCTGCTCGAACAGATATTGCGTCTTGCCCGTCCAGTCGCCCGCGTTGATCGGCGTGAGGAGGTTCGTGAGCGTCTCCTGCAACTCTGCCGGCTTCATCTCCCGCTTGTTCTCGGCCTTGAACGCGGCCACCGCCGTGTCCAGCCGCCCGTAGAAGATGCCGGCCCGGCGGTTCGCCTCGGCGTCGTCCTTGTCGGGGAAGATGCCGGCGGACTTCAGCGCGTTGTTCGCGAGCGCCTGTCGGGTCTGAATGCCGTCCCAGCGGTTCGCGTCCTCGGCCGTGGCCTTCCCCGCCGCTTTCTGGCGGTCGCTGAACTTCTGAAAATCGGCCTGAGACAGGCGCGAAATCCAGGCGGTCAGGTCGAGATCGGCGAACCGCGCATCATCCATCCGCGTCAGTTCATGGTACGCGAGGGGGTCCGTTTTATCGGCCCGCTTCCTGATCCGGTCCTCCATCGCCGGCAGGGTGTCGGTGACGAACTTCGGGTCGGCCTCCAGCAGCGCGGAGTAGATTTCCGGCGGCAGGTCGTCCGAGCCCTTCCCTCCCTGGACGGTGCGGATCGCCTCCGAGCGCAGGTCGCGCAGGGCGGATTTCTTCTGTCCCTCGCGAGCGCGGATTTCGCGCTCCACGGCGGCACGGGCGGCCGACTGCTTCGCCGGGCTGTCCAGGCGCGGATCGGTCGCCACGGCGTCGCGCCACGCCTGCGCGTCGAAATCGTCTGGTAGGCGGATCGAGGACGCGACCGGCGCCGGGACCATGCCGCCGGTCTGGCCGGGCCCGAACGACGCCCCGGCCGCCACGGACGAGACCGTGGACGTCGGCGTGCCGATGAGATCGCGGGCGTCGGCGGTCAGTGCAGGGGGGAGGAAAGAAGTGCCCGTTCCAGCAGGGCCGCCACTGACAGGTCGCGCCGCGCCCGTAGCCGTTCCGCCCGCAGCCGCACGCATCGAGGCGGGAACCGGAAGCCCGCCGAGAGTGGGCGCGACTGCCATATCCGAGGCCCCGAGCGCCGGGACAGCCATGGCGCCGCCGGCCCATTTGGGCATCGTTCCCCACGAGCGCGGCTTGCCCGTATCCAAGTGGATGTGCCCGGACTTTCCTTCATAGAACCCCACCCCCGAGAAACCGACCTGACGCGCGATTTGTAGGAACTGCGCCTTTTGCGCGTCGTTCAAGCCCTGAATTTGGAAGTCGAACGCGCGCCCGTGGAGGTGCTGGCTGTCCGAGACATGCGGATTATCGCCGGGGTCGCTCGCCCCGCGCCGCTTACCCGCCGTGCCGGGATTGTCGTTCACATCGTTCACGCCGATGCGGATGCCCGTCTTCTCGAAGAACTGGGCTCCCAGCGTGTCGGCCATGGTCGCGGCGCGCGCATCGATCTGCCGCCCGCCGCCAGTCGGCGCGAGGAGATCGGCGGGCTTGTAGAACTTCAGGCTCCAGTTTTCGGCCGTCATCTTCTGGCCGGGCGGGGGCAGCGCGCCCATGCGCACCGTGTTGAACACGTCAGGCTTGCCGCCACCTTCGGTCGGGCCGCCGCCCTGCGCGTCCGCCAGCCGGGACAGAACCTTGGGGACGTACGCCTGCGTCTCTGCCGGCAGGGATGAGAGGTCGTTCGGCCCCTTGCGCTCCTTCAGCCAGCGCTCCGCCACGGCGGGCCCGGCGTTGTACGCCACGAGCGCGGTCGGCACGTCGCCGCCGAACCGTTGAAGCTGCGTCCGCAGATAGTCTGTTCCATACGTGATCCCAATCTCAGGGTTCGCGAGGATCGTACGCACTTGCGCGTCGGTTGCGTCCGGCGGGATCAGCCCATCTCCGCGCTTCTGAGATATCTCGCGCGCCGTGTCAGGCATGACCTGCAACAGCCCGGCCGCGCCTTTCGGGGACACCGCATTCGGGTTTCCGGAACTTTCGACGCCGCCAATCGCGCGCACCAGCGGCGGCGCGGTCGCCAGCGCCACGGCGGCCACCTGTCGCGTCGCCGGGCCGGGCGCGCCCGTGATCTCGCTGGCGACCGCCTGCCCTTCCTGCCGGGCGCGCATCGGCTCAAGCAGCTTCTCGACCTTGATGTGGTCGGCCCCTGCGATCTGCGGCTTCAGGCGCTCGTACATCGCGGCGGCCTGAACGGGACTGTCCACCGCGACGCGCGCGATCCGCTGTGTCTGCAACTGCGACCGGAACTCTGTCGCCGCCGCCTCGACGGCCTCCTTCGGCTGGCCCGTGATGTTCGAGCGGATCGCCGCGAGCCCGAGGTTCAGTTGTGCATCGGCGGTCTTGTCATCGTTCGCGACATCGACAGCGGCCTTCAGCGCGTTGTCGAGCGTGGTCTTGGCGACCGTCGTCGCGCCCTTAATCCGTTCGTCGGCCGCACGTCGGGCCACGGTGTCGAGGCTCGCGTCACGCTGCTGCGAGACCACCTTGTCGAACACGAGCTTCTGTTTCGGGTCGGTCAGCTTCGAGGCGATGTCCGCCGTGGCCGTCTTGAAGAACTCGACCGTGCGCTGCTCTCCGCCAAGCGCGTCGAGGCCCTGGCGCGCGAGTTCGCCGCCCTGGCCGTCTTTGCCGTAATCGAACTCGCGCTTGCGATCCTGAAGGCTGTTCGTGGCCGCCAGCACGGTCCGCGTGTCGTCCTCGGCTTTCCGCTGCTGCGCCACCTCGTTCAGGACGCTCGCGCCCTGCATGGCCGCGCTGCCAAGCCCCTGGAGCGCACGCCCCTCCGACGCCCCGAATGCATCCGGCGTCGCGCCTGCGTCGCTCTGGAATTGGTTCGGCGCGCGCTCCGTCTGGACGCTGCGGTTCGTGACGGCTGGAACTTGGATCGCCATGAGTGGCCGCCCTACTTCATCTTGTACCAGTTGCCGGCAACCGACGTGGCCCCCGACAACAACGACGACGCGCCGCCGATCAGCCCGGCCGTCTTCGCGCTCGACGCCTTCATGTCGTTGAGGCCGGCAGAGGCGCGGAAGTTGCTTCCCTGCGCCTCGTATCCCAGCCGCTCGCGCTCCGTGTTCCCGCGCACCGTCTGCGCGTCGAGTTCGCCGAACTGCGCCGTATCGCCCAGGATGTCCAGCGGCGAGCCCGTGTCGAGTTCGATGCCGCTCGACGCGACCGCCGCGCGCTGACGGGCGAGCGTGATCGTCGTCTTCCTGCGCTGCGTCGCCTCGGCTTCCTTGCCGCGCTCGACGGCGTCGGCCGCCGCCCGCTGCGCCAGGATCGAGTTGTTCCGGTCCACGGCGGCCTGATACTTCGCTGCGTTCGATTGAGCCTGCCCCTGCTGGATCGCGCCGAGCGCCGACACGCCCGTCCCGACGATGCCGGCGATGGCCGAGAGGGTCGCGATCTCACACAACGGGCGCTCCTATCGAGAACTTGTGAAACGGGCGACCGAGCGCGCCGTAGGGCTTTGCCTCATGTATCACGAAACCCAGCCACCGCAGCCACGCAATCGTGCGGGTTGACCGGGCGTCGATGTGGTTCTCCATCCACGGATACGCCGCCAGCAAGCCCGGCATGGCCGCCCGCGTGTATCGCAGGAACGGCCGGGGGCGCGTGTCGATCAGGGGCGTACCGAGGAGCCATGGAGCCCTACGGGCCGACATGAAGTTGGCACGGGATATTCCCGATACAAACATAGGCTCCCCGTCGAGGAGCCCGACCCATGTCCGGTCAGAGGCGACGAGGCATCGGGCGATTGCGACATCAGGCGACGCAAGCGAAGTTGCCGCGATTTCGCGAACGTCCACGTCGCGTAGGCGTTCAGCAAAAAGAGCAACATCATCAGCATCAGCAGGCCGAACGACCAACTCATTCTGCATCTCCCCCCGCCTCGAATTGAGGAACTACGGCGAGGATGGTAGCAGGCTGAAGGGCAGCGATAAAGCGCATCCGGCCATTGTTGTTCCAGTCGCCGTCGACCTTCGCTTCGTACGAGCCGGTGAACAGGCCGCCGGGCGCCTCTTCGCCCTCGTCGGTGCGCACCTCGTGCCCATACAGGCCGTCGTTCCCGGTCGCCGTATGGAGCAGCCCTGTCGTCTTCTCGACGTGAACGACGATCTTCTGGATGTTCCGCAACTCGCCGTTCAGGGACACGTTCCCCACGTCGAGATCAAGGGTCTCAAGCTCGGAGCCATAGTAGAGCCCGAGCGTCACGACCTCGCCCGCGAACGGCAGGTCTACCCGACCGTTCACGACCGTGAGGCCCTGGACGACGCGACCGTTCACCGTGCCTGACACTTGCCGGCCCTCAAGGTGCCCCATGCCAGATACACTCATCGTCGGCGGGCCGATGTACTGCAACCCGCTGTCCACGAAAAACGATTGCCAGACGTGGTCCATTCTGCGCGACCGACGACGCTCGATATACCTGACCTGCTGACCTTGAACCTCTCTGCGAACGACGAAATAGAACACGTCCTCCTCACCTTCGGCGACGGCGGCGACGCTCTCGAAAACGCCGTCCGTCCCGTGGGGCGACCATGCCCATACTTCCTCGTCCTTCAGGTAAGTGAACGACAAAGCAACGCCGTCGCTCATAATGAACATCATGGTCGAATGCGGTACTTGCGCGTACGCCATCTGGACGATGGTGCGCCCCTCGAACAGGTGGCCGGCAAGCAGGGACAGGTTCACACCCCGATACTTGTTCTGCCCAAAGTCGTACGCAATTGATCGCACCGTCTGGCCCTTCGCCTGGACGAACACGATGTCGTCTTGAACGATGAGCGGCTGCACATTCTCGGCGCAGCCATACGACGACTGCTGACGGGCATCGACGGCGTTCGGCGTGATCGAGCCCTGGTCGTTCCCGCGCACGCGCCACTCGCCCGACGTGGTGAACACGATCAGGTCCTCGACGGCGATGAAGAACAGCACGTCTTGGCGCTGGCGAGCGGCGAGGGCGAACGCGATCGCGTCGCTGTCCCGCGTCGGGAACGACGTGTTGAAGTTGTCGAAGTCGCCGGACTGCGAGAGGTTGATCCGGTTCGGCCTGCTTGCCGGACCACCCAGCACGACGCGCTGCTGGAAGTACGCCGAGGCGCGCGGCCAGTTGCCCGGCCCGTTGAACGGGTCGTTCTGCTTCGGGACGCCGTTCGAGGTGTCGGGCGTCACGTTCGCGTCCTGATACGCGATCCGCCCGTCCTCGCCCGGCGGCTGGTCCTGATACAGCGTGCCGATGAGGCCGAAGATCGTCTTGTCCTGCTTGTACAGGTTGTACGCGCTCGCGCCTTCGACCTTCGTGAACGCGATCTCGTTGTTGAACCCGCGCAAGGACAGGTCGTTCAGGACCGTCACGTACGACGACGGGGCACTCTCTCGGCCGGTCTGGGCGTCGATGGACGTGACCGTATACGTGCTCGGGGCGTTGTAGCGCGCCTCGCTTCCGTCCGTCGCCAGGGGCCGGTCGTTCGCCTTGCCGATGAGGTCGTTCGGCGCCGCGATCTGCGGCGTGACCACGATGTCCGAGAGCCGCCAGTCGTCGTTCGCAAACCGGGACAGGTTCTGCGGCTTGTTCAACTGCGTGGTGATCTTCAGGACATCGTTCGATTGCTCGAACCGCAGGCCCTTCACCATCTCCGCGCTGTACGGCGTTTCGAGAGCGTAAGGCTGCCCGTTCTTCATGATGAGCGCGCCCTGGCGCAGCACGCGCATGTAGCCGTCGCCAAATTCCAGCACGCACGTATCGTTCGGGGACAATTGGAACTCTACGAGCCGCACCGTCGTGGCCGACCCGCCGCACGCCGCCACGAACTCCAGACCTGGCCGGTTCGACGCGCCGCCGTAGGGGTGCACGATCCAGTTCGTGAGCTTGGCCGCTCCTGTGGCGTACTTCGCCAGATCGACGCGAGCGTGGAGCTTGGGGTCGAGTTCGCCGCCCGTGAACGACGCCTGAAGCTTCTTCGGCATTACGGCGTCGTGCTCCCGAGGATGGGTCCCAGCGCCCGGATCGTCCCGTTCGCGTCGACGGATGCGATGTTCGTCAGGTCCGACCGGCGGCGGACGTACAGCCGAGCGTTCGCCACATAGAGGTCATAGCTGTCGCCGAACTGGATCGCCTGTCCCTCTTTCACCTTGAGCGCGGTGGCGGTGTTCGCGAGGGACGTGTCGAAGCAGACGCCGACATCGACGGCCCCGAACATGATGCCGCGCCGCGCCGGACAGTCGATCTGCACCACGGCTTCTTCGATCAGGTTCGGGCTCTGGAAGAACAGGCCGTAGTGCCAATACCGCTGCGCGCGCGGGCTCTCGGGCGTCGGCACAAACCCGGTCGCCCAGAACATGGCGAGCTTCTTGAACGTCGAGTAGGTGTTCGAGAAGATGCCCACAATCTGCGGACCGGAGCCCGGCTGCGAACTGGCGTTGAAGTTGTTCGTGTCGAACTCGATGGTCGCGAAGAAGCCGGTCCCGACGTTGGGCCCGATGTCCTGCGCGATGGCCGCGCCCCACGAGTTGCCGCCGCCGGCCTCGACGCGCGTGGCAATGGTGAACGCCGACTTCCCGTTGTTGATGTCGCCAGACGACGCGCCTGCCGGCGGCTTGCCGGTGTCGTTGATCATCTGGATCGCGAGACCCTGCTCTTGGGCCGTGTGATCGCGGCGCGTCCGCATCGCGAAGATGTTCTGTGCGTAGCAATGCGGGCCGGGCACGTAGCCGCCGACGCTGTAGAACTGGAACGGGGAGCCTGCGAACTTCTCGCCCGTCACGGGGCCGGCAGGGGTGCCGTAGATCGGCACGTCCGTGCTGGGCAGGGCGCCTTCGATGGTCGCGTACCCACGGCTCGCGAGCGTGCCGCCGAACCCTTCCGAGAACAGCGGCAACTCCACGAACGCCCCATTGAGCGTGCCGAGGCACAGCACGTTGTCCGCGAAGTTCACGAACGGCTCACCGGGCTTCAGCGCCTCGGACCCGGCCATGCCCGGACGGTACCCCGGATCGAATGACCGCCGCAGCCGGATTTCGTTGAGGGTGATGTCAGCCACTACGAGAAGCCCTCTTGCCCGCCGTCCACCATGAGCGCCATCAGCGCCTCGAACTCCTGCTCGCTGTCCGCCGGGCCGTTGTACCCCTCCTCGCCGCCATCGACCGCGACGGTGAAGTCCGAACTACCCAAGATCGGCATGGGCGGCTCGGGCGGCGCGGTCAAGCCCGGGATGTACGCGGCCTCAAGGCGGGACGGCGCGGGCGGCAGGATCGACGGTGCGGGCGCTCCGCTCTCGTTCGGCAGGTAGAAAACGTGCAGCGGGCCGCCATAGCCCGACAGCGCGCCCTGCGCCCGCGCCTCGCGCGTCACGTTCGGGATGCCGCGCACACTCAGCCAGTCTGGCACCGGGTCGTCGCCGATGTCGTTCGTATCCTCGTTTGCCGCGTCCACCTGTGCCTGCGTCACAACGCCGGCCGCGAGTTTCCGCATCGCGTCCACGAGCGACACCTTGCCCGTGAGCGGCATCGCGAGCGCCATCGCCAGCGTGTACGCGGCGGCCTCCACGAACGCCACGTCATAGTCTGCGACATCGGTGACGCGGGCCGAGTACCGGAACACGGGCGTCGCGCAGTTCGTGAACACGACCGAGCGGCCGGCGACGCGCGCGATGTGGTACGGGATGATGGGGTCGAGCCGGTTCGGCCGCGCGATCTCGCGCAGGCACAGGCAATCGGCGGGGGTCTCGTAGGCGTAGCTCCAGCCCGGCGGGCACGCTACGTCAGCGCGAGTGCCGGCGGCGTAGGAGCGGGCGAACGGCCAGTCGAAGGCGCGGATCGCCGTGTCGATGGCCTGCCGATAGAAGATGGCGCACTGCTTGGCGGCCGGGCTCTGATTGCCGAACGCGGTGATGGTGTTCTGGCGGAGGTGCCCGAGGGCGAGGTTGCAGATTTCGATATCGGAAGCTGCCACGTCTCGCCCTCGTTCGTTTTACTCCCGTACCGGTCGCGCCGGCCTCAGGCGACCTTGAAGCGGTTGCGCGGGATTTCCTGGCCCCGACTGTCGAGGGGCTGCATCCACGAGGCCAGCGGGCCGCTGTAGCCGCGAATGATCTCGCCCTCGTTCCGGATCGCGTCCTGATAGTACGCGGACTTGATCACCAGCACGTCCTGGTTCTCCAGTTCCGGATAGGTGCGGGGCCGGATCACCTTCCCGGTGCGCTCGTCCTTGCCCCAGACCGTGCTCTCGCCATCCTCGAACTCGTACGGGTCCGGGGTGCGCTGGTTCGCCGTCAGCGACAGCGGGACCGGCTGTCCGAGCGGCGCGGACGTGATGCCCGTGCCGGGCGTGCGGGGGACAGCGGCCGGATCGAACTGCGCGCCGGGGCTGGCGATGAGCGTGTCCTTCGGCTCGGACGGGTCGAGGCCCTCGACGCCGGAACGGCCCTGCATGGCAGCGGTGTCGCGGGCGAGGTCCTCGGGGTCCTGCCGAGCGCCGATGGCCTGCTCCTCGACGCCGCGCTCGTCCTTGCCCTGCGTCTTCGCCGCCTGGACGCCGGACTTCTCGGCCGCCTCGCGGGCCTTGGCGCGGGCCTCGTCCGCCTGCTTCTGCCGCTGATCGCTCATGTCTGTGTCCTCGGGTCTCTAGCCGGCAGGGCGGCGGGTTCGGGCGGCGTGGGCGCTTAGGCGCCGACGCTGTTGGGCAGGCCGTTGGTCAGGCGGGCCGAGAGCGCACCGGCCGTGAACGGGCCGTTGGCGACCGTGTAGACGAGGTCCACGTAGCGCTTGGCGTTCTCGGGCACGCGGGCCAGGAGGTTCTGCGACCGCAGCGAGATGCCCTTTTTCAGGGACGCGACCGGGATCGGCGCGGAGGTCGAGTGGATCGTCACGCCCGTGACCATGTCGGCCGTGTCGGCCGAGCGCACGGACACCGTGAGCGTCGCCGCACCCGCCGCCGTGAAGTCGGTGAACACGTCGAAGAAAATCTGGCCGCCGCGATCCGTTCCGACGCTGTTCCCGGTATAGGCCGGCGGGCCCATGTCCAGCTGGTTCACCGACGCGGCGGTGGCGGTGATGACCTGACGGTCGGAGAATTCGTCCTGCTTGGAAAGAATCATGGCTTGACTGGCCTCGCCTAGGTTAGATATGTACGACGGAGCGGTAGGAGAACTCCGTCGAATGATTAAGTCCGAATGCACCCCTGAGCAGTGGGAGCGTCGTCTTGCGTCCATGCGAGAGCGCAGAGCCAAGAACCTTGAGGCAGAGCGCGAGCGGTACCGTGAGTACAACGCGCGCCCGGAACAGGTAGCAAAGCGGAAGGCAAAGCGCCAGTCCGCCGAGGCGAAAGAGGCAGAGCGCGAACGATACCACGCGCGCCGGGCCGCCGGTAAAATCGCGAAACGCGAGCGCACGCCTGAAGAGCATGCTATTCACGTCGCGAAGAAGAAAGCCGCTTGGTACACCCCCGATCGGGTCGCCGCCAAAGAGGCGCGGGAGCGCGAGCGGGAAGCGACAGCCGAAGCGCGGAAAGAGCGCGACAGGCTTTGGAGAGTTGCATACGCCAGGAAGAGAAATACCAATTTTACGCAAGAGGACTACGATTACGCCATGAAAAAACAGGGCGGAAAGTGCGCTATCTGCGCCTCCACTCTGCGTCTTCATGCCGATCATAATCATGTTACAGGTCGCCCTAGAGGTATTCTCTGCCAAAAATGCAACATGGTGGAGGGTGTTATATTCTCCTTGGGATTTTCTCCCAAGGAGTTTGGCGAGAAACTTCAGCTATACTTGGACAAACCAACTATAGCCTAAACAACTCTTGCTTCGGTGTTCAAAATTTGCTCGATCCTGCGAATTGGCACGCCATCAAAAAGCATAACCTTCTTGCCGGCCACGGTCTCCCAGGTGAGGTTGAGGCCCACCTTTTCGAGGATCGCGGTGCGCAGCTTCGAGGCCGTGTTGCGGTTCATGTACCACGCGGCGCGGCCCATGCCGGACGAGCGGATCACCTCGGACGCCTGGATCATCAGGCCGACGAGCGCCTTCAGCTTCGTCACGTCGGTCGTGAGGTCGGACACGTCGATGTTCGCGATGCGGACGACGTAGCGCCAGTCGCGCAGGGCCATGCC
>Ga0182231_1000110_pt1 | contig 21873 bp, 18 predicted proteins | sample G6R1MG_29_FD_129667 | JGI IMG/M metagenome (GOLD analysis project Ga0182231, IMG submission 129667) | Miscanthus phyllosphere microbial communities from Michigan, USA - G6R2_NF_07NOV2016_LD1 MG | ecosystem: Host-associated > Plants > Phyllosphere > Phylloplane/Leaf | place: USA: Michigan...
TGCATTAGGCTTTCTTCTGCCAGCGACCGTCCTCGTCCTGCTGCCAGTAGGCGATGCTATGGCCGGCGGCCTTGGCCTCCTTCCACTGCTCGCGGGCGCGCAGGAGGGCGTCCTGATCGGTGCCATCGAACAGCACGCACAGGCGGGCATAGTCTTCGGCGTTCGGAGGCAGGGGCGCCCCTTCCACGAGGAAGCGGATGGCGGCCCCGTTGGGGTTGGTGTCCTTCAGGGTCAGGACGACGGGCTGGGTCGCGTGGTCCGGGTCCCGATCGGTGCCATGAGGCAGGAAGCTGTCGTCGGAATAGGTCCATAGCCCATCGTCGAGGGCCTGGAGCCGCTCCTCGCTCGCCACCTGGATCGCCGCCCGCCACTGCCGCTCCAGCGAGCGCTCGACGAGGCTCGGCAGGACCCGTTCCAGGGGCTGATGCTGCAGGTGGTAGAACAGGATTTCGGTCACGCCCTCTCCAGGCCGATGGCGGCAGCCGCATTCGGCCAGCGTGCCACCGAGCAAGGTAAGCGCATAACACCGGAAGGGAAGCGCCCGGACGCCAGACGCGGGCGCGGCGCATGGTCCCGCCTCAGACCAGCCGGCTCTGGACGATGGCCGCTCCGATGAAGCTCTGGAACAGCGGATGCGGCTCGAACGGGCGCGACTTCAACTCCGGATGGAACTGCACGCCGATGAACCACGGGTGCCCGACATGCTCCACGGTCTCGGGCAGGAGACCGGCCGGCGACAGGCCCGAGAAGCGCAGGCCCTTGGCCTCGAGGCACTCGCGATAGGCCATGTTGACCTCGTAGCGATGGCGGTGGCGCTCGGAGATCTCGGTGGTTCCGTAGATCTCGGCGATCTTGGTGTCGGGGCGCAGGGTCGCGTCGTAGGCGCCGAGCCGCATGGTGCCGCCGAGGTCTCCGGCAGCCGCGCGCTGCTCCAGTTCGTTGCCGCGCAGCCATTCCGTGAGGAGGCCGACCACGGGCTGAGTCGTCTCGCCGAACTCCGTGGAGTTGGCGTCCGGCACGCCGGCGAGCGAGCGGGCCGCCTCGATCACCGCCATCTGCATGCCGAAGCAGATGCCGAAATACGGGATCCTGCGCTCGCGGGCGTAGCGGGCCGCGCGGATCTTGCCCTCCGCCCCGCGCTGGCCGAAGCCGCCCGGCACGAGGATGCCGTTGAGGCCCTCGAGGAACGGCGCCGGGTCCTCGCGCTCGAACACCTCGGCCTCGATCCATTCGAGGTTCACCTTCACCCGGTGGGCGATGCCCCCGTGGGTGAGGGCCTCGGTGAGCGACTTGTAGGCGTCCTTGAGGCCCGTGTACTTGCCCACGATGGCGATGGAGACCTCGCCCTCGGGGTTGCGCACGCGCTCCGAGATGGTCTGCCACTTGGTGAGGTTCGGCTCGCCCTTCGATTCGATTCCGAAATGCGCCAGCACCTCGCGGTCGAGGCCGGCCTCGCGGTAGGAGAGCGGCACGTCGTAGATGGAGGCGACGTCGCGCGCCTCGATGACGGCGGTCTCGCGCACGTTGCAGAACAGGGCGAGCTTGCGGCGCTCGTCCACCGGGATCGGCCGGTCGCAGCGGCACAGCAGCATGTCGGGCTGGATGCCGATGGAGCGTAGCTCCTTCACCGAGTGCTGCGTCGGCTTGGTCTTCAGCTCGCCCGCCGACGGGATGTAGGGCAGCAGGGTGAGGTGGACGAAGGCGGTGGCCCCGCGCGGCAGCTCCTGGCCGAGCTGGCGGATCGCCTCGAAGAACGGCAGGCCCTCGATGTCGCCCACCGTGCCGCCGATCTCCACGAGAACGAAGTCGAACGCCTCGTTGCCCTCGAGCACGAACGCCTTGATGGCGTTGGTGACGTGGGGGATCACCTGGATGGTGGCGCCGAGATAGTCGCCGCGCCGCTCCTTGGTGATGATGTCGAGGTAGATCCGGCCCGTGGTGATGTTGTCGGCCCGGGTCGCCGGCAGACCGGTGAAGCGCTCGTAATGGCCGAGATCGAGGTCGGTCTCCGCGCCGTCGTCGGTGACGAACACCTCGCCGTGCTGGGTCGGGCTCATCGTGCCCGGATCGACGTTGAGGTAGGGGTCGAGCTTGCGCAGGCGGACCGTGTGGCCGCGCGCCTGGAGCAGGGCCGCGAGAGCGGCCGATGCGAGGCCCTTGCCGAGCGAGGAGACCACGCCGCCGGTGATGAAAACGTACCGCGTCATGGGCCTCGGTCCATAAACAAGGGTGGGCGATTCGCCAAACCGCGAAAACGCTTATCCCCCGCGCAAGCCTCGGCGGGCGCGGAGTGTTGGCGTCTCGGGGGCTTCGATTCGGGTCTCGGGCCCGGGTGGGCCGGTGCCGGCCCGGCAACGGAGCGCCGGACCGACGGAACGGGCGGGCGGATGTCCGCCGGCCGGGATCAGCGCGACTGCGGCGCCTCGGGGGCGGAGGGCGCCACCGGCGCGGCCGGGGCCGGTGCCGGAGCGGCGCCCGGCGCGGCCGGCTGCGTGCCGCCCTGCTGCTGGCGCAGGGTGTCGAGGAGGTTGCCGGCGTTGGGCTGGCCGGCGGGCTGCGTGGTGCCGGCGCCGTCGAGGATCGAGCGCGGGGCGGCGCTGCGATGCGACAGCACGCCGAGGGTCATGCTGGTGGCGAAGAACAGGGCCGCCAGGATCGCGGTGGCCCGGGTCAGGGCGTTGGCCTGTCCGCGCCCGGTCATGAAGCCGGAGACGCCGCCGCTGCCGCCGCCACCGAGGCCGAGGCCGCCCTCGGAGCGCTGGAGCAGCACCACGGCGATGAGGCCGAGGACGACGATGAGGTGGATCGAGATGAGGACGGTCTGCATCGGTTATCCAGGGGCGGCACCGGCCACGGCGCACGCGGGAGGGATCGGGCGCGACGCACGCACCCCGCGTCGGCCGCTCATTCGAGCCGGCTGTTACACCACAACGGGCCGGAACGCCAATGGCCCGCCCGGTCAGCGGGCGTAGGCGCCGACGATCCCCAGGAAGTCGTCGGCCACGAGGCTCGCGCCGCCCACGAGGGCGCCGTCGACGTTCTCGACGGCCATGAGTTCGCGGGCGTTGCCGGGTTTCACCGAGCCGCCGTAGAGGATGCGGACCTTGGCGGCCTCCGGGCCGATGAGCTGGCCGAGCATCTCGCGCAGGGAGGCGTGGACCTCGGCGATGTCGGCCGGCGTCGGGGTCAGGCCCGTGCCGATGGCCCAGACCGGCTCATAGGCGATCACCGTGTCGGCGCCCGTGGCGCCCTTCGGCACGCCGATGGCGAGCTGGGCGCGCACGATGTCGAGGGTGCGGCCCTCCTCGCGCTCGTCCCGGGTCTCGCCGACGCAGATGATGCCGCACAGGCCCGCGCGCCGGGCGCCGAGCGCCTTGGCGTGGACGCCGTCGTCGGTCTCGTGGTGGTAGGCCCGGCGCTCGGAATGGCCGACGATGACGTAGGACGCGCCGAGATCGGCCAGCATCTCGGCCGAGATGCTGCCGGTGAAGGCGCCGCTCGCCTTGGCGTGGAGATTCTGGCCCCCGATGGCGATGGGCGAGCCGTAGACCGCCGCGACGCAGGACGAGATCAGGGTCGAGGGCGGGCAGATGAGGACGTCGACCTCGCCCAGCAGATCCGGGCTCAGGCCGTTGCGCACGGCCTCGACCACGGAGACGGAGCCGCGCAGGCCGTTCATCTTCCAGTTGCCCGCGACCAGTGGCCTGCGCCCCGCCTTCGTCATGGAATCTCCGCTCCGCGTCTCGAACCGTCCAGCTCGGCGCCGGCCCTACCAGATCAGCCGGGCCCGGCGCAAACCGGCGCCTCGCCCGGGGGGCGGTCTTTGCGACGGCGTGCGGATGGTCTATCGCGGGCGACCTTACAGAACGGGGCGGCCCCCGCCGCGCTCCGTTCCCCGAGACGAACCCGGACGCTTCGATGCTGACGAACATGCGCAAGGCGAGCCAGCACTGGCTCGGCAAGATCATCCTCTCCGTGGTGTTCGTCTTCCTCATCGCCGGTGTCGCGATCTTCGGCGTCGAGGAATTCTTTCGCGCGGGCTCCACCAGCACGGTCGCCACCGTGGGCAAGACGCCGATCTCGGCGGAAGCCGTCCGCACCGCCTACCAGAACCAGCTCCAGCGCTACCAGAGCCAGACCCGCCGGACCCTGACGCCGGACCAGGCCCGGGCGCTCGGCCTCGACCGTCAGGTGCTGGCCCAGCTCGTGAGCGAGGCCTCCCTCGACCAGCAGACCGCCTCCCTGGGCCTGAGCATCCCCGACGCCTCCGTCCTGCGCGCCATCCGCGAGGAGAAGAGCTTCCAGGGCGCCGACGGCAAGTTCGATCCGTCGCTGTTCTTCCAGACCCTGCAGCGCGCCGGGCTGAACGAGGCGATGTTCGTGCGCGAGCAGCGCTCCGTGGCCGCCCGCCTGCAGCTCGCCGAGGCCGTCGCGTCCGACCTCCACGTGCCGGCGGCCCTGCGCGAGGCCGTGCACCGCTACACCACCGAGCGGCGCGCCGTGGCGCTGATGATGCTGCCGCCCTCCCTCGTGGGCGAGATCCCGGCCCCCACGGACGACGCGGTCAAGACCTTCTACGAGGAGAACAAGTTCGCCTTCCGGGCGCCCGAGACCCGGGCGGTGAACCTCCTGGTCCTCGATCCGCAGGCCATGGCCAAGCCCGAGGCCGTGAGCCCCGAGGACATCGCCAAGCGCTACGAGGCCGACCGCGCCAAGTACGGCACGCCCGAGCGCCGCACGATCCAGCAGATCGTGTTCCCCGACGAGGCGTCGGCCGAGGCCGCGCGGAAGAAGATCGAGGCCAACGAGGCGCCGTTCGAGGCCGTGGCCGCCGAGAGCGGGGCGGACGCCAAGAACCTGACGCTCGGCACCCTCACCAAGGCCGAGCTGTTCGACAAGCCCGTGGCCGACGCCGCCTTCGCGTTGGACAAGGACGCCGTCAGCCAGCCCGTGAAGGGCCGGTTCGGCACGGTGCTGCTGCGGGTCACCGCCATCGAGCCCGAGACCCGCAAGCCCCTGGCCGACGTCCAGGCCGACATCGCCAAGGCCATCGCGCTCGAGCGCGCGACGAGCGGCATCGAGGCCGCCCACGACGCCATCGAGGATGCGCGCGCCAACACCAAGCCCCTGCCCGAGATCGCCAAGGACCGCGGCCTTCCCCTCGTGGCCGTGCCGGCCCTCAACGCGCAGGGGCTGGACGGCGAGGGCAACCCCGTGGCCGGCATCCCCGACCGCGACGCCACCGTCTCGGCCCTGTTCCGCGCCGAGGTCGGCGGCGACAACGAACCCCTGCGCACGAAGTCGGGCGGCTACGTCTGGTACGACGTGACCAACATCGACCGCGCCCACGACAAGCCCCTGGAGGATGTGCGCGGCGAGGTCGTGGCCCGCTGGCGCGCCGCCGAGGGCGCGCGCCTCCTGGCCGCCAAGGCCAAGGAACTGTCGGACCGCCTCGACAAGGGCGAGAGCGTCGAGGCCGTGGCCCAGGCCGCCGGCCTCAACGTCGAGACCGTCTCGGACATCGCCCGCAACCAGCCCCAGGGCGAGCTCACCGCCGACGTGGTCAACCGCATCTTCGCCACGGCCGTCGACAAGTCGGCCTCGGCGGAAGCCGGCGAGCGCCGCGCCCTGTTCAAGGTCACGGCCGCCACCATGCCGGCCTACGTGCCCGGCACCCCGTCCGACGAGGCCATCGCCAAGCGCTTCCAGGCGACGCTCGCCGACGACGTGCTGGGCGAGTACATCGCCGAAGTGCAGAAATCCGTGGGCATCACCGTCAACCAGACGGCCTTCCGCCGGGCCGTCGGCGGCGGCGAGTATTGATCGATCGATGACGCACACCTTCGACGACGCGGCCTTCGGCGAGGCCTACGAGGCGGGGCGCGCGACCCTCCTCAACCTCACCCTGCTGGCCGACCTCGAGACGCCCGTCGCCGCCTTCCTCAAGCTGCGCGCGCGCCATTCCGGGGCGGCCTTCCTCCTCGAATCCGTCGAGGGCGGCGTCGTGCGCGGCCGCTACTCGATGATCGGCCTCGATCCCGATCTCGCCTGGCGCTGCCGCGACGGCCGGCCCGAGATCGCCCGCGACCCGGGCTTGGCCGACTTCGTCGCCGACGATGCGAGCCCGCTCGCGAGCCTGCGCGCCGTCATCGCGGAGAGCGCCATCGATCCGGACGCCGACGCCGACGCCCTGCCCCCCATGGCGGCGGGGCTGTTCGGCTACCTCGGCTACGACATGGTCCGGGCCATGGAGAACCTCGGCGCCCCGAACCCCGATCCCCTCGGCGTGCCCGACGCGATCCTCGTGCGCCCCCGCGTGATGGTAGTGTTCGATTCCGTGCGCGACGTGATCACCGTGGTCGGGCCCGTGCGGCCGGAGCCCGGTGTCTCCGCCCGCGCCGCCTACGAGGCCGTGCTCGCCCGCCTGGAGCGGGTGGCCGAGGCCCTCGAAGGCCCCCTCCCCGTCGAGGCGCGCATCGATCCGCGCGCCATGGCGCCTCCCGAGCCCGTCTCGAACACCACGCCCGAGCAATATCTCGGCATGGTGGCACGGGCGAAGGAGTACATCGTCGCCGGCGACGTGTTCCAGGTGGTGCTGTCGCAGCGCTTCGAGGCGCCCTTCACCCTGCCGGCCATCGCCCTCTACCGCTCCCTGCGCCGCACGAACCCGGCCCCGTTCCTGTGCTACCTCGATTTCGAGGCGTTCCAGGTGGTGTGCTCGAGCCCTGAGATCCTCGTGCGGGTGCGCGATGCGCGCGTCACCATCCGGCCCATCGCCGGCACGCGGCGGCGGGGCGCGACCCCGGCCGAGGACAAGGCGCTCGCCGCCGAACTCCTCGCCGATCCCAAGGAGCGCTCCGAGCACCTCATGCTGCTCGACCTCGGCCGCAACGACGTCGGCCGCGTCGCGAAGATCGGGTCCGTCACCGTCACGGGCTCGTTCTTCCTCGAATACTACAGCCAGGTGATGCACATCGTCTCCAACGTCGAGGGCGACCTCGACCCGCGCCACGACACCCTCGACGCCCTCGCCGCCGGGTTCCCCGCCGGTACGGTCTCGGGCGCGCCGAAGGTGCGGGCCATGGAGATCATTGACGAGCTGGAGCACGAGAAGCGCGGGCCCTACGGCGGCTGCATCGGCTATTTCGGCGCGCGGGGCGAGATGGACACCTGCATCGTGCTGCGCACGGCCATCGTGAAGGACGGCCGCATGCACGTGCAGGCGGGCGCCGGCATCGTCTACGATTCCGACCCGGCCTCCGAGCAGCAGGAATGCGTCAACAAGGCCAAGGCGCTGTTCCGCGCGGCGGAGGACGCGGTGATGTACGCGAGCCAGGCGCGGCGGGGGCAGTAGCTCTTCCCACCGAACGGGTGCCGCGGCGCCGCTCGTGGAGTGACATCCGTCCGGGATCGGGCGTTTCGTCGTGACCCCCGAGGCCGCGCGGTGTCACGCCTGTGCCGGCCGGCATGGCCGACGGTCCCGCCCGCGCCGCGATACTTCCCGGCTCAAACATTCCGGGCATACGGATCGCGTTCTGTCGATATGACGGCGGGCGAGAGACGATCCGGAGATACGCCTGTTCTTTTAGGCGGCTATATTTAAGTTCTGCGCAAGACCATCGCCGTATAGCCGCCTTCCACGAAGCGGATGCCGCGCCGAGGTCTTGTCATGTACCTGTCATTACGGTCCAAGCTGATCTCGGTCGTCGTCCTCCTCGGAGCGATCGCCGCCGCGATCTCGGCCTTCGCCATCCATCAGGCCGCCGAGCGCGAGCGTTGGGCCGCCCGCGCGGACGCCGTCTGGAGCGCGGGCCTCAAGGCGGGAGAACTCGCCCGCGCCATCGAACACAGCGTCGTCGAGGCGATGTCGGCCTACACCGAGACCGACGCCGACGTGGCGAAGGCCCGCCTCACCGCCCTGAAAGCCGCGCTCGCCGCCGTCGATCGGTCCCGCGCCGCCTTCCTCGACGCCATGGGCGACCGCCTCCCGGCGTCGGAGGCGCGTCGCCTCGACCTCGGCGTGAAGGAGTTCTCCGCCTACCAGAGCGACACCGCCGAGCTCGGCCTCACGGTCTCGCTGAAGGCCGCCCTGATCCAGGCGACGGACGAGGCGACGGTGAAGAACCGCGAACGCATGCTGGCGCGCATCAACGAACTCGGGCGCGGCGCCCTGGCGAGCCTCGACGCGGAGCGGGCCGCCGCGGCCACGGCGCAACTCCGGGCCACCCTCGCCCTCGTCCTGGTGCCGGCGGTGGCCATCGTGCTCGGCCTCGCCGCCTCCTACGCGATCGTCGTCACCCAGGTGCAGCGGCCCCTGCACCGGCTCGAAGGCGCGATGCGACGCCTCGCCGGGGGCGACCTCGATGCCGACATCCCCTTCACCGGCCGCCGCGACGAGATCGGTGCCATGGCCGGCTCCATCGCCGCCTTCCGGCGGGCCCTGGTGCAGAAGCGGACCCTCGACGGAGCGGCGGCGCAGCGGAGCGCGCACGACATCCTGCGGGCCGACGGCCTCGCCGCGGCGACGCAGGCCTTCGAGCGCGAGACCGAGGCCGCCCTCGCGGATCTCGCGGGCTCGGCCGCCGCGATGCGGACGGCGGGCGAGACGTTGACGGATACGGCAACGGGCATGGCCGAGCGCGCCTCCGAGGTCGCGGGTGCCTCCGGCCAGTCGGCCGAAGTGGTGGACAGCATCGCGGGCGCCGCGGAGGAGCTGTCGAGTTCGGCCCGCGCCATCGGAGGCCAGGTGGACCGCACCCGCCGGATCACGGCGGACGCCCTCGCCGATACGGGAAGCCTGGAGGCCACGGTGGCGAGTCTGGCGACGGCCACCTCGGAGATCGGGACCATCGTGGCCCTGATCCGCAGCGTCGCGGAGCAGACCAACCTTCTGGCGCTCAACGCCACCATCGAGGCGGCACGCGCCGGCGCGGCCGGACGTGGCTTCGCGGTGGTCGCCGCCGAGGTGAAGGCCCTGTCCGGCCAGACGGCGCAGGCCACCGACCGCATCGGCGATCAGGTCGCCGCGATCCAGGCCGCGGCCGCGCGGACGGCGGAGGCGAGCGCCTCGCTCCGGGACACGGTCGTCCAGATGCAGATGATGGCCACGGAGGTCGCCGGCGCGGCCGACCAGCAGGGCGCGGCCAGCCAGGAGATCGCCGACGCCATCGCCCGGGCGGCGATCGGGGTGCGGACGGTCTCGGACAGCGTCGCGGGCGTGCGTGCCGCGGCCGCCGCGAACGAGGCGCAGGCCGCCGGGATGCGCACGACCGCCCTGCGGGCCGGCGCGGGCAATGCCCGACTGGAGGCGGCCATCCGCCTGTTCCTGGACCGGGTGCACGCGGCCGAGGCGCCCCTCGCGGCCTGAGACGCAAGCCGGCCTGTTGACCGCCGCGCGATCACCGGCCACATCGGCGGATACCCCCCGGAAAGCCGGCTTCCATGCTCAACGTCCTCGTCATCGACAACTACGACTCGTTCACGTGGAACCTCGTCCACCTGATCGGCCCGCTCTGCGGCGCCATCGACGTGGTGCGCAACGACGGCATCACCGTCGCGGGGATCCGCGAGCGCGCGCCCGACGCCGTGGTGCTGTCGCCGGGGCCGTGCTCGCCCAACGAGGCCGGCATCTGCCTCGACGTGGTGCGCGACCTCTCGGCCGAGATCCCGATCTTCGGCGTCTGCCTCGGGCTCCAGGCCATCGGGCAAGCGTTCGGCGGCGACGTGGTGCGCGCGCCCAGTCCCATGCACGGCAAGGTCTCGTCCATCACCCACCGGGCGTCGGGCATCTTCCGCGGGCTCAACGGCCCGTTCGACGCGACGCGCTACCACTCCCTCGTGGTCGAGCGCACGAATTGCCCGGAGGCCCTGGCCGTGACGGCGGAGGCCGACGGCCTCATCATGGGGCTGCAGCACGCGAGCCTGCCGGTGCACGGGGTGCAGTTCCACCCCGAGAGCATCCTGTCGCATCACGGCACGCAGATCCTGCGGAATTTCCTCGACATCGCGGCGGCCTGGAACGGATCGCGTGACAAGGGCCGGCCCGGCGTGCATTGAACGATGGGTCAGCACTGACTTGGTCTCGTTCCAAACGGCCGGTGGATTCGTTCAGGTGGACTCGTTCAAGCCGCTCCTCGCGAAAGTCGCCGCCGGCACGGGCCTCGACCGCGCCGAGGCCCGCCGCGCCTTCGACGACCTGCTGTCGGGCGAGGTGACGCCGGTCCAGGCCAGCGCCTTCCTCATCGCCCTCAAGGTGCGCGGCGAGACGCCCGACGAGATCGTCGGCGCCGTCGAGGCCATGCGGGCGCGGATGCTGCCCGTGGCCGCCGTGCCGGGCGCCGTCGACGTGGTCGGCACGGGCGGGGACCATTCCGGCAGCTACAACGTCTCGACCCTCGCGGCGATCGTCACGGCGGCCTGCGGCGTGCCGGTCGCCAAGCACGGCAACCGCGCCGCCACCTCGCGGTCGGGCGCCGCCGACGTGCTGGCGGCGCTGGGCGTCCGCATCGGCCTCGACCCGGACGGCCTCGCCCGCTGCCTCGCGCGGGCCGGCCTGTGCTTCATGTTCGCCCAGACCCACCACGGCGCCATGCGCCACGTGGCGCCCGTGCGGGCCGAACTGCCCACCCGCACGATCTTCAACCTTCTGGGGCCGCTCGCCAACCCGGCGGGCGTCACCCTCCAGCTCTTCGGCGTCTCGTCCCCCGCCTGGGCCGAGCCCCTGACCCGGGTCCTGGCCGAACTCGGCAGCGAGCGGGTCTGGACCGTTCACGGCTCCGACGGCCTCGACGAGATCACCGTGACGGGCCCCACCGCCGTGGTCGCCCTGGAGGGGGGCCGCATCGACCGCTTCACCCTCGACCCGCGCGAGGTGGGTCTCGGTCTCCACACCCTCGACGCCCTGCGGGGCGGCGACCCGGAGCACAACGCCGCCGCCCTGCACGGGGTGCTGGAGGGGGCCCGCAACGCCTACCGCGACATCGGCGTGATCAACGCCGGCGCCGCCCTGGTGGTGGCGGGTGCCGCCGCGACCTTGCAGGAGGGCGTGGCGCGGGCCGAGGGCGCCCTCGATTCCGGAGCGGCCCGCGCGACGCTGGCCGCCCTCGTCCACGTCTCGAACGCCTGAAGGCGGCCCCCATGTCCGATCCCGCGACGTCCGATCCCGCGACGCCCGATCCCGCGGCCGACGAGGCGGCGGCCCCCGGGCGCCGCGACGTCCTCGCCCGCATCGAGGCCTACAAGCGCCGCGAGATCGCCGAGGCGAAGCTCAGGGTGCCCCAGACCAAGCTCGAGAAGCGCGTCGCCGGCATGGGCCCGACCCGGGGCTTCGCCGACGCCGTCGCGGCCCACATCGCGCAGGGGCGTCCGGCCCTCATCGCCGAGGTGAAGAAGGCCTCGCCCTCGAAGGGCCTGATCCGCGCCGATTTCGATCCCGCCGCCATCGCCAGGGCCTACGAGGCGGGCGGCGCCACCTGCCTCTCGGTGCTCACCGACACGCCCTCCTTCCAGGGCCGGCCGGAATACCTCACCCAGGCCCGCGACGCCTGCGCCCTGCCGGTCCTGCGCAAGGACTTCCTGTTCGAGCCCTATCAGGTGTTCGAGGCCCGCGCCTGGGGCGCCGACTGCATCCTCGCCATCATGGCCTGCCTCGACGATGACGAGGCGGAAGCCCTGGTCGAGACCGCCCACGACCTCGGGATGGACGTGCTGGTGGAGGTCCACGACGATGCCGAGCTCGCCCGTGCGATCCCGCTCGGCACGAAGCTGATCGGCATCAACAACCGCAACTTGAAGACCTTCGAGGTCTCGTTCGAGACGGCGATCCGCCTCGGCCACGGGGTGCCGGAGGACCGGATCGCGGTGGCCGAGAGCGGCATCTCGGGCCACGCCGACGTGGTGCGGCTCGGGGAGAACGGCCTGCGCACGGTCCTCGTCGGCGAGAGCCTGATGCGCCAGGACGACGTGGCGCGGGCGACCCGGCACCTGCTGTTCGGGGACGCCTGAGACCATGGCCGAACTGACCCATCTCGACGCGGCGGGCGCCGCCAACATGGTCGACGTCTCCGACAAGGCCGCCACCACCCGCACGGCCCGGGCCGTCGGCACCGTGGTGATGCTGCCCGAGACCCTGGCGCTCATCCGCGAGGGCGACGCGAAGAAGGGCGACGTCATCGGCACGGCGCGGCTCGCCGGCATCATGGCGGCCAAGCGCACCCACGAGCTCATTCCCCTCTGCCACCCGCTCCTCATCGCGAAGGTGCGGGTCGATTGCGCGGTTGACGAGGCCCTGCCGGGCCTGCGGGTCTCCGCCGAGGTCAAGGTGATCGGGCCCACCGGCGTCGAGATGGAGGCCCTCACCGCCGTCTCGGTGGCGTGCCTGACCATCTACGACATGGTGAAGGCCGCCGACCGGGGCATGCGGATCGAGGGCATCCGGCTCATGGCCAAGGATGGCGGCCGCTCCGGCGCCTATCTGGCGGAGGATGCCGTTTGAGCGGGCCGATCCCCGTCGCGGAAGCCCTCTCCCGCATCCTCGCCGGCATCCCCGGCCCCGTTCCCGCCGAGACCGTCGCCATCGCGGAGGCCGCCGGCCGCACCCTGGCGGAGGATGTGCGGGCCACCCGCACCCAGCCCCCCTTCCCCGCCTCCGCCATGGACGGCTACGCCGTGCGCGCGGGCGACGTCGCCGCCTGCCCGGCGACCCTGCGGGTGATCGGCACCAGCGCGGCCGGGCACGGCTTTTCCGGTCGCGTGGGCCCCGGCGAGGCCGTGCGCGTCTTCACCGGCGCCCCGGTGCCGGAGGGCGCCGACGCGGTCCTCATCCAGGAGAACGCGGACGCGGACGGCGACCGGGTCGTCGCCCGCGAGCCCGTGGCGGCCGGCCGCTTCGTGCGCCCGAGCGGCCTCGACTTCTCGCGAGGGGCGGTGCTCCTGCGCGCGGGCGAGAACCTGGACGCCCGCCGCACGGCGCTGGCGGCGGCGGCCGGCCATGCGCGCCTCGGCGTGCGCCGGCGCCCCCGCGTCGCCATCCTCGCCACGGGCGACGAACTCGTGGCGCCGGGCGAACCGGCGCGCTGGGACCAGATCGTCGCCTCCAACGCCCTCGCGGTGGCGGCTCTCGCCCGCGAGGCCGGGGCGGAGACCCTCGACCTCGGCATCGTCGGCGACACCCTGGAGGCCCTGGAGGCGGCCCTCGTCCGGGCCGTGGCGGCGAAGGCCGACCTCCTCGTCACCCTGGGGGGCGCGTCGGTCGGCGATCACGACCTCGTGCAATCGGCCCTCACCCGGCAGGGGCTGGAACTCGGGTTCTGGCGCGTGGCCCTGCGCCCCGGCAAGCCCCTGATGCACGGGCGCCTCGGGCCCACCACGGTGATCGGGCTGCCCGGCAACCCGGTCTCCTCCATCGTCTGCGGCCTGCTCTTCGTGGTGCCGGCGATCCGCGCGCTCCTCGGCGACCCGCAGGCGGGCGCCGACCGCAGCGAGCCGGCGATCCTCGGCCACGCCATGCCGGAGAACGACGGGCGGCAGGACTACCTGCGCGCCCGCCTCGACACGGCGCCCGACCGCCTGCCCGTGGTCCACGCAGAGAACCGGCAGGATTCCTCGATGCTCTCCGTCCTCGGCCAGGCCGAGGCCCTGCTGATCCGCCCCCCCCACGCCCCCGCCGCCGAAAGCGGCGCGCCCTGCCGCGTCCTGCGCCTCGACCGCCGCATCCTGTAGCCCCCCCCCGGGGCGCCGCGACGCCTGGACGAAGCCGCCCGATCGGTTCAGGATCGAAGCCGTCGCGCCCACCCGAGGTTTCGCCCCTTGCCGCACTTCGAAGATTTCTACGCCGACAAGCTCCGTGGCGCCCTGGGCGTCACCGACGCCGAATCCGTCCTCGACCTGCGCGGCACCAACCGGCCCACCGCCGAAGCCTCCCTCAACGAAATGCTGGAGCGCAGCCGCTTCGGAAAGGGCAAGACGGTGGCCATCCGCCTCGATCCGCCGCCGGAGGGCGGGGGCGAGACCCTGTTCCAGCCCACCGGGCGCCTGCTCCTCGACGCCAAGCGCAAGGGCCTCGTCGAGCGCCTCCAGACCCTGCCGGCCGGCGACGGTCTCGGCTTCTACGTGGCACTATCGGGCAAGGCCGCGCGTTCGGTGGAGTGATCGCAGCCCCCGTCCGGGCGCACTCCCAGGATTCCCGTGAACCTCCTCGGCCGAAACGTCATCGAACGCCTCGCCCGGTTCGGCTACGGCGCGCGCGGCATCGTCTACTGCGTCGTGGGCGGCCTCGCCCTGCTCGCCGCCCTCGGGCGCGGCGGCCGGGCCGACGACAGCGAGAGCGCCATCCGCTGGGTCCTGGCCGGTCCGTTCGGCAGCGTCCTCGTCGGGCTCATCGCCGTCGGCCTCGTCGGCTTCGCCCTGTGGCGCTTCGTCGAGGGCCTGACCGACGCCGACCGCCGGGGCACGTCGCCCAAGGCCCTCGTGGTGCGGGCCGCCCACGTGGGCAGCGCGGTGATCTACACGGGTCTCGCTATCACGGCAGGCGGACTCGCCCTGGGCCTCGGCCGGGCCCGGAGCGGCGACGGCATGCAGGACTGGACCGCCTGGCTGCTGGCGAAGCCGTTCGGGCTCTGGCTCGTCGGGCTCATCGGCCTCGGGGTGATGGCGGGGGGCGTCGGCTTCCTCGTCAAGGCGGCCACCGGCAAGGTCACGGACCGCCTGAAGCTCGACGCCGGGCAGTGCCGGTGGGCGAAGCCCGTGGGCCAGTTCGGCTACGCGGCGCGCGGCGTCGCCTTCCTCATCATCGGCGGGTTCTTCCTCGCGGCGGCGTGGTATCAGGCCTCCTCCGAGGTGAAGGGGCTGGCCGGGGCCTTCGCGGCCCTGCGGGCCCAGCCCTACGGCTGGGTGCTGCTCGCCATCGTGGCGGCGGGGCATTTCGCCTTCGGTGCCTTCGGCCTGATCCAGGCCCGGTTCCGCCACATCGACGCCCCCGACCTCGACGAGACCGACGACGCGGTCCTGAAGGCGCTCCGCCCCGGCGATTGAACCCGCCGCGTTGACAGGAACGGGCGCGGCGCCGATACCGCGCCTCGGCCGGAGCCCGTACGGGCCGGAGTTCATGCAGCAGCGCACCTACAAGAACCTGGTGATGGCGGTCCACGATGGCGTGGCGACCGCCCTGGCCGTGATCCTCACCTTCGTATTCCGCTTCCACGGCGAGCTCCTCGCCGAGCGCCTGCACGCGCTTCCCCTCTTGCTGCCGCCCTTCGTGGTGTTCGCCGGGCTCGTCTACGCCCGGTTCAAGCTCTACCGCACGAAGTGGCGCTTCGCGTCCCTGCCGGATCTCGCCGGGATCGTGCGGGCCGCGAGCGTGCTGGCGCTCACGCTCCTCGTGCTCGACTACGTGCTCGTCTCCTCGACGATGTACGGGTTCTACTTCTTCGGCAAGATCGCCATCGGCCTGTACTGGGTGCTGCAGATCTTCCTGCTCGGCGGCCCGCGCCTCGCCTTCCGCTACCTGAAGTACACCCGCTCGCGGCAGAGCCAGGCCCGGGCGGCGACGACCCCGACCCTGCTGCTGGGGCGCGGCACCGACATCGAGATCCTGGTGCGGGCCATCGAATCCGGCTCCGTGCGGCGCCTCGCGCCCAAGGGCATCCTGTCGCCGCGCGCCGACGAGGCCGGCCAGACCATGCGGGGCGTGCCCGTCCTCGGCTCGTTCGCCGACCTCGAACGGGTGGTGGCGGATCTCGCCCGCGACGGCAACCCGGTGCGCCGCCTCGTCGCCGTGCCGAGCGCGCTGGCCCCCGAGGCCGCGCCCGACGACCTCATCGCCCGGGCCCGCCGCCTCGGCCTGCCCCTGTCCCGGGTGACGAGTCTGGGCGAGAACATGCGCGACGCCGGCCTCGCGCCCCTGGAGATCGAGGATCTGCTCCTGCGCCCCACCGTCGCCATCGACCGGCCGCGCCTGGAGCGCCTGCTCAGGGCCAAGCGGGTGATCGTGACCGGGGGCGGCGGCTCCATCGGCTCGGAGATCTGCGCCCGGGCCGTGGCCTTCGGCGCGGCGGCGGTGCTCGTGGTCGAGAGTTCGGAGCCGGCGCTCCACGGCATCCTCAGCCGGCCGGATCTGGCCGAGGCGGGCGCCGAGATCACCGGGGTGCTGGCCGACATCCGCGACCGCGACCGCCTCGACGCGGTCTTCGCCGCGTTCCGGCCGGACTACGTCTTCCACGCCGCCGCCCTCAAGCAGGTGCCCTACCTCGAGCGCGACTGGACCGAGGGCATCAAGACCAACGTGTTCGGCTCCATCAACGTCGCGGAGGCGACGATGGCGGTCGGCGCCCGGGCCCTCGTGATGATCTCCACCGACAAGGCCATCGAGCCGGTGTCGCAGCTCGGCGCCACCAAGCGCTTCGCCGAGATGGTGGCGCAGGCGCACGACGCCGCGCAGGGCTGCGCGCCCGACGCGGTGCCGACCCGGCTCATCGCCGTGCGCTTCGGCAACGTGCTCGGCTCCGTCGGCTCCGTCGTGCCGGTGTTCAAGGCGCAGATCGCCCGGGGCGGCCCGGTCACCGTGACCGACCCCGAGATGGTGCGCTACTTCATGACCGTGCGGGAGGCCGCCGACCTCGTCCTCACCGCCGCCTCGCACGCGGACCGCGAGGCGCGGGTCGCCACCTGCGCCGACGGAGTGGACCAGCGCGCCGCCGTCTACGTCCTGAAGATGGGCCAGCCCGTGCGGATCGGGGATCTGGCCGAGCGGATGATCCGGCTCGCCGGCTTCGAGCCCGGCCTCGACATCGACATCGTCCACACGGGGTCGCGGCCGGGCGAGCGCCTCAACGAGATCCTGTTCGCCCGCGAGGAGCCCCGCGTCGCCCTCGACGGGATCGACGGCGTGATGGCGGCGCGGCCCGTCTTCGCCGACCGGACGGTCCTGGCGGGCTGGGTCGCGCGCCTGCACGCGGCGGTGGCGCGCCAGGACCGGGCGGCGGCCGAAGCGGTGTTCGGCGAGGCGATCCCCGATTTCCGCAATCGCCCGGCGGCGGAGGGGGAACCGCAGGGTCCGATCCCGGTCGGTGCCTCACGCGAAACCAGGGAACCAACGGCCGCGCTTCCGAATTGAGGCGCTGACCCGAACGTCAGGCACCGGGCCGACCGGACGTCACCGGCCCCGGTCCGTCGATCCGAGGAGAAAATCTTGCAGCGTGTTTCCAAGCTCCTGGCCGGCGGCGTGTTCGCGGCGGCCCTCGGCCTCGCCGCCGCGCCGGCCTTCGCGCAGGGCATCTCCATCGGCCCCGGCGGCGTTCAGGTCGATCCCGGCTACCGGCGCGGCTACGACGACCGCGGCCCGCCGCGCAGCGAGCTGACCCGGGGCGAGGCCACCCGCATCGCCCGCCGCGAGGGCCTCGTGGACGTCGACGGCGTCGACCGGCGCGGCCCCCGGATGATCGTGCGCGGCTCGGACCGGCGCGGCGACGACATCTCCGTGGTGCTCGACAGCCGCTCGGGCGACGTCCTCGACGTCCGCCGCTGAGCCTTCGGGATCATTGGAACACAGGGCCTGGCGCGATGCGCCGGGCCTTTTTTCATGCGGTCTCGTCCGGTTTCCGCCCGATCGGTTCGGTGAGATTGTGAGACGCGGGTGCCCCATCCCGAACCGCAGCACCAGCAATTCCAACCGCTCGTCGAATGTCTCTTTGCGCCGGCGTGAAGCGCGACAGGCCCCCTCTCCTGGAAGGAGAGGGTTGGGGTGAGGTGTGGGACCTTTTCGGAGAGTTCGCACACCTCACCCTGTCCCTCTCCTTTCAGGAGAGGGGACCCGCGCTGTGCACGGGATATGTGCGGTAGCTCTACGGCAGAGCGAGACCGTCACGACCGAGCGTTTCGACTGCCTCAACTGGCGGCGGTTTCGCCTCGGGCGAAGGCGGCGAGTCCGTCGCGTGTCGTGTGCGACGGAGTCCATCCCAGGGCCGACAGGCCCTCGGCCCGCGCGACGAGGCCCGTCGAGAGCCGTGAATACGCCTCCTCCCGTCCCGCCAGACGGCAGGCGACACCGACGAGGCCGGGCGGCACGGTGACGAGCTTCGGCGCCCGGCCGAGCCCGTGGCGCAGGGCCGCGATCATCTCCGGCAGGCTCGGGGGATCGGGTTCGGCGACGACGAGCGCCCGGCCGAGGGGGGCCGGCGCGGCGAGCGCCGCGGCGACGGCCGCCGCGAGGCTGTCCACCGAGACCAGGGAGCGGCGCGCCGAAAAGCCCCCGAACGGCAGCGGATAGGGCGTGCGCGCGAGGCGCAGCAGTGCCGCCATGTTGCCCTTAACCCCGGCGCCGTAGACGAGGACCGGCCGCAGGGCGACCCAGTCGAGGCCGGTCTCCGCGAGGGCCGCTTCCGCCGCGAGCTTCGATCGGCCGTAGGCGTCCGTCGGCAGGGGCGCATCGGTCTCCGAAACGATGCCGGCGGCGCTCGGCCCGGTCTGGGCGCGAATCGAGGACAGGAACACGAAGCGGCGCACCCGGGCCTTCGCGGCGCATTCGGCCAGGCGTCGCGTGGCCTCGGTGTTGGACGTGCGGTAATCGTCCTCGGGCGTGCCCGACATGGCGTGCGCCAGACCGGCCGAATGCACGATGGCGTCGACCCCGGCCAGCGCCGCCGCCATGTTCATCGGGCGGCTGAGGTCGCCCACCACGGCGCCGCTCGCGCCCTCCGGCACCGCGACGGGCCGGCGCAGGAGCACGCGCACGCGGTAGCCCCGCGCCGAGAGGGCGTGGAGGAGATGCCGGCCGATGAAGCCGGTGGACCCCGTCAATGCGATGAGCGGTCCGCTCACGTCGTCTCTCCCCGCCCCGCCGTCCGGGGGCGCCCGAAGGCGTGCAGGACGCAGGCCACCCCGGCGGCCCCCGCCACCGACGCCAGGACGGTGACCGGCCAGGACGGCCAAAGCAAGGTCGCGCCGGCCAGGGCCGCCAGGGCGAGGTTGAGGACGAACACCCGGCCGACGACGGCGATGACCGAAAATCCGTTGCTGGTGGCGCGCTGGTACCAGTGCGAGCGATGGGCCTGCCAGACCGGCTCCCGCCGCAGGATGCGGCGCCCCAGGGTCAGGGTCGCGTCGGCGAGGAAGTAGAGCGGCAGCAGGATGGCGGCGGCGAGCCCGCCCTCGGCGGCGAGGCGGTAGAGCAGCCACGCCCCGAGGAGGCCGATGGGCAGGGAGCCGACGTCGCCGAGGAAGAGCCGGGCCACGGGCCGGTTGAACGGCGCGAAGCCGAGCAGGCCCCCGAGGAGTGCCGCCGCGACGAGCATGGGCAGGAACGCCACGCCGCCCAGCAGGCCGAGCAGCACCAGGGCGCCGGCGAGGGGCACGAACCCGGCGACACTCATCCAGTCGAGCCCGTCCATGAAGTTGACGAGGTTGACGAACCAGACGCCCGCGAGGATCGCCACGCCGCGCTCGACGGTCAGGGGCAGGCCCGGCATCAGGCGCCCGCCGACCGCCGTCACCAGGGCGGCGACGACGAGGGTCTGCACCCCGAGGCGGAGCGAGGCCGGCAGGGGCCGGATGTCGTCGACGGCGCCGAGAATCGCGAGGAGCAGGACGGCGTGGGCGAGAACGAGCGCTTCGAGGCCGTCGAGCCCGGCCCCGCGCAGGGCCAGCACCGCGCCGACGCTCGCGAGCACCGCCAGCACGACGGCGATGCCGCCGCCCTGCGGCGTCGGCACCGTGTGGCTGGAGCGGGCGTTGGGGCGGGCGAGGGCATAGCGCCGGAGCAGCGGATGCAGGGCGACGATCAGCCCCGCGCTCAACCCGGCGGCGAGGGGAACGGCGACGAGCGGGGCGAGGAGCATGGGCGGTCCGTGGGGCATCCGGGCGGCGTAGCGTATGCCGTGAGCGCATCTCCCCTCCCCCTTGCGGAGGGCGATCGCATCGGGCTTTCAGGGCTGCCGGGAGGTTCTTGGCGCTCCGTCATCCCGGGGCCGCGCAGCGGAACCCAGGATCCGGAAACACGGGTTGCGTCAGGTCTTGCACTGTCGGCGGCTCCGGATTCCGGGTTCGCCTTCGGCGCCCCGGAATGACCGTGTGGTCCATCTGCGATCGCCCTGCCCTTGCGGGGAGGTGGGGCATTCGACCTTCCGAAGGGGCCCTCGGGCCCGCATTCCTCCGATCAGAACACCTTCTCGGCGTCGGTGCGGGGGGCCACCCCGTCCGCCCTGTCGGCGGCCTGCTTGTCCAGCGACCGGTTCACCACCTTGGCCAGCCCGACCATGATGGTGTCGAGGACGTAGTCCTTCGGCGTGTAGACCGCCGTGACGCCCATGTTCTTGAGCACGAGTTCGTCGTCGGGCGAGATGATGCCGCCCACCACCACGGGGATATGGTCGAGGCCGGCCTCGCGCATCTTCGCCTTCACGTCGCGCACGAGCGGTACGTGGCTGCCCGAGAGGATCGACAGGCCGACCACATGGGCGCCGGTCTCCTTCGCCTTGGCGACGATCTCGGCCGGGGTCTGGCGGATGCCGTCGTAGGTCACGTCGAAGCCGACATCGCGGGCGCGGAGCGCAATCTGCTCGGCGCCGTTGGAATGGCCGTCGAGGCCGGGCTTGCCCACCACGAGCTTCGGCGTTTCGCCGAGGCGCTCGCCGAGATCCGCGATGAGGAGCTTGGCTTCCTCCGCCGCGCCCGACGACACGGTCTCCAGGGTCACGCCCGTTGGGGCGCGGTACTCGCCGAACACCTGGCGCAGGCGCCCGCCCCACTCGCCCGTGGTGACACCGGCCTTGGCGGCGGCGATGGAGACCGGCATGATGTTGGCACCCGAGCGCGCCGCCGCCTCGAGATCGGCGAGCGCCGTCTCCACGGCCTTGTCGTCGCGCTGCGAGCGCCAGGCGCGGATGCGCTGCTCGGCCTCCATCTCCACGGTCTCGGACACGGTGAAGATCGCGCCCTCCCCGGCGGTGAGCGGCGAGGGCTCGCCGGCCTGGAACTTGTTGACGCCGACGACCACCTGATCGCCGGCCTCGATGGCCGAGATGCGCCGGGCGTTGGATTCGACGAGCGCGCGCTTGAGGGCGCCGGTCTCGACGGCGGCCACGGCCCCGCCGATGCCGCCGATCTCGTCCAGCGCCTTGCGGGTCTCGGCCTTGAGGGACTCGACCTTGGCGTCGATCACCGTCGAGCCGTCGAAGATGTCGTCGTATTCCAGAAGATCGGTCTCGAAGGCGAGGATCTGCTGCATCCGCATGGACCATTGCTGGTCCCAGGGGCGCGGCAGGCCCAAAGCCTCGTTCCAGGCCGGCAGCTGCACGGCGCGGGCGCGGGCCCGCTTCGACAGGGTCACGGCCAGCATCTCGATGAGGATGCGGTGGACGTTGTTCTCTGGCTGCTGCTCGGTCAGGCCCAGTGAGTTCACCTGAACGCCGTAGCGGAAGATGCGCTTCTTCGGGTCGGTGATGCCGTAGCGCTCCTGGGCGATCTCGTCCCACAGCTCCGAGAACGCCCGCATCTTGCAGATCTCGGTGACGAACCGCATGCCGGCGTTCACGAAGAACGAGATCCGGCTGAACACGTCGGCGAAGCTCGCCTCGTCGAAGTCGGGGTCGTCCCGCACGGTGTCCAGCACCGCGATGGCGATGGCGAGGGCGTAGGACAGCTCCTGCACCGGCGTCGCCCCGGCCTCCTGCAGGTGGTAGGAACACACGTTCATCGGGTTCCACTTCGGCACTTCCTTGGTCGTGAACAGGATCACGTCCTTGGTGAGCCGCAGGGAGGGGGCCGGCGGGAACACGTAGGTGCCGCGCGACAGGTACTCCTTGATGATGTCGTTCTGCGTCGTGCCCTGGAGCCCCGCGAACGGCGCGCCCTGCTCCTCGGCCACGGCGAGGTAGAGCGACA
>Ga0182231_1000112_pt1 | contig 21648 bp, 13 predicted proteins | sample G6R1MG_29_FD_129667 | JGI IMG/M metagenome (GOLD analysis project Ga0182231, IMG submission 129667) | Miscanthus phyllosphere microbial communities from Michigan, USA - G6R2_NF_07NOV2016_LD1 MG | ecosystem: Host-associated > Plants > Phyllosphere > Phylloplane/Leaf | place: USA: Michigan...
CCGACTGAAGGAATAAGAAAAACCAATTCCCGAATAATACACTGAACGAATAATAGAACCACACAACTACCTCTTGTCTGGTACTCTCTTTAATAATTTTGATCCTTGGCGGCCTCTCTCTCTGAGTGAGTTAAGAGAAAAAGTAGACGGAGACGACATCAATCCCGAGAAGTGTGTTTGCTCTAGCAGAGCATGAATTTGAACTATTCTACTTAGCAAATGAGTTTTTGGAAAAAGAAATGACAATGGGAAATGAAGCCAGGAAAAGATGAGTTGACAAACTACACTACACTCTAGATGATTTTGGGCGGGTACCGGCTCAAAAGCAGTGGCCTTGATCTTCTTTCCCGGCTGGAAATTGCAGTCATGAAGGCTTATCTCCCGCTTCTTATTGAAAGCAAATAATAAGATCAAAACAGATTCTAGGGATTGCGTTCGTTGGCGGACTCAACCTGACATCTTACGACACGAACTGCTCCCAAAGAGGGAGGCCTAGGGCGAAAAGCCAGTATTGAAGTAGTGGATGATTGTTTCGTCGGAGATGACTTATATAACTACCACTGACTTGATTCTCTTGGTGCGCTGCTGGAGTGGATGTCAAACCGGCACTAGTGGGGGACTCCTATGAATTGTTTGGTTTGTTATCTCTTTGTGAGCTTTGGATCAATGACCAGATTCCCGCTATTATAAGTTCGAAGAACTTGCAGCTGATCGATTGCAAGCTTGTCTAGCTTTTCCTCTTCCCCACCTAAACGAATGAAATGGATGCTCTGACTCCCGCACTCGGGAAAAGGGGAGCTACTTAAACTGACAACTCTATGCTATCTTTTAGATTAGGCCCGGAAAACTCTTAGCTACTTTTAGGTTGGGATCCAGCGAGAGAAGATTGAGCTACGCCCTGTACTACGTTACTTCCGGATTCACTTATGGGTGTACTGCTAAACTTTCAAGCTCGGAGTTATGGATGTACTGCTAAACAGCCAAGGTCGGAGCTTTTTTTCAATAAGAGTTGAAAGCAAATTGGTAATATAAATGCTATTACTTAATTAACCATTTTTGGATGCAACACATGAAACAAAGAAGTAGTAGTTATCAATGAATGCTTTGACATGAGAATCCCATACCCTTTTGTTCCTTTGCATTGAAGGATCTTTGTTCGGCTAGTGAATTGAAAACTCCTCGCAGTACTTCTTCGCTTATCCAGTGGTGGGTCGATAGTAGGAGATATGGGTGGTAGTCCAAAGATTGGATATGGAATGGGTTTCGAGGATTTCCAAGAGCAGATTGAAATCTGTGTTATGGTTTTAGGGTTTGTCAACCAAGTGCAGGAAGATGGAAATATAAATGATATCGGTGAAGATGCAGCAACTAGCACAAGTGCCTCCAATTGCACATCAGGAGAAGATGTCACTACAGATCCTGCAACCTCAAGAGGGAGCAGCCTGTCCGTCCTATTTAAAAGACTTTGGATTTTTTCTCCGTTCACTTACAATAAATAATATATTTTTTGGTCGATCTGAAAACCTTATTCAGAGTTCGCTTCATTCGGAAGTAAGTCAACTTCTTCACTGGGATGCCAAAGGACAGGAGACATTCATTCACAAGTAGGGTTTCGGACAATTAATTCATTCAATCCTTAACTTCAATGCGGAAAGCACATCCTCTCTTCTAGAACCAAAGAACTTGCTTTGCTATAGGACTCTCAACCCTCTTCTACAGCGCTTCCCTCTCCGACGAAGAGCCCAGCCAACATCAAGATTCGTTGAAACGTACCTTTATGCAAACCTCTGAGCGACCATTGCCCCTTGGATGGACTCGAACCGTTCATTCTCGCGCGGATACTCTATACTATGGATGCGTTTGGCTTTGACTCATCAAAACCCTTCTCAATAAGCTCAGCCACTGATTTGGAATCGACTTAAAGAATGATCTTCCTCCCTTTTTTATTAGTATTTCCTCCACGCATATCAGATAGATTTCTTCTCGTGGACTAGCTTCCTTTTCTACGTTGTGATTCTTAGGGATCTTTTTTCTCCGAACCAACCAGGGCACCCAAGCGTTCAAACGTTACCCCCTCTTTCGACTTTCTTCTTTTTGAACCCTCAAAACACGAAGAATGTAAAGCCTACATCACCGCAGATGAGGATCGGGAACCCGGCTTCTAGGTGGTCAAGCTAGCGTATCAGTCAATGTTGTAGATGTTCAGTAATAGCCAAGCCTAGCGATGCGTCTTCCCAGCCTGCGATCTGAGACACCTTTGTCTGAACCAAAATCTAGCTCTTGAGACTTGACTGGCATATTTTGGACTCAATGTCATCATAAAAGAGTTTCCATTGGCATGATGATAACTCGCATATTCTTAGAAATACAATGCCAGGTTTCACAGCCTTTCCGCCGCCTTCCACTTTCCTGGTAGCAAGAAGAGATTCCTCCCAGTGATCCAAGGGGCAATACCACCTTACCTTGAATTCCAGACTTCGAAGAAAGAATCACAGTACTCACTCAACCTATAAAACAAGTCTTTCGCTTGTTTGGTCAAACTTTGCAACCCATATTATTTCTGCTTCATCATTCCAAATTTCGATTTCACAGACCTACTCACTCAGCCTATAAAAAAGAAGCAAATGAGACTAAGAAATAATGTAGAGACTGACAATAGAGGATTTCCATTCTTCTGACTATCTGCTACAGAAGTATGATCTCTGTCACTGAGAAGTTCTCCCTAGCCTCTTCTTTCCATCAACAGGTGATTGGGAGCCTAGTTGATAAGGCGCGCAGCGAAGACGGATGGAAAACACAAATTGACTAAGCCTTGGCTATGCTATTAGTCTCAGTTGCATCAAGTAGCAGTACCATTCTATGGTCTCTTAGCTGGAGTTCCCTCCTTTCTGGAGTTCACGACTTCTTTTAGATGTCCGAATGTTGAGCCGATATAGCTTCTTTACAGCCGGTGGGAAGTATGGAAAAAATCATAGGCCTTTCTTAATACATAGAAACTACATCTGAGGAAGATGCGGATCTAAAGATACGTAAGAGGAGCTCAACCCGGCGGTAGGGGTGTATAGGAGGTGTTCCGGCAATCAACCTGTCTTAATATGTTGTTTGCATTATATAGATTAGAACAAAAGAGGATTTAATACCTTGGGGCCAGTTGCTTATACAGCACATATTGAGTTGTTGAAGTTAGGGCTAGAGCTACTAGAGCGGAGTTTGAATAGAGGACTTTGATTGAAAGAAGAGGGGAGAGAAGAAAAGAGTAAAACGAAGTAAAAAGAGTACGAGGTCTGACCAGTAGTATATTATCTTGAATGCGGAACATCGTTTTCTGTTGAAAAAATAGTAGAATGATCGATCGGAGGTTCGAATTGGCTTCATTTGCTTTCAAGCATCCCTTTTTCTGCGCTCGCTTACTTTTCTTCTGCATAGTTAGTGGCTTGACTTCCTCTCAGGAAGAGCCCCGTGATTCTGTGGAAACTACTCTGTCCTCGTCGTCTCTCGCCTCTGTAAGAAAGTCTGCTCTCGTTCGCTCTAAAGTAAATTTTCTATGGGATTTCCTATAGAGCAGAGCCCTAAAAGTTAAGCGAAGCCAAGCGAAGCTAACACTTTCTCTTCTTTTTTTTGAGACACTAGGCTAGAGCTCAAGCAAGCGGTTTAGGTAGAATGTATGTCTTTTCATACAAAGCAAACAAAGACGTTGACGTAGTTTGAATAGGGCATTCGCCACCAGCTTTGCAGTTTAGAAAAAAAAAAGACGTAGGGCTTGAAAGCCTTTAGCAAGTAATCCCTTTTCGCCTTCCCCTGCTTCCGTTCACTTCTCCTACTTCCTTTTCTTCTGTTTCATTCTGGCTGGACATTTCTGTCCTCACTCCTTCCAATTTCACTTACTTTACCCCCACTTCAAGGTGTAAGTGTTCACATCTAATGTAAATGGACTTAAGGTTCTCAGCCAATCCATGCCCAAAACCATGTATGTCATAGGACTCTAGTTCAATCACTCTCAAATAGAATTCAAAGTTATGCCCCTGCCCCACTTTATCCCTAGACATTTTCCTTCACTAGTCATCTTTTGTCCATTAGCAACTGTGATGATCATGGGCAAGGTTCTGGTGATGAGGAGCTTGTTCAATTTAGCCACTTGAATGTCTAGAAAACTCATGTTGCTACCTAAGGATTGTAATTGATTTTTTCTTGAACTTCCCCTTCAGTTTGAGAGTTTCTGATCCGGTCCCCTTCCAATGCATTTAATGAGATCCTGGGCTCTTCTACAGGTTACTCTCCTAAGTGGTGGATTGACTATCCTGCTTGTTCTGGATCTTGATGGTACGACGGGTAAGACCGAAGAGGCGGGTGAAAAGTACCCATTATATAGGTGAGGCAAGATATGCTTGTCCCGAGGCTTTCATCATTCCCATTTCATTCATCCGTTCAAGTCGGAGCCAACGATGTAAACCCAGAAGCATTCACTACGGTCATTCTCAGGGGGGGCTCGTTTCTGATTTCACAATCACTTGAAAAAGCTTTCCTATCGGGTTGACTACTACTCTGAAACGTTTGCCAGTGGATTTACGGAGCCAAGTCATGCTCAAATAATGGGCGGCCAAGGCTTTGATCTTTCTTTATAGAAAACAATATCCAAAATTGTAAGTAGACGTAGGAATCGATCTATTGAAGTCTGAAGTAGTAGATTGATGAGAATCCTATCAGTATAGAACTATGAGCCAAGGTGAGTAGCCTACTGTAGAGCATAGCATGGAATTTCTGCCCTGACGGGACATTCGGTATACGACCTCTGCGTTCCACTGAATCATTGGAACTGCTGTGAGCCAACTCTTTCTCAACAGTCTAAAATGACTCAGTTGATGGATATAGCTAGCTAAAGCCTCAAAGGCAAGTAAAGAATCAGCCAACAAGGTTTGCCATAACGTTTTTGAGTAGTTTGACAAACGAACGCTTGACTTCCAGACCATAAAAACCTAATAGGTCTGAGTGAAAGATTGATTTTCGTACATAATGAATAGAAAGAATGGAATTTCCGATCGTACTCTTTTTTATGCCGGGGAGTTGCCGCTGGGGACCATGATCGAGAAGGCATTTTATTTGCCGTAAAAAGATGAAATTTATCACTTCCTGCCGGGTACTCGTTTTATGCTTATTAAATAAGAAATTCTCACTTGGTTGAGGGCAAAGAGAGCGGCTCCATTGATTGTGAAAGCTAGTCTGTTATTCCAGGAGTGGAATTTTCATTCAAAAGTTAGTAATTTGAAATAATAGGAAAGCTTGGTATTTTTGGTATAGAATGCAAACTTCCAGCTTCCTTGGATTTTGCAATATGACTGGTGGCCTAGTCTCAAGGAGCCGGTGCAATTTGGTACTTCATGTACTTTTTATTCCCAGCAGAGCAACTGGGTCACTAAAAAGTCCTTTCTTTTCATCATGGTGCATAAAGAACTCTCTCACAATTGCATCTAAATTGAAGTTTGAAAAAAAACCATTTCACTTACGGCGGGATGAGAAATCCAGAGAAAATGTTCCATGTCAAATCCTGATGCGACAACTGCGGCTATGTGAAAGTTCAGTGACATTGCAACTGACATCATCCCGTAAAGGGTGTGTGGTATAAGAATGGTTCAAAACATGACGAAGCAAAACCAAAGAAACTTGGCAAAGAAAACCTAGAACTAGGAAAGCTAGCTGTAGAGAAGATGGATTCCCAGGAAGCTCAGTGTGAACATGCGAAAAACTTCACAACTCAAGCTCTGTTTACTGGCGCCTTGGATCGCTTTACCATTCACTTCGTGGAACTCGCTTGTCTGTCGCGTCGTATTCCTGAACCAAACCTGGAATGAAGCTTTAGCAGGCTCCTTTCATGTCTTCCACGTCACCCAGCTACTAGTTCCCTCTTTACGCCGTTCCAAGCTAGCTTGTGAATGAAGGATTTCCTGCGCAGTCGGAATATTAAAATAAGCTATTGCTCATTTGATGAAAAAGATTTGAAACGCAGACCTCTTAGCTTACATACAGACTTCGCCAAACCAGGCTGGCACCTTCTTAGCTTGCTTTGCTCGCTTTCGGGTAGGTATCTTCCTCCTCGCCGGGAAACTAACCCAAAACCTTCACATCGCAGGAGCGGATTCAACTGCCTTCCGCCGCCTTTCCTTATGGCTCGTTCCGCATGCTGTAATTCAAAAAGTCAGACTTTTATGCGTAATTTTCATTATTCATTTCATTGCTCGAAGCTGGCTCGTATTTCAGGTTTTCCTAGCGTATGTAATGTCTGGCCGCCCCTTCCTTGTTCAGGAATTCCTGGCCATGGGCGGTATTCACTTTATATCGCGTTCACAAGCTTCTTCTGGCGTACGTAATGTGAGGTCTTTCCTTCGCTCCGCTACTAGTTCTCCTGGGCCAAGATTGATTTGGGGCATCATGTTCAATTGTGAGTTGGACAGTTCGTTCCGGATCTGCATAGTCAGAAAATCTCGTTCCAACCGGTCATGAAAGTTAGTGGAAGTGTATGACTGCTTTCTTTGTTAGGTGATTGATAGACTTTCGTTTTCCATAACTCTCGAGCTCATTCATCGTAGAAAGCGTGCATTGTGCTCTTCCTATCGTCGTATAAAGGTGTCTGTTTTTCAGAAAGAGAGCAAAGCTGCCAGAAAAGTAGAATGCCGTGAACAAGGGTGGTTTAAAATCGTGCGTGAACCCCAATTTCCACTCAATGCGATAAAAGCGGAGGCCTCTCTCTCCGGGCTAGAAACAAAAACGAAAGTGCTTGCATTCCATTAGCTAGAACCCGACAGTCGAAGGCGTCTAAAAAAACTGGTGCGGGACTGATCTAGAAAGATTCAATGAAGGAACTGGCCTTACTGAATGAAAATATAGCTCAGAAAAAATAAATCACTGTACGATACGGAATTCCCTGAAAGCGAGTATGGTAGAGACGCCTTCCTTGGAAGGAAGAAAAGGAATCCTTATAGCTTAAAATTCCACTCCTTGCACCTTCCAGGTACCCCCTCCGATACACAGCTTTACTGATTATGTTCTTACCATTAGCAACCATAACCACTATGGGAAATGTTTGTACCAGCTTGGCTTTGATTTCTTAACCTAAAGTTTCCTTTCCCTCAGAAACCAGCAATTCCCAGATCAGAAATCCTATTTCCAGCTCCTCTAGTTTTCTTAAACCAGTACTGTTTCTTTTTCCAGCAGGGATATTACCGAAAAAAGGGCTTCCGTTCAAAGCAAAGGATCTCTCCTCAGACTAATAGGAAGAAAGGATCTCTCCGAGGTGGTGGGGATACCATAATTGAGAAATATCATGTGCTTTCTTTATCCCGAGATCCGCTCCTTGGCCCGGCATCGCGATAATAGTCCTTGGCAAAGAAGCAGGAGCCTTTCTTCCAGGAGCCTTTCACCAAAGAGAGCAAAACAGTTCTGTAAGTGGCAGATCAAAGCCTGAAGTAAAGTGCCTGGTTGTCTTAGTATTCTAAGTAAAGCATTTCATTCTCCAAGCTTTCAGGATATCTCTTCGTTAGCCTTTTGAATTCAGCTATCAGTGTGAAGATGAGCATCTATCTTTCTTTTAAGGATTTAGTGTGTGTGCTTGTTCTTAAGGGAACGTGCAAATCACCCAATCATATCAGGATGGATCCAATGGGTGTGATTTTTGTCTGTATTGATCACTTACCTACGCTATAAGAAGAAGGGCGTCATGGAAGAGTTTGGTGTCCAAAGCCACACCTTCTTTCCCCCATAGGAACAGAGGTCAGGAGCTGTCGGCAGGGCGCTGCATTCAATCTGACTGATGGCTCAAGATAAGTTGGAGACGTACTTTAGATAGATAATTTATGTATTTCGCTATTTCGAATACCAAAACTCAAGCAGTGCTAATTTGCTAATCCAAGCCTTATCAATAATACCAACACGCCGTCTGATCCAAGATTAGCAACCTCTCTTTCTCTCATAGAGAGAACCTCACTGACGCATTCAGGGCTCTGCAGTTGAAGCGTTCCTACCATCCATATATAGGGAATACACACCGTCGGCTTGTCGATCCGGGATCGCCCAGGATCGGGTGGAAGGTCGGAGAAGCCAGTCTTCAGTGGTGCTTCCTTGGCAGGCGGATAGTAGATCAGAGAGGCAGGCCAGTAGAATATGGAGTGGTTTTCGTTCTCTTGTTATTTTTTTATGGCTATAAGTCTTTCTGTCTTGGATTCGTAATGTTTGGCCATTAGGTTTGAATTGCCTTCTCTTTCTGTCTTGGATGTGAATTCTTTTACTTATCCTAAAATTAGGAGAGTCGTTGATATGGTCTTTCTTGGCTTTGGCTTTCAAAGTGCAGGTTGAAAAGAGTGCTCCATATCCATATATGTGCTTGGAGGGAAGGCCACATCTTTAATTGTATTCTTTTTGAGGTCATCCTCTTCAGCCTGTGTTAGTAGTGCTAGTTTTGAGTTTCTTTTTCTTCCCTACTTAGGGGTTCTATAGAAAGGCTTAGAGGATCCTATAGTGTCAGTTTATGTTGGAATTGCTTTGCTCTTTTCTTTACAGCTTAAGCAAATAAGCTTGAAAGAAAGTGCTTTTATTTGAGTTGAAATGAAAGAAGAAATCGTCTATCTAGACAGAGTATGTGTATTATTCGGTCCATGCTTGCCCTTCTAGGCCCTTTAGATCTATATCTATCTTACTATCGAAAAGGGTTTTAGGAGGAGCAGAGCAAGTCGCGTTTACAGCCAGCAGTTCTTATGGGATAGATTCCTTTTTTTAAAATACTGATGTGACTTTGATCAACTCATTCTACTCGTTGATTGCCTCACACGCACCTTTAGTTTACTTATCTTTTGAAGTGGAAATAGCAATAGAAATAGGAAGACTATCATCATTGCCGGAGCTATTCCATTCCCGCGTAACCCTTGCTTTTCAGGGGAGGAGGTTCACCATCAGAAAGGCATGGGACAACAAACTCTCTTAAAGCTTTCTTCGAATAAGTCTTTCGCTTGACTTGGCTTAACGGCTTTAGTTCTGTAAATGCTTTCGTATGAAGCTTGAGTCAAGTCTAGTCTCATGCAGTGAAGATCGTCAAGCAATCATTGCTCGTCTCTCCGAAACCTATTGATAAGGAACGCGTTCAAGTGTATGGAATAATAAAACCTTTCACGTATTTGTTAACATAGCGTTGGACGATTGATTCCTCTCTTTCTCCATGGCCTGCTTCCCATAACTGGCCTTACTAAAACTTACGAAATGATAATTTTCCTAAATTTCCGGTTAACTGCTGACTTTCTTTGCTAGCTCACCCTCTGTCTTCAGGAGGAAAAGCTTGCTTGAGTACCTTACTTGAAAACAAACCGCTTGAGCTGTAACCGAAACAGAAAGGTTTGATGAGCCGCTGCTTGCTCTCTAACTGCTCTTACCGCTTCTTCTTCTTGACCTCTGCTCACTGCTGCCAATGCTGTGACTGCCGCCCCTATCTCTAAAGCTGCGGATTACAGCTCCTGATTCAAGCTGTTCAAAGTCAGAAGTATGAGTCTTGTTTGTGACATTCAATTCCAGAATGAACATTCAAAGGAAAAGTAGTATGGGACAGCCTGCAGCTTGCTATTACTGACTGCGGCTGCCGACCGAAGAACTGAAGATCTTCAATCTATGTTTGAGTGCTCTTGCGAAAGAAAAGAATTTCGAATGCTAAAATTACTTAAAAAAATAGGATAGGATCGCGGATTCCATATATTTTTCTAGAAAGAAAGATACTGTACTCCGCACAGGCTACACCGCATCCTTCAAAGCCATTTAATGCCTTCTTGCCTGCCTTCAGTTCATGCCTTCAGGCCGGCCTGCTCTTGCCTATGAATGAGATGCCTACTTCCCATTAAGTCAAAATACCTCATAGACATATTTTAGATAATACTTAGTTAGTTTAAGAGAAAGATAAAGATGGCATGAGACAATGCTGCAGATGAAGGGAAAATGAGCAGCAACGCTGCAATGAGGAGAGAGGAGCAGTGAAGGGCACGGGAAAGAGCCATCTTATGTTCATGTACGCTGTAAACTTGAGACATCTCTGAGGTCGCATATATTCCCATGTAGTAGGTGCTGGCATGCAAACTGTGCCTGCATACGTTGCCTGTACTGGCTGATGTACCTTTGACATGGTCATTGGTCTGACAGCTTCAGCACAACGCGAGGACAAACATGAAAGCGGTTCAGAGGCAACTGGGGTGACACCGTACAATCTCAATGGGAAGATTTTCAGATCACGGTAGTCCAGGGCAGCAGTCAGATATGCTTATCATGTGTTGGCTAAGGGTAGTTCAAACCCTATATAGGGCGTTTTCGTTTAGTAAGTAGTGAGCTATATTTCTACTATGGTGAAATGCATGTATACGCGTTCTTTATTTGCTATTCAAGCCCATCTGCTTTTATTTGCTTTCTGTTCGGTATAAAATGCTAGACCTTTTCTAGCTAGGGCAAGGCTGCAACCACATGCATGTACTGAACTCATGATGCATTATATTCCATCTCGGCCAGTACTCATCCTTTTATTTGCTCACAGTCAGAATCACTACTGCACTTCCTTTTCGTCCGCAATCTTTCTTTGTTTTAAATGGTTTAGTTTCTCCATTTCTAGATTAGAATCATTATTATTATTGGAACTTTCTTAGGTTGCAACTAACTGTACTAATTTCTTGGCTTCCTTCGATCTGTTCTGATTTTGAGATGAGATTGATCCGTTGTGCCTTATTTCTTGAAAGCAGAAGGAGCTTTACCCTTAGAGTGAATGAACGAGCCTAGGAAACCAACCAATACACTAATCCCGGAGCGAGCGCATTCCCCTAACGTCGAATTAGCTGAAATTCCAACCGGCGATGCCGGAGACTTGAAACTCGATCTTTCGGGAATTAGTTCACTTGTCATTCAATCGAATCTCTTTTCCGAGTTCATGTCTTAGAAGGAGTACGCAATCCCCTTTTCTATCGCCGTGAGAAGCTGAACACAGCCTCCCTCTCAACGATATCACTAGATAGGGACACGCATTTCTGCCAGGCCGTAAAATCGAAATGAAAACAATCTCTCTCTCCTACGCTATGAAGGTATTTTTCTTCACCGGATTCGAGGGATTGTGCATGCGGGAATATGCTAAGAAAGGAATATCCTCCGCCTCACCCGTTAAGTCAACTGGCGGAACAAATGATCCCTTCTTTCCTATTGGAAGTGAGATCTAGCTCCTTGAATCGATAGAGTTCGGACTCCCTGGAACATATTTAGCACATTCCTACCCGACGGATCTGCCACGGCAAACAAGAGACTATTTTAGTTGCTCTTTCACTTCTTTGCTTGGTAGCTCAGTATTCGGGAATATGCTATAGATTATCAATACATCTTTCCTTTGCATTGAAAGCCGGCTAGCCTCAAATCCCTACTTGAACTACTTCAATGGGACTAGGTATACTGCGATTGCGGGGAATGCCACCCTTATAACTACTCAATCAATGCCAATCTCAATATCCGGACTAGGACTCGATGCCGAACATGCATGATTTTCCCGGTTGCGGTGTACATCGTTGTAGTGAAAAGAGGGAAGAAGTGTTGTGTTGTAGGCCAGGTAGGTGAATCACTTCAAGGCAGATTTGAATAATAGGGAAGTAGGCAGGCATGTAAAGAAAAAGGATGGCTTTCTTTCGGCATGAAAAGATAGCCACTTAGATAGGAATGATCAAGGCATAGGTCTGCTGATAAGAAATAGGTAAATCTCTAGGCAGGCTTTTGATGGATCTCCTATTCTCGGTAAAGGAGAAGAAGGCTGAACTATTCACCCTAGTCTCCATCCTGAGAATCTTCTGACTCAGAAACCTATACACACTCACTAAGGGCCCCTCCTTACTTATCTACACTTATCTTTTTCCGGTTTCTTGATAAAACTATACTACTTGAAAAACCAAATCATAGAAACTACACTATATGAGTTTATGTCCCGCGTTTCAATGGGACTCCCTGGCAGTACGGTGCTGAATTCTCTGGCTTTTCTAGCACGCACGGCCTGTTTCGTTTCATATAGCACCAGGATGATTAAGACTTTTCATAATAGCGGGTGAAGCTAATACTTGGAATAAGTAAGAACGAGTGAAGCTAATACTTTCTTTGCTGTGCTATCTCAAGAGTTTAGCTTAGAGAGTTGGAAAGGAAATAGGGCGGTGGGTAAGGCCTATTTCATAATTCTTTTTTGGTGGTACGGGTGACTGAGGTCCATCAAAACAGTAGGTGCATTCGTCTAAAGGGCAGACCCTTGAATTCACTCAGCCTGCTTTCGGCAACAGCATTAAACTTTACCTGTCTGTGGGGCTTTGACTATGGTGGCTCCTCCTTTGACTCTAACCTCTGCCTACCTATAGTTTCACTCCAGTCGCTTCTTCCTTTTTACTTATTTGAAAGTGGGCGTCGAAAGGAAATTGAGTAAGTATCATATTTTTGGAATATCATTTCAGGCGTTGGATATAAAGAATAGCTCCTAAGTAAGGTTACTAAGGTGGCTAACAATGGTTGGTAGGGCGAGACCCACCGAATAAGCTCATTGTTTCCTAGGCGTGAGGCAATCTCCAGGTTCATGGACTTGCGGTCTCTCTATAAGTGGTCGCATAGAAGAGCCTTCCATAAATACAAAGTCTGTAGACTCTGCGGTTTGATTTTATAAGTACCACTCAGAATGGTATAAGTTATAATAAGGCCTTTGACCCTGTCATCGATCTCCTACTTTCCTCTATTCCTTGCCTATGACTAGCGACTCTACACTCACAAGGGAGAACAAAGATCAATCTTCTTATTAGAAAAATGATAGTTCTAGCTTAGTTGCCAAAGGAACTTCGAATGTGGTCTTTATGTTCCGTTTGTAGGAAAGTGCTATTGTATTAAGAAAGAACTGTGTATTTTGAGAAAAGTGAAATAAACTGTAGTAGGGAATCACTACTTTTACTAACAGGAACAAAATTAAAGTATATGGATTGCAAACCTTTTCTGCTTTGGGTCTTAAGTGAATGAAAGGGTGGGTTAAAAAACCATGGCCAGCCCCCCTCAAGAAATATCGCCCGTAGGTTACTGATGGGATGCTAGCTGCCGGTATACAGGAAAAACGTGGTGCAGAGCACGAACAAAAATACTGTGCTAACACATATCCCTTCAATTTTTTGGTTCTACAGAAGATGTATGATAAAGAGCTGGCATTAAGTCATGCAACGCGCTCAGGCTTTGTATTATAAGAGGAAAGACTCTCGCCAGTATAGATTGAACGTATGGCGCTTGCTTACAAGACAGCTACTGAAAAAGGCTACCTCTTCAAACTGCTGAATGCCCTATTCCATATGATGTCTATCTTTCCCAAGCGTATACTTTTGTTCTATAAGCAAATAAAGCATACTTCTTTTGCGGATCAAGCAGTCTTCTACCTTGGTGGGTAGCGGAGAATCAAAGAAAGGAATAACGCTAGCTAGCGTCGATTAACTCACTTAACTAGATGCGATGCGCACAACCAAGAGGTAGGCGTGTTGCTCTCAGAGATTCACTGAGTCTGGGGCTGGGGTCCTCTTTCTGCTCGTGCTGCTTGCTAATCAATCTACTAGTGCAAATCCACCAGGGCTCTACTTTCTTCTAACTCTACATGAGACATGAGCAAATGTGGGTCAGCTTCCTCAACTATACTCTAACTTAGATTCTCTATTTGCGGAAATCTATTCCTTTCTTACTCAGGTGGTACTACTTGATAAGCAACTCTCATATCTTTTCTTTCTGAGGGAAGAGTTAATGAATGTAAGAAGCTTATTGCCTTCTGGCTGGAATATAGGGAAAGTAAACATAGGACCACAGATGAGTACATATAGGCATTGGCATAGGTACAGTGGAGATCATTGATTGGGGTCAAGTCTACCAGCACTCACCTAGAATCTGTCATATTAGTTTATGAAGTAAAGAAAGAATGAGTTAAAGTAGGTGTACTTTTGACATATTCACAAAGAGTATCAACCAATAGGCGGCTAGGAGTTTGTTGCTTGGGACGACTATCATCTATCTGTCTTAGGTTATGTATTCCTTTAGTGATTGGAATAGGACGAGGAGTCTAACTAAGGAGTATAATGGAATTGCTTGTCAACCATAGGCTTCTTCTACGGAGCTTAGGAGAACTAGAATCTGAGGAAAAGAAGAAATGTCTATCCTTGGGGATAGAGCAAGGTCCTATAGCGAGACATTCTTTCTCTTCCAGGACAAGGAAATCGTAATGGGTTAGATAAGTTCCTGCCTCAACAGTCCGGATTGAAGTCTGGTCAAGAGAAGAGGTTCGGTCAAGGGTGAAGGAGTCGAATTAGAATACCATTGAGAGGAAAATTCCATGTCAGAGTTTTTTAAGAAAGCTCTAAGCCCAGTTGAAGCTTAAAGCAAAGATAGGATTGGCATTTCTAAGCTAGAAAAGGCTTTTTTGAATGTAGGGCGAACCCCCCTCCCCTAGTCATCGAGGAGGGGAGGTAGCTTATTGACCAACTGTATAGGGTAGGCAGGCTGAGTTCCCTTTCGCTTGATGCAATGTCAATTCTAAATCAAGCAATTGATGGAATCAAAAGAGGGAACGAAAGTAAATGAGAAATTACTTTTCACTCGGAATTCTTTATTCATTTGAAAACGAGACTCTCACTCGCCTTTTTCTTTTCTTATCCCCTAATCTACTACTTCAAAGCAGTGTTTCTGCAGTGTTCCTAAGACAGAAAGAACTCTGAGCTATGTCTGGTTTAGTGTCAACTAATCTTTAACCCTTTGATGGTAGAGGGGAGTAACTCGCTTTTAGCCCTCTACAACTGAAGTTCTCATGTACTTAAATAACAAGATTGAATAGGCCACAAGGCCAGAGAAAAGGTAGGTTAATTGTTCTAGGATTGGTTGTCTCATTGACAAGTGATGGGAGTATCAGGGTTTCGATACCCATGGCAACGTGGAACAAGCGAAAGAAAGAGCCATGAAAGCCTAAACCTGAACTGCAGATCCTAGAAGAAAGGTAGCGTAGTCTTGTGGAAATATGCCCATAAGAATTCCAAGAACAATCAAATAAGTAGTGAATTCCCATAAGGAAGAGAAGACACCCTAAACTCTAAAGTACTAACTAAACTAGATAAAGTACTGACTAAACTAGATAGGCCCTAGCCTTCGCTAGGTTAGGGTTGCGATTGTGATAATCCGGGTCAGTCGAGGCTGGTAAAGTAACTAAGTTGCAAAGAAAACCTCAGATAGACTAGCTTAGGAAATGGTGAAGCTTTAGAATTACCAATGGATAAACTGATATGGGACTGAAACCGATTTCAATAGTTCTGAGGCATGGGAGAAGTGGATTCAATGGGGATGATGATGGCCCGAGATAAGAATGGGAAGTTGATCAAGAGTGCTGGCCGTGTTGATGCCGTTGAGTTGCCAGAGAAGAGTTCATTGCCCTTCTCCAAAGGTTGGTTCGATTCTTCCTCCTTGCTCGAGAATAGATGCCGAATAGGGAAGTAGACAGTAGGAAGAGAAAGGTATCTTCTCTTCACACTATATAGATTGACCAACACCTGCAGTGAATTGTTATATAAGCACTTACGAATGACTTGTTAAACGCAATAAAAAGAAGCAAAGAAGATAGAGACAGGTGATACTTTGTTTCAGCTTCCCTTGGGAAAGATCCTCTTCCGTCATGAACACATACTAATGACTGCGTTGATAGACTGAGTGGGTGGCTATTGCGATGGAAGGAAACGCCTGCGGCTATAAGATGTATGTTTGTTTTTACCTGGAACAACTACTTTACTTGAGATCGCCGATCCGCCGATCAGTTAGTTCAGAATCAGATACTGTAATCTCTTATTCATGCGCATTAAGGAAATTGTAAAGATAGGGAGCTCCCTCCCATTTCTAAAAAAGTCTACCTCGCCAGGTAAAGATAAGTGCATATGACTAAGATCCTATTTTTGTACTCCCTTCGGGATATCTTACTCAACAGCTAGCAGGATAGCCAAGCATTCCTTTTTATCTGGGATACAAAGATGTATGAGTATTTGATGCTTTGGGTGTTACCTTTCCTTTCCCTACCTCAATTCCTCGTCCATTCCGTATGGATTCTCCACCGTCCCCTACAAGCTAAAGTAAGGGAACAAACTATGCCAGCTCAAGCTAGAACTCACTTAGAAGGTCAGGAAAGAGCGAGTCAACAGGGAAACAGGACCTGCCAAAGCGCCCTCCCGAGATCGGACTCGAGGGAGGGTAAGACCGGAACGAGGTCTAGCCCGAGTGAAGGCCACCCTCGAAGGGAATGCCTCCAAGCCAGTAAGTTTAATAAAGAAAGAAGGCTCACACCATAATAATACATACCCTTTTTCCTCAATCGTCAAGGTCGTGGATTTGGATCGATTTCGGTTTTACGGGCTTCATACATTGTGAAGAAAAGTACTCGGCATTGGAAAGCATCACGTTCTGGCCACACACAAAAGAAGTCGGTGGAAGGTATGGAATTTCTCGGCTGAAGGTCTGAAAGAAAGTAATCGCTAGTGCTCTCGGTTCCAGCAACGAGTCTTCTCTCTGAGAATTAAGGAAAACAAACTAACCTTGTCTGTCTATGTTCACCTTGACATGAAAGAGTCTTTTCCTAACCTTACTGTTCTACCTGGCTAGTTCACTTCACTTTTTTCGAGGGATCCTGCATCTGCTTCAGTTGATTAGGTGCCTTTTTCTTTACTCTTTCTAAGATAAGGAAGATTTCCGCTGAGGCGGGCAAGGAAGGAGGAGGCAGGTCGTCAGTTACGAAAGAGCACCATCCATCCGCTTCTGTTTCTGAAATAGTCGGCATCGAAAGCCGGGGCAATTTCCTAAGCTAGGGCTAAGTACCAAAAGCAGGCAGCTATTGAGTATTCACTAAATGAACAAGACAAAGGCCGCCCTTCCTATCATGATCTGAACCAGTAGCTTACAAAGAGAAAGACTCTGATTCGATAAACAACCTAGTAAGAAAAAGAAAGAATGACACGGACTTTTCACTAAAAAAAGAAACTATCTATACTATAGGTTCCTAGACTCATCAAATAAATAGAAAATCTTCACTGAACAATAGCAAAAGTTCCCACCTAAGTTCGGTATCCCGGCCAAGTGCAGAGTAGAGAGAATCGGGTGCTTCCAGTGATTAGTTATCAGAAAGCCCAGTTTTCCCGAGCCTCCTAATAAAGAAAGGTTAGAATCGGCGCTTCTGCCTAAGTATTTTTTTTCATTTCTTTGATTGAACATTCCAAGCTTCCTTTCTATTATACCTAATGCCCATAGCTAGTTTGATTTTGGATTTGTCTATTCTTTTCTTTTTGAAAAAGCTTTATTCGCCCCGCGCGAGAGAGTTGAACAAATAGCATAGCCTCTGGGATGTTGGCCCTAGTGAAGGGGAGCTCTTCGCAGCTGTCAGTGGAAAGATGGAAATTGGTTCTAAAAGAGCCGAGCTAGGGATAAGAGATATGGTTGGTTGGCAGAATGGAAGGAATGCTATTCTAATGGGAACCGGGAAAAGAATGGTTCCCAATACAGGGCCCAAAGAAGAGAGACGAAAGGAAGTAGTGAAAGAAGAAATCAAGTACGCGGATCAAAGTGAAAAATCACATAGCTACTAAGTCAAAACGTCCAATGAGAATGGAGATCAAGAAGGACATGAAATCCATTAGCAGCTCTATCAGTTATTTCATTATTGGCATTCCTTAACCAATAGAAAAAGAAAGAGATCACAAGCGTTATCAGTCTCCAGACGCATCTATCTATAAAAAGGAGTAACGCACCTGATATGAGATACATACTGGAGTCAAGGATTGAGACCACTAGTGAGAAGGCAAAGAAATCGTTTTTATGTATCGGAAGGGAAAGAAGGACCATCCATTGGCAAGCACTTAAGGACAATGGCTGGATTAATGAACTCCGACAACTGCTTTCCCTTGCAGCACGTTGCCAACTAAGCTCTCTTACGTACCAACTGAGCCACTTATTTACAACGGAAAGGTAAGTCCGTTAGGCACAACTGCAAATGGAGTTTATTACCTTAGCATTCCCAACTGTAAGGGATTACCTTAGGACAACTGGAAATGGGACGGGAGAGGCTTTAGCAACTAATCTTTCAGCTTCATATGCCGCCGATCCTTGACAGGCAAAAGAAAACCTCTATTCCGAGGCTAGCTTTCTTCCTTGTTTGGTGGGGCTCTCCGCCTTTACCTGCCCGTTCTTTCCTTGCCACCATTGTGGTGCCGGTCTCACCCCCTCTGCTGAGGAAGGGCTTTCCTCTTCTTCCTGTGTACCTCTAGTGACTCGACTCGTGTCTTGGAGGTCCTAATGTTCCTATTTGCCTTTGCGTTTTTGCGCCTCTAGAAGCCTCATCGCTTTTTCACGGTCAAAGTTCAAGAAATAGGGTTTCTGATCAGCAGAAAGAATGAACTGTAGACCCGCTAAACAGCTGCACCAAGAAAAATGGCTCTTTCAGCACCCTCAAGAATAGCTTGCGCGTTGGCCCAAAGAATCCCATTTCTTTCTTGGTTGGACTAACCCAACCGGCAATTTCCGTCTTTCTGAATTGGGATAGTCAGATTCAGTCTTTCTTTCGTATCAAAGTAAGTTCTTTCCTTGATTCTTTCTTTTCGTGCATGACCTTTCTCGAACTTTCGAAAAATGATAGAATTGACTTTTCCGCAGCCACTATTTGGACTTCTCCTTTTAAGCTAAGCAATTATGAACGGAACGGGCAAGAGTGATCTTCAAAAGCCCAGGTTGGCTTTCCCACTTCCAAATCCGTAATAGTAAAGTAAGAGTAAGGTGCGGATAGCGGACAATTTCCATAATAGATAGCTAAAGTGCTTAATCCTGAGAAGATGGGAGACGTCGATTGTTAGAGTACTCTTGACAAGTGCATTTCTCAAATTCTAGCCAACAGATTGAAAGCATGCCTGCCTGTTTGTTCTTTTCAGTTCCAATCAACCTTCTTTTTCTTTTTGAATCCAAGCAAGAGGATGCGCGTTAGCGCAACGGCTTTCGCGCTAGTTGCTCAAAAAATCGTATAAAAATCAAGCAAGAAAAAGGTTCTGGCAGGCTGCTGGCGTGGGACTGTAAATCCTCTTTCGCTGGCTGGGCCCTTTGGACTCTAAATCCAAACGGAGTGAGTGGTTCGATTCCACTCTCAGAACGAGACTGAACGAAAGAAAATGCAAGTGAAACGAGACGAGAATCAAATTGTAGGCTTATTTCCTAAAAGCGGTGGTTCTCGCCTCCCTGTGCCGCGGGGTGGGCGACTGCGGTTCGAGTCTTTTTCGATCGGGTAGATCCATACCATATGTTCCGGGGGGGGAGACGAGGTGTAGCGCAGTCTGGTCAGCGCATCTGTTTTGGGTACAGAGGGCCATAGGTTCGAATCCTGTCACCTTGATGTGGTATTCACAGGGGCCGAAGTGCAAAGCCCCGTAGCCTATCCGTGGTCGGGAAGGCAGGCGAAAAGCACGCACAAAAAAAAAAGAAAGCTATAATTTTTTTTTTTCTTTTCTTCTTTTGAAACCCATTATCAGGCTTTTGCTTTTGATATTCTATATCTATCTAATATTATAAAGCTATTTCACTGGTTTGATTTACATACCTCAGTCATGTTATTTGTCTAGCCTTCAATCAGAATAGCCTCTCCACCGGTTCCGAAGATTCTTTCGGCATCAATGTGCTTTTGGAATCTTCCTATGAAACAAATAACATTCAGGAACTGTTTAGGACAGAACAGGCCTCAGTAGAAAGCGAGCTTTTTTCGCGTATAGCCAACCTCGAAGCCCAATTAGCGCACGGGCTGCCCCCTCAACTCAACCCTGGCGAGTACGCTAACTTGGTCAGGGAGCATTTAGACGGTGCAGTTAGTATTGACCACTACCGCCAAGTCCATAATTCCTAAATTGATGAAGTACACATAATGGAGCTCAAAAGCCGATTACAAAATATACTTTTTGAGCATCTTGAAACCGCACATAATAAATATTATGAATGAATCACCTTACAATAACATACGAGAGACTGCTTTCGATTTTTTCGAACAACAAGTCGAACCCAATGAACAATTCCATTCAAAGGAATGTTCTAGAGGGGGCCCTTTTCCGCTATATTCGCGATATTGAACAAAATGGAAGAAATTCTTCACGATTTCTAGAGTTCCGGGATTACTTCACTGATATCGATTTTTTCCTAAGCACGGCCTCTACTCTAGGTTAGTTCAAAGTGTAGTACAACGAACTATCGATACACCGAAAACGAGTAAAGATGGGTACATAAAATGAAGACATCGTGGATTACCCAAATTGGGACGACGATAGGACATTTCACTTTCTTTCGCAATATTTCTGATCATGACTCAACCACTAGGAAAGGGGATTGCTTACTCTCAGCCACGTTTTTCGCTTATGCTTAGTCAAGTGAGGATTCCATTCGAAGTAACGTAACAGGAGCACCATCTTCAAAACTTCTCGGGATCCGGAGTTTCTCGAGAAAAGGTCCCATCCTTCAATATCATGATTGGGTCAACCAGGCCAGATCATAAGTGAAATAGTTTGATCGGGTCGACCATTAAGAGATCATGAGTGAATAGAAAATCGAAAACGTACATAGCTGTTCCAGCGGAAATACTTTGTTTAATTCTACCACTTCTACTAGGAGTAGCCTTTTTAGTGCTAGCTGAACGTAAAGTAATGGCTTTTGTGCAACGTCGAAAGGGTCCTGATGTAGTGGGATCGTTCGGATTGTTACAACCTCTAGCAGATGGTTTTAAATTGATTCTAAAAGAACCTATTTCACCAAGTAGTGCTAATTTCTCCCTTTTTAGAATGGCTCCAGTGGCTACATTTATGTTAAGTCTGGTCGCTTGGGCCGTTGTACCTTTTGATTATGGTATGGTATTGTCAGATCCGAACATAGGGCTACTTTATTTGTTTGCCATATCTTCGCTAGGTGTTTATGGAATAATTATAGCAGGTTGGTCTAGTAAGACGGGGGGCGGCCGTTCGGTCGCCTATGATATACGGACCAATTGGTCAAAAATGGGTTTGTGCCGCAGGTGTTGAACGATCTACTCTACACAGGTGTGGGCTTACAGGGCTAGGGCTCATAAACCCTTTCTTTCATTCATCAAGGGGTCGGTCACTTTTCCGGGCCGGGATCGAGAAGTGGAAGTCATCAAAAATGATCTTCGCACCCCAGATCAAGAGGAAAGGTAGCTTGTCAAGCTGGTCTCACTATTGGAAATTCTAGCTTTCTTTTTTTTCACCGGCTCTTCTTCTTTGTCAACGCTACTAAGGACCTGACGGTTCGCCTACTTGATGAATGAAAGAACATGAGAAAGGGTTATAAAAGAAAAGGCGACGAAAGTCTACTACAGTACAGTCAAAGTCAGCGGCTGAGTTTGCCTAGCCTCGCCTACTATTTTTTGTAGGCGAGCGAGTTAGAGAAGAGGCTTAGGGATAAGAGAGTGTCGGTGCGTACGTAGCCTTCATTCTACTACGCTACACAAAGTCACTTAGCTCGACGTTAATTAAGAGAGTAAAGGAGGAATACCCTACATAGAAGAACCGCTGTTCGCTTACAAAGGTATAACCTTTCGCTCCCCGGGGC
>Ga0182231_1000118_pt1 | contig 20913 bp, 19 predicted proteins | sample G6R1MG_29_FD_129667 | JGI IMG/M metagenome (GOLD analysis project Ga0182231, IMG submission 129667) | Miscanthus phyllosphere microbial communities from Michigan, USA - G6R2_NF_07NOV2016_LD1 MG | ecosystem: Host-associated > Plants > Phyllosphere > Phylloplane/Leaf | place: USA: Michigan...
AGGACCGGGCGACCCTTGATCGTCTTCGCCGCGAGCTGGGTCCGCGCAACTTCGACGTTCAGTACCAGCAGGATCCGACGCCGGCCGAGGGCAATGTGGTGCGCCCGCACTGGTTTCCGCGCTATATCGAGGAGCCCGAGCGGGAGGCGTTCCGCAAGGTGGTGCAGAGCTGGGATACCGCCTGGAGCGACGATCCCGACGCGGCCTTCACGGTGGGCACCACCTGGGGCTATCTCGACGACAGCTGGTACCTGCTCGACGTGTTTCGCCAGCGGGTGGCGTTTCACGACCTGCGAGGTCGCATCATACAGCTCAGGAACCGCTGGCGCGCGGATGCTGTGCTCATCGAGGATGCGGCGAGCGGCAAGGCGCTATGGCCAGAGTTTCGCACCAAGGGCCCGTTCAGACCCTTCATGTGTGACACACCCTCGACATCGAAGCTGGAGCGGCTGATCGCCCAAACCGGCTGGATGGAAGCGCGCAAGGTGATCCTGCCGGAGAACGCGCCCTGGCTGGAGGACTATCTGCACGAACTGAAATCGGCGCCGAACTGTCGCTACTGGGATCAGGTCGATAGTACGACCCAGTTCCTGGAGTTCGCCATGTCGCGGCAGGGTTGGGTCGACCAGGATTACCATGCCGTGACCGGACGTCCCCTGCGGCCGATCAGGCGTCCACATCCTCGCTTCCGGTGAGGGCACCAGATCTCGGAGCGGCGCGGGCGGCTTATCGGCAAGCGTCTGGCTCTTGCGGGAGCGCGATAGACAGACAGGTTGGGTGCTACGCATCGACCGTCCGAACAGGATCAATCGAACCAACCGACGCGTTTGGTAAGCCTCGGGGATAGGTCTCGTTAAACGGTTGACGAAGCGACCCTTCATCCATGGTCAGCTGCTCGAACCAGCGACTGCCATTGCCCGTGCTATGAGCCGCAACCAGGGTTATCCACGGCTCGGGCATCCCGAAGCGCGTGTGCAGCGTTCGGTGGCAGCGACGACAGATCGCGTAAGCGGCGAGTGGGTCGGCGTAGTTTTCGTCGTGCAGCCAGATCGGATTGTTGCAGCCGGGCTGATGGACGGTGCCGCAGATCGAGCAGCAGGTCGGACGGCGGATCGTGCCGGTACGTATCGCCTCACGCTGGACGGGCACCGTCGCCAGCCGCGCGGCTGGGCTCCAACCATTGTACCAGCCGATTTCGAAGCGAGCGGTCGTCATGGCGCGGCTCGCGTCACGACGATGCGCTGACCGGTTACGCTCTCCAGAACAAGCGAGGGAGCGTCGCTGCCAAGCAGGCTAGCCATCGCAGCACCCATGCCGGCGAGAGGGATGGCGTTGACGCTGGTGATTACGAGGCCTGCGGTAAGCCCGGCGCGCTGCCCTGCGGAGCCAGGCTCTACCCGCATGAGGTACGCGCCCTCGGCCATCGGTCGGATCGTGAGGCCGAGGGCTTGGATGAGCAGCTCGCCGGAGGATGCTGGCTGGGTCGAAGAAACCGCATTATTCGCGGTCTTCATCATACGGGCAGGCGGCATGAAGCCCCTAGCAGCCCAATCTCTACAGACCTGGTTCCTGATGTCGTTGGTCGCGCGTTTCGCGATATCGACCTTCCGCACCACGCCGCGGTCGATGACAACGATGAAGTTGGTAACAGGGTAGCGCTTCGTGACCGGCGCGATCGCGCGCATGATGCCGCACGTCATGTAGCCGGGGAAGTAGCCCTTATTGTCCCACTCGTAGGGCGTGTAGCCGTTGGGCCATTCGATCGCCCAGCTTGCCTGGTCGGGGAGGGCAGCACGGACGGCCGCCTCGCCTACTCGCTTGTACTGCTCCCAGTCGGGCGGCGGGCCATAGTCGAACGGCTCGCGCTTCGCTGCTGCGGGCGATGCCAAGAGGAGCCACGACAGCGCGAAGGCTAGAAGGCGCGGGGTGACGAGCGTCACGGCTTGGAAGCCAGCTTGACGGTCTTGCCGCCGACGATCGAGAGCGTGGCCGTGGTGCCAGCCGCATCGACCACTTTGAGCATGGCATCGCCCATGCCGGCGAGTGGGATGGCGTTGATGGTCGCGATGACCATTCCGGGCTTCAGCTCCGCGGTGGCGGCAGGCGAAGCGGGCGTGACCGCGCTGATGTAGGCGCCGTCTGGCATCGCTCGCAGCGTCATGCCGGAAGCGGTGCTTACGACATCGGCAGCGCTGGAGTTTGCTGCGGGGGTAAGCGCGAGAGCGGGTGGAGCCGCACTTGCCGCGATCCTCGGCAGGGGCGGGAAGAGCCCAGCTTGCGCCATCTTGGCGCAAGGCGCATCGATCAGCCCGCCGGGCGTGCGCTCGATGGCGGCGTAGAGAACCCGGTCATAGTCGACCACGACCACGAAGCCGCTGGATCCCGCGTAACCGCCCATCCTGTTCCTGGCATTGACGGTGCCGCAGGCGATGTAGCCTTGTACCCGCGCTTCCAGGAACGGCTTGTACTCGCCCTGGTAGAAGCCGGCCGTCCAGCTGATCCGCGCCGACTCCGGATCGACCAGGCGCGTCAGGATGCCGGCTTCGGCAATCGCGCGGAACTGCTCCCAGGTCGGTGCCGGGCCGAATAGGTGAGCTGGCTTCTGGTCCGCCGCGAGCGCAGGGGCGCTGATCAGCAGCAGCGCCGTTGCGGCCATTGATGCGAGGATACCTGCCTTCATGCCGCCATCTCCCGGTCGAGTCGTTGCAGGCGAGGGCGCAGGCTGTTGACGAACTGATTGGCGACGCCCCCCAGCCATTGTCGCTGCGTCACATCTGCTGCGTCGTTCCACGGGGCCGGCGAAGCTTGGGTCAAGCTGAGGATCGGTGCCGCATCGCTTTCCAACCAGGCCGGCGCGGGCACGCCTTGGGCAGTGAACTCAGCGTCGATCGTATCCCGCTCGGCGAGGAGCGCGGCCCACGTCAGCTCACCCTCAGCACCCGCGAAGCGTACCTGAACGCCGATCTCACGAGTGCCGGCGCTTCGATACGCATTGATGTAGAGCCCGTTTGGTAGCGGGATCCTGATCCAGCCGTTGCCGCCACTGCGCGGAGCAGGCTGGCCGGGATCGTCGAAGGTCACCTCGGCGGTGAACCGCTCGACGAAGCCGCGCCACTCGACGCCTGCATCGCGGGTCGCAGGTGCTGTGCCGTTGCTTGCCGTCGGACGCAATCGAGCAGCTGATGCGGGAGCTAGCTGGTCGATGACGATCCCAGACGTCTCGCTGCGGATCACGTGACGCTCGATCACGGTCGTGCGCGCGAGCAACCGCGGCTGCACGATCTCGCGGTCAATGCCGCTCCCGTCGCTGTAACGATATTGAGCGAGTTCGATCAGCCCGAACTCGAAGGCGAGGCCGGGCTGGCCGCTGAGATACTCACCGATCCGCCTCGTGCCTTCGGTGATGCCGTCGCCGACGACGAGAAGGAGAAAACGGCCGGCGGTCAGGTCGCGCGACACGCGATCAACGAAGTCGGCCTCAGCGATGTCGCTGCCGGCAGCGATCGCGAGACGATAGAGAACGTTGCCTTGCTGCCTGGTCGCCACCGACACCTGCCGCTGCAGGTCCTCGTAGCTCCACCGGCTGAGCTCGCGGGCGTAATCGAGGATCTGACCGACCACCTCGCGGCGTGCCTGTGGGTTTCGCCACAGCTTACATTCGACGACCACCAGGCGGCCGCGCTCGTCGGCGAGCAGGACGTCGACGAAGCCGACGCCGGGTACGGTGAGCTCCTTGGCGACGGTGAACAGCCGGCCGAAACTCGGGTCGATGTCGTGCACCGGCATGATGGTGGGATTGTCGTAAATGAGGTCGCGCAGAATGTGCTCGTGGCGCGCTTCGCCTTGTGGAACTCGCGGTACCAGCTGCGGCTCGGCGGTGTCGTTCAATAGCACAAGCGTCATCGTCGCACCTCCCATGTGGTGCGGCGTGGCCCTGCCCACAGCTTCCTCGTCGCACCTATGTCCTCTCGGAGCGACGGCCCGAAGCCGGATGTTGAGAACCCGCCGATGACGAGCGCATGCGCCTTTACCGTTGCCGGCTGGACATGCGCGCATGCCACCCGGCCTCGACAAAGTCGTGACCGAGCAACATCGGAGGGGTTCTCACGCCCCGCCCCCCGGCTTTCACGAGGGGCATGTACGTGATTGCTCCGGTTACGGCGGCAGGCAAGTGGAATGTGCGACCTCGCGCACTCTTCGTTCATCGACTCGCAAACGCTGGCAGTATCGTCGCCTGTTGCATCGTCCAGTCAGGCGGGATGATGGTGTCGAGCGTCAGGCTCGCTGCGGTCACGCCGGCGCGTTGCTGGCCAGCAAGAATGGCTTCAGTTACGTCGGGAGCAAGAAAAGCGAGGCGGACGACGCGGGTGACGTAGGAGGACGTCACACCTTCGCGCGCGGCGAGTTCGCCAGTGCTGATCTGGCCAGCACGCAGGATTGCCCACCAGCGACGCGCCTGGATGAGAAGGCGCACTAGCGCCCGGTCGGGAGTCGCCTGTGAAACGACACCGCTCTCCTGAACAAGCCGCAGCATGCGCCCGGAGCGTTTGAGCTGAGCAGACGAAGAGATCTCGATGGTCGCTGGGCCGCCGTCGAGCTGTTCGATGCCGATTGTCGACGCGAGGGACGCAGCGTTGCAGGTGATGACAACGCCGGTCGGCTCGACGCGCACGTTGCGTATGATGGCCGCGAGCGCGGGCGAGCGGCGCTCCTGCACCTCGGACGCGAGCAAAGCACAGCGGTTGTGGAAGGCTACCACCTGATCGACGCGCAGGTTGAGGGCGGCGGCCGAGACGAGTTCAAGCGGCTCGCCGAGAAGCTTCACGACCTGTGCGGTGACGAGCGCCTCGATCTCGCGCGCCGGTACACGCATGCCGACGTCGGTGGTCGCCAGATGAAGGCCGCGGCTGACGTAATAGCGATGGCGCACCTTGCCCTTGTTCGCATGTGTGGCAATCAGCGGCTCGCCGTCTGCATCGACGATCTTGCCGGCAAGTGGGCTGCTCTCAGCGGCACCAGCGCGGGAACGATGACCCTGGCGGTGGTCGGTCAGCTTCGCCTGGGCAGCGTCGAACGTCGCGATGTCGATGATCGCGGGGTGAAGGCCCGGGTAAATCCTGTCCTTGTGACCGATCCTGCCGGTGTAGATGACATTGCGGAGGATGAGGTAGAGCTGGCCGCGGGTGAAGGCGCCGCCGCCCATGGCCGCGCCTGACAGCCGCGTCCGTGCTGGTACCAAGATCTCGGCACCAACAAGCTCCTCCTCGAGTAGCCGAACGCTGCCAAGCGCCAGGTAGCGGGCGAACAGATGCCGGATGAGCGCTGCATGATCTTCGACGATGGCGAGGCTTCGCTCGTGCGGCGCGTATCCAAGCGGCGGTGTGCCGCCCATCCACATGCCACGCGCCTTGGAGGCGGCGATCTTGTCGCGGATGCGCTCGGCGGTGACCTCGCGCTCGAACTGGGCGAAAGACAACAGCATGTTGAGTGTCAGCCGTCCCATGCTGGTGGTCGTGTTGAACGACTGGGTGACCGACACGAAGCTGGTGCCCGCCGCATCGAACGTCTCGACCAGCTTGGCAAAGTCGAACAGCGAACGGGTCAGCCGATCGACCTTGTAGACGACGATGATGTCGACCCGGCCCGCTGCCACCTCGGCGAGCAGCCGCTGGAGAGCCGGCCGCACCAGCGTGCCGCCGGACAGGCCCCCATCGTCGTACACCTCTGGCAGCGCCGTCCAGCCCTCAGACGCTTGGCTGAGGATGTAGGCGCCGCAGGCCTCACGCTGAGCGTCGAGGCTGTTAAAGCTCTGCTCCAGACCCTCGTCGGACGACTTCCTCGTATAGATGGCGCAGCGGACCTGCTTCATGCCGCCGCCGCCTTCTTCTTGAGGCCGAAGAAGGCAGGACCCGACCAGCGGGTACCGGTGATCGCGCGGGCGACCTCCGACAGCGAGCGCCACTCGCGCCCATCCCAGCGGATCACCTCGTCGTCATCGACGGTGACGACGTGTACGCGGCCAGCCCACTCGCGCACCAACCTCATGCCGGGGACAGCACTCTGGGTGCGAGTCAGGCCGCGCTGGAGCTGATTGAGCGCCTGTGTGACCGCGCGCGGCAGCCCGCCGCTTGCTCTAGCCTGGATCTCCCAGGCAAGAGCGAGCCGCAGCATCTTGGGGCTGATCTTAGGCGCGGGGCCGCCGACCAGCGTACGCCAGCGGGCACGCAGGTCGGCGGAGGACATGTCCTCGAGCCGGGCAAGATTGAGGCTAACGTCCATCATGCCTGCTCCGCGATGCGGTAGCAGGTCGCGCCGTCACGCTTGCTGCGGTCGATGTCGTGACCCTTCTTGCGCAGGCCGGTCAGAGCAGCACGTGTCGTATGCGGCAGCCAGCCAGTCACCTCGATAAGTTCGGGGAGAGTGGCACCGCCGGGGCGTGACAGCAGGGCGAGCACCGCTGCCGTCTTCGTCGGCCTCTTCGATGCTGATGCAGCGGTGATAGAAGGTGCGCTCGTCGCAGCATCGCCGACGGCGGAGTTCGCTGAGCCGCTCGGCTCAACGCCGATGGCGCCGGCTCCTGCCGCGGTCAGGAACACGCCGTAGCGCACGTCACCGTCGGTGCGGTGCACGGCATCCGCGTCGCTGGTTTCCCGCTCCTCGGTGAGCCCCCGCTTGAGCAGGGCAGCTATCGCCTTTGCCGTTCCGCCACTCGGTTTGATGCTGGCAGGTAGCGGCAGCAAGCTGCCGTTCTCCCGCTGTGAGGCAATCGAGAGGAGGATGGACTGCGTGTCGCTAAGCTTGGCCATGATGCTGGTCTCCGGTGAGGAGCAGCACCATGCCGCTCCCACCAGCCAGAGCCCCGGTGAGCGGCTCACCTGGGGCAGGGCGGGGCGACTCAGCCTCCGCCTTCGCGTGCCACCGCTGTCGCTCTGGTGCGGCGCGGAGTCGACTGGATTGTGCAGCGTGCGAGCGGAAAGAGCGGATGCATGCTTATGGCCATGCGCGATCCGCTGATCGGTCGAGTTAGCTACCTCGCTCGGCGGCAGGCACGATGGCGTCGGCGACAATCTGGTGGAGCGCGTCGATATGGCCCGAGTCGCGCGAGCCGTTCGGGTCCGAGGTCATCACGACCGTCAGGCGAAGGTCGGGGATGACGTAGACCATCTGGCCACCGTAGCCCCAGGCGAAGCGGACCGGATGGCCGTGCATCTCCGTCAGGAACCAGCCGTAGCCATAGTTCTGCCCGCTCCACGGCGACACGGCTCGCGGCGTCCAGCTCTGCTCGATCCATGCAGCGGGCAAGATGCGCCGACCATCGATGACGCCACCAAGCCGATACAGCTCACCGAACCGGGCGAGCGCACGCGGCGAGAGCCGCATCTCGTTGCCGCCGAAGTAGATGCCCTGCGGGTCGGCGGGCCAGGGCGGGATGGTGATGCCGAGTGGCTCCCCGAGCCACTCGCGCGCATTGGCAAGCGTGCTCCTGCCGGTCGCGCGTGTCAGCGCCGCCGAGAGCAGGTGGGTTGAGCCCGTCGAGTAAAGCATTGCAGTGCCTGGGTCGGCGACGAAGGGCCGAGAGAGCGCAAAGCGTACCCAGTTCGGGCTCGACACCCAGCGGCCGTAGTTCTCGCCGGAGGTACGCTCGAGGCCAGCCTGCATCGACAGCAGATTGCCGACCGTGACGCTTGCGAGCCGTGGGTCGGGGTTGGCCGGAGCATCGCTGCGCAGCAGCGGCAGCACCGGCTGATCGACGCCCTTGAGCACACCTCGTTGTATCGCGATGCCGACAAGCGCCGACATCACCGACTTGGACGCCGACTTGATGTTTACCGGCCGGTCGAGCGGCGGACCGCCGTTAAACACGTGCGCGGCGAGCGTTTCGCCATCCCGGAGAACGACCAGAGAGCGGATGCGCGGCAGCGCGGATGCTCTCGCCTGCGCCTCGCGCATCATCGCGGCGTCGAGCCCCCTTGTCGGCGCGATTACCGCGGCGTTTGTGTTGGTTGTACCAGCAGAAGACGCCGATCCGTCGCACGCACCAAGGAGAACCAGGAGAGGAAGAAGCCGTCGCATCCACAGCATGTCGCCCTGCCGACCTCTCTTACAAGGTCGCTTCCGCTATCGGCTCGAGCGCCTCTGGGGCTGAGCGATCAATCGGCTGTAAAATGGATTGAGCGAATGGATCGCTCGGACGCGCGGTCGACAGCCGCGTTCCCGCATCGTCGTCAGCGCGATTGGTACGCAGGCGATCCGTTAACCCCGTGGGCCGACACGGCTCTGCATGATTGATTGTGACGAGCTCGTTGAAGCGCTGCAGGTGCAAGCCCGTGATCAGGTGCATCTCGCCATGCTCGCGGGCGCGGCACCCGTAGCCGCCATGCACCTCGACCTCGCTTTGTTCAGCGGCGACCAGGCGCGCGTCGCCGACGAGCTGTGCGAGGACTGAGCGCCTGCCAGGAGAAGCGTCGTCGACGCACCGGGCGCGCCTTGCTTATCCAACGACCTTCCGCGCGATTGTGCGTTCGAGCTTCCGCAAAGGAGCAACTAACATCGCGCGAGCCGTTACCAGACCGTCTGCCGTCCGATCGCGCGATCCTCGCTGGCTAGCAGCTGCACGCGCCAAGCTCGGAACCCGTGAGGCTGCCGGTTCGAGCAACAACCCGACCATACTCGGTTGGGCCAAGCGCCTCGGCACCAAGGTGCTCGGCGTCATCTACAATGCCGACAGCGTGCCCTGGTGCGGCGTGTTCGTGGGCGTGTGTCTGGACGAAGCCGGGATCGCGTCACCGGCCTTCGCAGTGCGTGCGAAAAGCTGGGCAACGTGGGGCGTCAACCTGCGAGCGGAGCGGCTCGCGCCGGGCGCGGTGATGGTGTTCGAGCGGCCTGGCGGCGGCCATGTCGGATTCTACGTCGGCGAGGACGCGGCAGCGTACCATGTGCTCGGTGGCAACCAGGGTGACAGCGTCACGATCGCGAGGATCGACAAACAGCGATGCATCGCACGACGCTGGCCTGAGGGTCAGCCCGTCATCGGCAAGCCCGTCAAGCTCTCGAGTGGGGATAGACCAACGTCGCGCAACGAAGCGTAGCAGCGGGTGACAATCCGCTGATCGGCGACGCTTGCCGTTTACGTCTTCTTCTTGCCGGATTGCGCCGCGAAAACCGCGGTGAAGGCGGCAAGCATGGAGCCTGCGACTGCCACGAACACCGGTGATCCCTCGCCTTTGAAGATCATCCAGACAGCGAGCGCGATCAAGCCGAGCGATGCGCCGAACATGACGCCGATCAGGAATCGCGAACCTTGTGCTGCGGGCTTTACGGGCATCACTACCTCCATTCAGCATTGATGATGCCCGAAAGATGGCAGTCAACTCCGGGAATCGGAAGCGCCGATCTTAACGAGGAGCGTCAGCGCCCGACTTCGCTCGTGGCCGATCGGCTACAAGCATAGGCCTGGTGTCTGCATCTGTTGGATTACAGCCTGACCGCTTCCGGGAGCCGAGGGGGCGTAATCGGCCTTTCGTTCAGACGCCGTCGGCCGACAGCTATGCGCCCGGTATCAGCCATTGCTAGACGTGGGCAACGGTCTCGAAAGCGGCCATTCATTAAGATGACGGCGAGGCAGCTGAAGCAATAAGGCTATACGGCGGACAGAACAGCTGAGTCCCGCTCATCCGGCCGCCGCAGGCGGGCGAACCGCGTTGATCGCGCGAGCGTCTTTGCCGCCAACCCCACATACCAAGCATTCATGCGGCTGTCCCAGCTACGCACCTCGACAAACGTCTTCCAGTCGAACTCGTGAATGTCGATCAGCTGCCAGTCTTCATCGATACGCACGATCAGAATATATTCGAACAGCTGTTTGTCACGATCGTCGCGGTCGGGATAAATTGTTCCAGTCTTACGTCCGTCGAGCACGCCCTTGATCGAATAGCGGTCGCCCCGGCGTGACAGCGCATCGACATTCTGTGTGCCCGTCGGCGCGGGCTGCAGGTTCGGGCGTCCCGGCGTGCTGTTGTAGAAGGCGATGACAAGGCTTTCGGCCGCCTGACCGACATTGGAAGCAAGCCCGCGCCGCTTGAGCTCCCCGGCTACACGCGCGCGCAGCCGCAGCAGGTCGAGGTCCGCCAGCTCGGGCAGGCGCTCCTGAATTTCCGATACCGCAATCGCCTTCGTCGTCATGCCCCCGACATTCCTCTTTCTCCGAGCTGCGCGAACCCGGCATCGCCCAGGATAAACAAAGCCATCGCGTCGCTCACGTCTGCCGCCGTCAGCCGGTTCTTACCGCGCAAGGCGCACTCCCATACCCACAGGCTGCGCCAGCTAGCGGTTTTCAGAGCCGCAACAGCCGCAACATCTCGCGCGCGATTGCCCTCGATTTTCGTCGACCAGAACTCCGTCCGTGTAGCGGGCAGGCGGAATAGCGAGCAGCCATGGCCGTGCCAGAAACAGCCGTGAACGAACACCGCCGCGCGGTGGCGCGGCAGGACGATATCGGGCCGGCCGGGCAGATCGCGGCGGTGCAGACGGAAGCGGAAGCCCTGACCATGCAGCAGCCTGCGTACCGTCATTTCGGGTTTGGTATCCTTTGCCCGCACCCGGCGCATATTGAGCCGCCGCTGGTCCGGCGTTAGCCTATCGACCATCGCTCCCGGCCGCCTGATCGGGAAGGCCGGCATCCTCATCGGCAAGCGGCACTCCGACCGCCAGATCAGCAGGCACTGCCGGGAAGGCAGCGCTCAGCGCGGCGAATGCATCAGTGCCTTCGGCTACAACAGCGACACTGTCGCAAAAATTATCCTTCAGACTCGCGACGATCCCAGCATGCAGCAGCCGCTCGCGCTGACGGCCGATGAAGGTCACAAGGATTGGCGCGTCGCCATCATTGCCAGCGACCGAGCGCAGCAGCACGAAATCCTTGCTGTCGAGGAACGCGCAGCCGTTCGCAGTGATCTTTCTCCCGCCAAGCCGCCAGTTCTTGCCGACCTTCCCGATGTTTCTGAGCTCACGATTGCCGTAGCCGCCATAGACGCAGATCAGATCGAAGTCGGTACCGCCGGAGGCGAACAGTCGTTCGCTCAGCAGCCGCTTTGCCACCGGTGTGGTGAGGGCAATTGCTCGCTGTTTGCTGGTCGCACTGAGGCGATGCATCGAGAAAATGCCGAGATCGGATTCGGCGAGCGAGCGGACGACGATGACTTCGTCGCGCTTACCCATCAGCGGCCGGCTCCGACCGCGCGGGGCTGATCCACCTGAGCGGCGCTGCCGGTCGTGATGTCGGAACCTATGCCGGCGGCTTCACCGACCAGCTGGCGCCGCAGCGTCGCCGCGACGGCCCTGGCGAGCAGAGGCGGCACCGCATTGCCGATCTGGCGGAAGGCGGGGTTCATCGTTCCGGCGAACCGGAACCCGTCGGGAAACGACTGGAGCCGCGCCGCTTCGCGCACCGATATCGGGCGCGCCTGACGGCTGTCATAATGAATGTGGCTGTAGCCGTCCTTGCCGAGATGGGCGAGCAGCGTGCGCGCCGGAGTTAAGGCTTCCATTTTGCGCCATTTGTTGGGGAATTTCCCTGCGTCATAGGGCGGCACGTATCTCGCCTTGAGCGTCTTCCAGTCCTCGCTGCAGTCGGACGGGCGCTTACCTAGGGCGTCGAGCCTGTTCAGCTCGGTTTCGAACAGCTCGAGCGCGTGGCGTTGCGCCTCGGGATACTGGTCACCCGGTTTGAGTCCCGCGAAAATCCGATAGTCGCGCGGCAGATAGCGGATGACATGGTCGCGGACATGGCCGACACCTTCGAAGCCTTTCCAGCCGCGCATCATTTTTACGTAGTCATGCTGCCGGTTGTGCCCGCCATAGGGCAGATCCGCATCGAGCCGGCGCGTGCCCCGCCGCAGTTCTCCCGCCGCCAACAGTTCGCGCGCAAGAATTTCCGGCAGATCGCTGATCGCCTGTTCGGTGGTGATCGCGGGCGGCAGCGTCTTTGTCGCTTCGGGTGCTGCTTTGTAGGCGCAGCCACCGGCGGTCGGCGTCAGCAGATCGCCTGCGGTCGCCAGTTTAAGCGCGACCGCACGCGACCCCTGATATCCGGATGGCAGGTCGATCCAGTGCGTGGGAACCGGCAGCTCGACATCATCGGCAACCTCCTGCCGGATAGCGATCAGGATCATCCGCTCGCGCATCTGCGGCACGCCGTAGAACGCCGCGTTGAGCAGCGTGTAGCGCACGACATAGCCCTTGCCAGCCAGGATCTCGCCAATTTCCGCCGCGAGGTTATGGCCGCCATGATTGAGCATGTCGGGAACATTCTCGATCACCACCGCGAGCGGCGCGCAGGCCTCAACATAGCTCAAATATTCGATGTAAAGCCGCGCGCGGGGATCGTGCCGGAACGCCTCCGGATGTTCGGCGATCTCGCGCAGTTTGGAGCGGCCGACCCGTGCGAACGCTTGGCACGGCGGGCCGCCGACGATCACGTCGAACGCGGAAGAGGCCGGGCCGAGACCAAGTGCTCGGGTCAGATCTTCCGGGGACGTCGCGGTGATGTCGCGCGCGATGCTGTGGCGGTCCTCACCGCCGTGAAAATTGAGGCCGTGCGAGCGCGCGGCATCGGTATCGAATTCGACCGCGGCGGCAATGTCATAGCCCGCCGATTGGAAGCCGAGCGAAATCCCGCCACAGCCTGAGAACAGGTCAAGGACGCGCGGCTTCGCACCGGCACGGAGACGCTGGATTTTCTGGCGGATCAGTTTCGGATCGGCGCTCATGACCGTCCTGTGCCCAGCGGCAGCTCGGATTGTCCGGCGCGCTTCGAAAGATATTGGAGAACGGCCTGTCGGATCACCCAGGCCGATGATACGTCATTGGCGGCCGCGACCGCCTGCACCTGCCGGTGGACGGGCTCGGGCAGCAGAACGGTGCTTCGGACGATCTTGCCAGTGGCCACGGTTATTCAGACTCCCAGAGTCAGCGATACACCAGTCCGCACCACCATGCACCACTTTACATCAGCTGTCCTCGACTGGGTGCTGTCGGTTCGTACGAAGCCGGCGGCGGGCGCGCAGAATGGCGCAATTGCCGTTCGGTGCGGGCTGCGCTTATTCTTCTTCCAGTCCGACCCCAGTGCGCGTCGGCAATGACGTGAATGCGATGCCAGACACCGGAGACTTTCGTTGCGACCTGTCGAGATCAATCCTTCCCCGCGCGCGCTGCTCCGGTCACTTCGCGGGCTTGGCTATTCGCCGGAAACGGCGCTTGCCGATCTGATCGACAACTCCCTCGCCGCCGGCGCCCGCAATATCGACATCCGTCTCGATTGGCGTGAGGGTGACCCGCTCGTCGAGATACTCGATGATGGCGCTGGCATGGGGTTCGAACGGCTGGTCGAGGCGATGCGCTTCGGCGGAGAAGGGCCGGACGCCGAACGCGGCGGCGACGATCTCGGGCGGTTCGGGCTCGGACTTAAGACCGCGTCGCTCTCGCAGTGCCGCGAACTGACCGTTTCCTCGCGCCGCGACGGCGCGGTCGCGCGCCTCGCCTGGGACGTGGACCGGGTCGGCGATGGCTGGTGCGCCGACTCGCCCGACGCCTCACCGCCAGGAGCGCTCGCCGCCGCGTTTGAGCGGGCGGGAGACGGCACGCTGATCAGTTGGAGCCGCATGGATCGGCTCGGCGGTCTCTGGGGACTTGACCGCGACGGGTTCAATGACCGCATCGCCAGCATCCGCGCGCACCTTGCCATGACCTTCCACCGCTTCCTGAGCGGAGAGGCGCGGCGGCTCGCGATCGGGGTCAACGGTCTGGCGCTCAGTGCCTGGGATCCGTTCTGCCGCCGGCACGACGCAACCATGACGCTCCCGCGCGACATCATCCGCGGACCTGACGGAACGATCGCGGCGCGGCCTTACATCCTACCGCACCGGGACCGGTTCGCCAGCGAACGCGAATGGGAAGAAGCGGGCGGCCCGGGCGGCTGGGTCGAGCGCCAGGGCTTCTACGTCTATCGCGGCGACCGGCTGGTGTCGCCGGGTGGCTGGCTTGGCCTGGGCGGCGCGCGGGCCTGGACGCGCGAGGAGTCGAGCCGGCTGGCGCGTATCGCACTCGATCTGCCGGTCGCGATGGACGAGGCGTGGCGCATCGACATCCGCAAATCGCTGGCCCGGCCGCCGGCCTGGGCGCGCGCACGCCTTGCCGGGATCGGCGCCGACGCCCGTCGCCGCGCTCGCGAAGTCTTCGCTTGGCGTGGTACCGGCCAAGTCAGAACGCGAAAGCGCGCGAAGGACGAGACCGAAATCTGGCCGTGGGAGGCGCGGTCCGGGAAGGCGGCGCCACGTTACCGTGTCCGCCGCGACCATCCGGCGGTCGCAGCGGTCGCCGAACTTCTCGGTGACGACGCTGCGATGCTGGAAGGGCTGCTGTCGGCGCTCGAGCTGACCGTTCCGGTTGAGCGCATCTGGCTCGATGTTGCCGAGCAAGGCGGTGCCGAGCCGGTGCAGCTCGCTGCCGCCGAGATCGCCGAACTGGCCGTCCCCCTTGCCAGCCTTGTGCGCAGCATGAACAACACCGACGAAGCCGGGGGCCGTATTGATTCGGTGCTGCGCTCGCTGGGCGTGACCGCGCCCGCGCTGCGTGCTGCTGTCATCCGGCAATCGGGGGGAAAGTGACGCAATGGATCCGGTAACTCAGCTTGCGAATACGGCGCGTGTCGCGCTCGGGCCGCGAGCAGGCGATCGCACGCTTGCTGGCGACGAAATTGTGGCGGTTGTGCGCGCGTCCGCGCCGCTGGTCGGGCTCACCAGTGGCCACAGCTTCACCGAGGCTGAAATCCAGGCGGCTGCCCGCGATCTCGAGGCGCTGTTCGTGGTCGCACAGGGGCCGTCGATCCGCCTGCTCGGCGAATCGCAGCCGCCGCCCTGGTATTTCGGCGAGCGCCGCCGGCCGGGCGCTTTCTTCACCCGCTACCTCCAGAAGCTGGGCGAAAGCGGCTGGGCGCCGCGGGCGATCGAGGTGCTTGAGGAAAGTACGGCCGAAGTTCTCGAACTGATCGACGATCCGCGCCGCGTTGGTCCCTGGGACTGGCGCGGACTGGTGGTCGGTAACGTCCAGTCGGGCAAAACCGCCCACTATGCCGGACTGATCAACCGCGCCGCCGATGCGGGCTACCGTGTCATCATCGTGCTGGCCGGCATGCACAATATCCTGCGCCGCCAGACCCAGCTGCGTCTCGACCAGGATTTTCTGGGGTTTGATACGGCGGGGACGGCCGCCGGAGGGCGCACGCCGGTCGGAGTCGGGCTGCTTCCCGGTGAAGTGCTGCTGGTCGACAGCCTCACCACTTCGCTGCTCGGTGGCGATTTCAGCCGCACCGTAGCGCAGAACGCCAATTTTGCACCGGCCGACCGACCGTTCGTGTTTGTGGTGAAAAAGAACGGTGCGGTCCTCAAGAACCTCAACCGGTGGATCGCCCGGCTGCCCGAACCGTCGCGCGCCGCTCCGCTGTTGGTGATCGACGACGAGGCCGATCAGGCATCGCCTGACACCGGCGACCAGGGCGTGCTTGCCGACGGCAGCTTCGACGAGGACTATGATCCCAAACGCATCAACGGTGAGATCCGTAAGCTGCTCGGATCGTTCTCGCGCAGCTCATATGTCGGTTACACCGCCACGCCTTTTGCCAACATCATGATCCATGACGAGCGTGCGGCCGAGGATTATGGCGCTGACCTGTTTCCCTCGGCGTTCATCGTTTCGCTGTCAGCACCCGACGACTATCTCGGGCCGTCCGCGGTATTCGGGCGAGACGATGATGAGGACGCGGTCGGTCTGCCGCTCACCCGCGAACTCGACCAGACTGCGGAATCGTGGATTCCAGACCCGCATGATAAGACGCTGCGCCCGGCATATCGCGGCGAGGGGCGTGTCCCGCCGAGCCTCGCCGAGGCGATCCGCAGCTTCGTTATCTGCTGTGCGGCGCGAACGGCACGCGGGCAGGGCAATGCCCACAAGACGATGCTGGTGCATGTCTCGCGTTTCCAGGACGTCCATGATCCTGTGCATGCCCAGGTCGAGGCGGAACTGCGCACCATCCGCAACGCGATTGCAGCGAACGATGCTGTCGAGATGTCCGCGCTCGAGCGCCTGTGGCGCGAGGATTTTCTGCCCACCACCGAGGCGATGGCCGACACCGTCCTTGGCCGCTCGATCCGCCGGGTCGGCTGGGATGAGGTCCGCGCGCATCTTGCCACGGACGCAGACCGTATCCAAGTCGCCGTGTCGAACGGCCGCAGCCGGACCGGAATAGACTATGACGTCGCCGAGGCGGCCGGTCAGAGCCTGTCAGTCATCGTAATTGGCGGTGACAAGCTGTCGCGCGGGCTGACGCTCGAAGGGCTCTCGACCAGCTATTTCCTGCGCTTGTCGCGCCAGTATGACAGTCTGCTCCAGATGGGGCGCTGGTTCGGCTACCGGCGCGGCTATGCCGACCTCTGCCGGCTCTACACCACCGCCGACATGGAAACCTGGTTCCGGCATCTCGCCACGGTGAACGAGGATCTGCGCACCCAGCTCGCACATATGCGAATCACGCTCGGCACACCCAAACAATATGGCCTGAGCGTCGCCGCCCACAGCATCATGAATGTGACCGCGGCCAATAAGCGCCGCCACGCTATTCTCCGGCCGGTCAGCTATGCCGGCGAGGGCAAAATTCAGACAGTGCAGTTCCGCGAGCCGGAGACGGTCGCCGCCAACGCTGGGGTGATCGACGCGATGCTGGGCGAGCTCGGCGAAGGCGTCACCGATCCGCCGCGTCCGGGCGGCCGCCCCGCTGCCTCGGGACGCCTGTGGAACGGAGTTTCGGGTCATCGCGTCGCCGCGCTGCTCGAGGCGCTCGCCTTCCCTCCGGAAAGCAGCGACGTCGATGGCCGGCGCATGGCGGGCTATATCACCGGGCAGTTCGCTCAGGGCGAACTCACCGACTGGACGGTGTTCGTGCCGGCCGGCACCGGCGCAACCGTCCAGGTGGTGGAGCGCGACTTCCGCAGCGTACGGCGCTCGCCAAAACCGAATACGAAATCGACCCGTTTCACGACACGGTCGATCCTCTCGCCGCTCGATGAGGCAATCGACCTCAGCGACGGCCAGTTCGCCCGCGCGCAGGACGAAACCGACCGCGTGCTGGAGGTGAAGGGCGAGCCGCCGGCCGACCGTCCGGCCGGGCCGTGGATCCGCGCGGTCCGGGGTGACGATCCCCGTCGCGGTCTGCTGCTCCTTTATCCGATCGACCCCGCCGGCGCCGGCCTCGAGCCGGGCATTCCTTTGTGGGGCGTCGTCGTGAGCTTCCCGACCTCGCCGACCGCGGCGGCCGAGTGGCGGCTTGAGAACACCGTTCAGCAGCGGACCGCACAGTGAGCGTCAGCCCGGAAGCGGCCGGCGGCCAAGGACCCGATACGACGGCGCTGCTTGAGGGCTGGCGCGGTCTGTCGGAGGTTGCGGGGGGCGACCGGCTGTTCCGTACGCGGCGTCTGCCCCGGCCGCACGGTCTCGACCTGCGGATCGGCCTCCGCGAAACCGATGCCGCGCCCTGCTTGGTTATTGAACCCGGCACAGCAGGGCAGGCGGTCGGCGCGTTCGAGACTGCCGGACTGCGGCTATCGCGCGCGGCCGATCCGGCCGGCGTTCTGCTCGTGCTCTCGCTCGAAGAACCTTCGCGCCGCGACCTGTTCGCCGAAATCTGCAGCGACTGCATCCGCTCGGTGCTGCGCGCCGAGGTTCAGGGAGCGGGCGACCTCCTTCCCGTTCTCGCCGCCCGCTTGTCGGCATGGCGGACCTTCCTGCGTGATTCCGCCGCCGGATTGTCGCTGCGCGAGATTGTAGGCATCATCGGCGAACTGCTGGTCCTCGACCGCCTGCTCGATGTGGACGCGGACGGGGTTGCGCTATGGAAGGCTCCCGATGACGGGCTGCACGATTTCGAACTTTCGCGTCATGCGGTTGAGGTGAAAACGTCGCTCGGTCCGGCTCGGCGGATGCATATATCGACGCTCGACCAGCTCGACGATGCCGGCCTCGCCTCGCTGCACGCCGCGCATGTTCGGCTGATCGAAGCCGCGGACGGCGAAACGCTTGATCAAATTGCGGCGCGGATCAGCGCACGGCTGAGCGGCGAACGTGAGCGCAGTGCGTTCGTCAACGCGCTGCTGCGTCGCGGAGTGCCGCCGAATGGCCCGGCTGATGCGGGGCCGCGGGTCGGCTGTGCCGGTGTCGACTTCTATGTAGTGCGAGACGGATTTCCGAGGTTGCGGCGCGGTGATGTCGCGCTTGGCATCGCCGAGGCCGAGTATCAGGTTGAGGTGCGCGCGCTGACCGGTTTTGCCGCTGATGCGGAAGTGGTGCTCGCGCGGTTCGGGGGCGAACGATGAGTGACGATGCGACCGCGGAATTCGCGCGGACTCTGGCGGGCGAAGTAGACGAGGCGCGCGACGATCCGGGCGTCGATGTCCCGTCGACCGAGGCGCTGTTCACTCGCATCGTGATCAATGAACTCGAAGAAGTCGGGCATTTCGAGGCGGCGTTCGATTTGGCCCAGGAGGGCCGGGTCGGGCGCTCACCGTTCCAGATCAGCGGCTATGCCATCGACGAAGATGCTGGCCACCTCACGTTGTTTGCAACGCATTATTCGGGTGAGCTGCCGCCGCGCCGCATGCCCGCCGCCGAGCTGCTGAAAACCGCTGAACGCGGCGGCACCTATGTCGCCGCGTGCATCGGTGGTCTCGCGGACCGGATCGAGCCGTCGAATACCGAGGCCGGCGATCTCGCGCGGACGGTGGCGGCGCTCGGGGAGCGGATCGATCGTTTCCGCATTGTGGTGCTGACGGATGGCATCGCTGGTAGTGCGCTGCCGGCGTCGATCGAAAGCCACGGCAAGGCGGTCGAACTTGAACTCTATGACATGGTCCGGCTGCATCGCGTGCTTGGCGAAGACCAGACCCGCGCGGACATCGACGTCGATCTGGTGGCGCTTACCGGTTACCGCATCGCCTGTCTGCCGGTCGCATCGGGCGCCGGCCACTATGAAGCGTTTCTCGCGGCGTTCCCCGGCGAAGCGCTGGCGCGCATCTATGACCGCTACGGCACGCATCTGCTCGAGCTGAACGTGCGCGCGTTCCTGGGACTGTCGGGGCGCAAGTCGGTCAACGCCGAGCTGCGCCGCACGCTCGTCGAACAGCCCGAAATGTTTCTGGCGTTCAACAACGGCGTGGTGGCGACCGCCGACGAGGTCCGGCTCGAGCGTGACGGCGGGGCGGTGTTCCTGACCGGCCTGCGCGGGCTGCAGATCGTCAACGGAGGGCAGACCACCGCGTCGCTGCACCGCGCGCGCCGCAAGGAAAGCGTCGGGCTCGGCTCGGTCGAGGTGCCGGTCAAGATCATCCGCGTCACCGAGGGCGATCTTGAGGAAATGGTGTCGTCGATCTCCCGCGCGGCGAACCGGCAGAACACCGTTCAGCAGGCCGATTTTTCGGCCAATGATCCCTTCCATCGTGAGGTCGAGACGCTGGCCAACAACGCTTGGCTCGAATCCGGACGCGGACGCTGGTTCTATGAGCGCGCGCGGGGCTCGTGGCTCGCCGCCGAGCAGAAAGCCTCGTACAGGGTTACTGAACAGCGCGCGTTCCGCGACCAGACTCCAAAGGCCCGCCGTTTCGGCAAGCTCGATCTCGCGCGCTATCTCTCGGCCTGGGACGGCTACCCCTGGCGCGTCGCCTTTGGCGGCCAGAAGAACTTTCAGGCGTTCATGCAGCGGCGGAAAGAACAGACCGCGCCCGCGCCCGATGCTGCTTGGTTCCGCCGGCTGATCGCGCTGACCGTCCTCTACCGTACGACCGAGAAGCTGGCCCGGGCGATGAAGTTCCCGGCTTATGGCGCCAACATCGCCGCCTATCTGGTCGCGGCGATCGGCGAGCGCACCGGGGGACGGATCGATTTCGATCTCGTGTGGCGGCATCAGACGCTGTCGCCCGAGCTGGAGAGCTTGATCACCAAGTGGGCGCCGCAGATCGAGGCGGCGTTGCGCGTCAGCGTCGGCAGCCGCAATCCCACCGAATGGTTCAAGAAGGAGGATTGCTGGACCGATGTGCGCGCCCGTCTTCCGGCGCTCATCGACCCGCTGCCGCCCGAGCTGACCGGTGTCGTTACATCGTCCGGGGCGGCGACCAACGTGGCGGACAGCCCGCCGGCGGGTCTCAACGTCGCGGATTATGCGCGAATCGAGGAATGTATGCGCGTGCCCTCCTCGGTATGGGTGGCAACTGCGGAGGCCGGTCAGCGTAGCGGCGTGCTGCATTTCAAGCTCGCCGGCATCTGCATGACGCTCGCAAATTATGCCGCTGGTGGCTGGTCGCGCCGTCCGTCCATAAAGCAGGCTAAGCATGGACTTGACAGTGTGGCGAAGGTGCGCGCCGCCGGTTTGTTCCATGAGAATGAACGCGAGAGCGGATAAACTGCACAGGCCGCTCCCAGGGATAGCCGTGCGCCTTGCGGCGGCGACGGCGGGAGCGGTCCGTTAGGCATTGCGGGCGTGCCCGTTCGAAGGCAGCCTGCGACCGGGGGTAAGCGCGGATGTGGAACTTCGACAGGGCAGTGGAGCCGCCGCCGGAGGCGCTCCGGAGCGCCGCCGCGACGGTCGCACGCGAGCGGCTGCGCGACTTCATGTCCGGGGACGCGGGAAGGAGATCTCAGTCCCGCGCGCCTGAGGCGGGTCCGATCCTGGAGGACGGCTCGGTCCGGGCGTCGCTGGCCCGGCTCTTCCGGAACAAGTGCGCATTTTGCGAGAGCAGGGCGGACTGCCGACCCTACCAGTTCCGTCCGCCCGCGGAGGCAATCCCGCCCGCCAAAACCGACCCGCACCTCTACTAC
>Ga0182231_1000119_pt1 | contig 20790 bp, 19 predicted proteins | sample G6R1MG_29_FD_129667 | JGI IMG/M metagenome (GOLD analysis project Ga0182231, IMG submission 129667) | Miscanthus phyllosphere microbial communities from Michigan, USA - G6R2_NF_07NOV2016_LD1 MG | ecosystem: Host-associated > Plants > Phyllosphere > Phylloplane/Leaf | place: USA: Michigan...
CGGGCCGGCCCCGGAACGAGCCGGGCAGGATCGAGCCGCCGTAGATGAAGATCGACGGCACGTTGAGGCGCACCATGGCCATCATCATGCCGGGCAGGGACTTATCGCAGCCGGCCAGACCCACGAGGGCGTCGTAGGCGTGGCCGCGCATGGTGAGCTCGACGGAATCGGCGATCACCTCGCGGGACGGGAGCGAGGCGCGCATGCCCGCATGCCCCATGGCGATGCCGTCGGTGACCGTGATGGTGCAGAACTCGCGCGGGGTCCCGTTGGCGGCCGAGACGCCCTTCTTCACCGCCTGCGCCTGGCGCATCAGCGAGATGTTGCAGGGGGCCGCCTCGTTCCAGCACGAGGCCACGCCGACCAGGGGCTGGTGGATCTGCTCCTTCGTGAGGCCCATGGCATAGAGATACGAGCGGTGGGGCGCGCGCTCGGGCCCCTCCGTCACGTGACGGCTCGGGAGCTTCGACTTGTCGGTGCCGTGCGCGTCCATGGTCAATCTCGCCGCCCCGGCCTGCTACGCTTGGATATGAGGTCCGGTCGTCCGGTGTCCCGCGCGACCCCTCGCGGGTGGCGCGCGAACCCACGCGGTCCACTCTCGGAATGACTCGGAACTCTGCGGTAAAGCGTTGGGGGGACTACCGTTTACCGCACGGTCTGAGGTGGTCCCGGTTTATGGCGGGATCGCGGCGGGGGCTGGCGCCTCCCAAGGCAAAGTCTGGATGGTTTTGGGGTGTTGCGACCTCGCCACAGCCACGCTTTCGCACCCCTCCAGCGTGCGAAAGGCCTCCAAAATAGGACGAAATTCTAAAACGACGGCATGAAAAAAGCCCGGCGCGCGCTGGACGCTCCGGGCTCGGTCTTGGGACGATGGACGGGCGATCTCAGAGTGGTTTGCGCATCCGCAGGATCTTGAAGAAGCCACCCGGGAAGGTCGGGGCGACGCCGATGAACTCGACGCCATGGGCCCGCGCCCAGGCTTCGATCCGCGTGGACTTGAAGTCCGACGACCAGCCGATCTTGGTGCAGAGCGGGGCGACGATCTCCTCGACCTTGGCCATGGGACCGTCGGTCTGGCCGAAATGGTTGGCCAGAACGATCTCGCCGCCCGGGCGCACCACCCGCAGGAACTCGGACAGGGCGCCCTCCGGGTCCGGCACCAGGGTGATGAGGAACTGCGCCACCACGGCGTCGAAGCTGGCGTCGGCGTAGCCGAGGCGGCAGACGTCCATCACCTGGAGGCCGCGCACATGGGTGAGCCCGCGCCTGAGCACCTTGGCCCGGGCGCGCTTCAGCATGTCCTCGGAGAGATCGACCCCGCAGACGAAGCTCGTGCGCGGGTAGTAGCCGAGCGACAGGCCGGTGCCGACGCCGGCTTCGAGGATGCGCGGGCCGCAGGCCACGGCCGCCTCCACGGCGTCACGGGCGGCGGGTTCCGTCAGCTTGTCGTAGACGACGTCGTAGACCGGAGCCCAGCGGGCATAGGCCTTGCGCATCAGGGCGGTGCTCGGACCGGCCTCCCGCGGCTCGCTCAGCATGTCGATCTCGAAGTCCTGTGGGGAGTGGAAGAGTGGATCAGGCCGCCTGCGCGGCTCCAGCCTGCAACGCGTCGATGCGTCGGATGGTGCCACCGCCAAGCACCCGCGCACGCGGGCCGTCATCCGCGTAGACCACGCAGGCCTGGCCCGGCGAGACACCGTCCTCGGGGGTCGCCAGGACGATCTCGGCGGTGCCGGCGGCGGCGTCGAGGGTGAGATGGGCCGGGCGGGGTTCGCGCGTCGAGCGCACCCGCACGGCCACGGGCAGGTCGGTCGCCCCGCCGTCGCAGATCCAGTTCACGTCGGTGAGGCGGATGCGGCTGGTGGCCAGGGCCTCGCGCGGGCCGACGACGACGCGGGCCGCATCGGGTTCCAGGCGCACGACGTAGAGGGGTTCGCCGACGGCGAGCCGCAGGCCCCGGCGCTGGCCCACGGTGTAGTGGACGATCCCCTCGTGGCGGCCGAGGACCCGGCCGGCGAGATCGACGATGTCGCCGGCCCGGGCCGCGTCCGGGCGCAGGCGGGCGATCACGTCGGCGTAGCGCCCCTGCGGCACGAAGCAGATGTCCTGGCTGTCGGCCTTCTGGGCCACCGACAGGCCGAGTTCGTGGGCGAGGCGCCGGGTCTCGTCCTTGGGCAGTTCGCCTAAGGGAAAGCGCAGGAAATCGAGCTGCTCGGCGGTGGTGGCGTAGAGGAAATAGCTCTGGTCGCGGGCGGGATCGAGGGCGCGGTACAGGCCGCGCCCGCCCTGCGGCAGGGGCCGGCTCGCGACGTAATGGCCCGTCGCCAGGGCGTCCGCGTCGAGGTCGCGCGCCGTCGCGAGGAGATCGCGGAACTTGATGGACCGGTTGCACTCCACGCACGGGATCGGCGTCTCACCGGCGAGGTAGCTCTCGGCGAAGCGGTCGATCACGGATTCGCGAAACCGATCCTCGTAGTCGAGGACGTAGTGCGGGATCTCGAGGACCTCGGCGACGCGGCGGGCATCGTGAATGTCCTGGCCGGCGCAGCAGGCACCCTTGCGATGGGTCGCGGCCCCATGATCGTAGAGCTGGAGGGTGATACCGACGACGTCGTATCCCTGCCGCTTCAGGAGCCCGGCCACGACGGAGGAATCGACGCCGCCGGACATGGCGACGACGACGCGCGTCTCGTGCGGGGCCTTGGGAAGATCGAGGGAATTCATCGCGCCAGGTTTCGCCGACGGGGCCGGTCCGGTCCCGGGCGCGAGTCTATAGCGTTCCTTGCGTCCGAGTTCCAGGGACCGGGCCGGGCGGTGCCCATCCCTGCCCGATCGGGCCCGGGCAACCATCGCGCGGGCCGCGATCCCGCCGGGCCGGGGAACCCCTGCCGAACCCGGCAAGTCCTGCCGGGCGCCCTGCAGATTTCGCCGAACCGGATCACGGGCGAGTCGGAAGACCGAGGTTCTTCAAAGACATATCTCATGCGCGCGTCTGGCTCGGCCCTTGCTCGATGATCCGGCAAGGAGACCTCGGACCCATGGCGCAGACATTCCTCGAAACGGATTTCCTCCTGCGCCGTGCGACGCCGACCCCGTCCCGCGTTCCGACGCCGGCCCCGTCGCGGACCCCCTTCGTCGTCCGTGATCCGGACGCCTCCCGGGCGCCGGCGCCGACCCGGTCGCAGGAGGCCCGTCCCCAATCCGCCCGCGCCGAGTCCGCGCGCCGCGACCTCGCGGGCCGCCCCGATCGCGCCCCGACGGAAAGCCCCGGTATGGATCGGAGCGAGCGCCCGGACCGATCCTGGGGAGAGGCCTCCAAGGTCGAGTCCTCGAAGGCCGAACGCCAGCCCGAGCGGCTTCAGCCCACCCGCGATGCCCCGGTTCCCGGCGGGAAAGCGACGGCGTCCGCGAACCCGGGGGCATCCGAAGAGGCGGGGGCCGAGGCGAAGGCCGGGCCGCGAGATCCGGCCGGTGCCGTCACCGCCCCTGCGGCCGGTGCCGTGGGCTCACCCGAGGCGGCCGTGGCCGGGACAGTTCTCGCGGGAGCGAATCCGACCGGCAAGACCGCTTCGTCGGAGGCGGGCGCCGCCGATGGGGCGGAGGAGGAGACCGATCCGGCCGAGGTGTCGGAGGAGACCGCGGCCCCCTCGCTTCTGGACTTCTCCGTCCCGCCGCCCCCCTCGGCCGACCCCGTGCCTGCCGCAGGACCCGGCCATGGGGGGGGCGCATCCTCGGCCCAGGGGCAGGCGGCGCTCGGCAACGGGCCGGCCTCGACCGGCCAGCTCACGGCCCAGGCCGGGAGCGTGCAGCCCTCCGAGGGGCATGGGCCAGCGGGCGTTCCGGAGGCCGGGCGCCACCCGGCCGTGCCGGTGACGGGCCAGCCGAACCCGGTCGCCGCCGGCGGCTCCGAGGCCGGCAAGCTCGATCCGGCGGTGGCCGTGCACGAACCGACCGGGACCTCCGGAGCCGCCGCGGCGCTCGCCCTTCCCGATGGCCTGTCGCCCGTCCGGGAGAGCTTCGATTCGGTCCTGGCGGGCCTCTCCACCAGCTCGCCGCCGGCGACGGCGCCCGCGGCATCGGCGGCCGCCCCCCAGGCGACCCAGACCCCTGCGCCGGCCATGCCATCCGTGCCCCTGGGGGCCGTGCCGATGACCATCGGCCTGCGCTCGCTCCAGGGCTCGAACCATTTCGAGATCCGCCTCGATCCCGGCGAACTCGGGCGCATCGACGTCAGCCTCGACATCGACAAGGAGCGCGGGACCGTGATGGCGCATCTCGTCGTCGATCGCATCGAGACCCTCGCCCTGCTCCAGCGCGATGCCGGCAGCCTGCAGCAGGCCCTGTCGCAGGCCGGCCTCGACGCGCAGGAGGCCAACATCAACCTCTCCCTGCGCAGCGACACGCAGGCCGGCGGACAGGGGGCTGAGAACCGGGGGTCCGACGGGCGCCGTTCCGAGGGCCGGTCCGGTGGACCGGGCCTGTCCCAGCAGCCCGAGACCCGCGCCGCCCTCGACGCCATCCCCGTCCGCACCTTGAGGGGCCTCGCCGGCCTCGACATCCGAATCTGAGGGGGCACCCGATATGTCATCCGGCATCAGCAGCCTGACGAGCACCGCCGCGTCGGCGGGTTCGTCCACCAAGACCTCCGCCCAGGAGATCGCGGGCAACTTCACCCAGTTCCTGACGCTGCTGACGACGCAGCTCAAGAATCAGAATCCCCTCGACCCCATGGACACCAACCAGTTCACGCAGCAGCTGGTGCAGTATGCCGGCGTCGAGCAGCAACTGAAGTCCAACGATCGCCTCGACTCGATCCTGACCAACGCCAAGGCATCGAGTTCGGCGTCCGCCACGGGATTCATCGGTCAGACCGTCACCGCCGACGGCAAGACGGCGGACCTGGCGGACGGGTCGGCCACCTGGACGCTGACGCCCGCGCGGGCCGCCACCCAGGCGACGATCACCATCACGGATGCCAAGGGCAACGTGGTGGCGACCCAGAGCAAGGCGATGCCGGCCGGCGCCCAGAGCTATGTCTGGGACGGACGGGCCTCCACGGGGATGAACGCGCCCGCGGGGACCTATTCCATCAAGGTCGATGCCCGTGACGCCACGGGGTCCCAGGTGAGCGTCGATACGCAGATCACCGGCAAGGTCGACGGCGTCGATCTCAGTGGCAGTGCGCCGGTGCTCCTCATCGATTCCGCACGGGTCCCGATCGGCAGCGTGCGGAGCATCGGAACCGGGTTGTCCACATGAGTGTCGAGACGAATCGGATGCCACCGTTCCGCTTCAACATATTTTAAGTGGGCGCAAGTAGCTTCCAATCTCGACAGGTCAGTCGAGTTGTAGAGCGTATCATGACCGAACCGAGCCGCCCGAGAGTGAAGTATGTGATCGGGCCTGATGGTAGTCCATTAACTATTGCCGATCTTCCGCCGACGACCACACGTCGCTGGGTGATCCGTCGCAAGGCCGAAGTCGTCGCCGCCGTCAGGGGCGGCCTGCTCAGCCTGGAGGAGGCCTGCCAGCGATACACCCTCACCACCGAGGAATTCCTGAGCTGGCAGTTCTCCATCGACCAGCACGGCCTTGCCGGCCTGCGGACCACCCGCATCCAGCATTACCGGCACTGACGAAACGGACCGGGCCAGGATCGATCGGTCCGACCGTCCACGGCGATCCTCCCGAAGGACCGCGCCCTCCACGGGGCGCGGTCTTTTCGCGTTTCCCGAGCGCGAGGCTTCGGTTCTCGGGCGATGCCACCCACGCGTTAACCCCCCGCTAACCACGGCATGGGCAAATTTTGCCGGGCGGGGGCCGGAGTGTCCGCCACGCTTGTTCGGTGGGTGCGTCGCGCGGTGAAATCGGTTCTCGAACTGGTGACGAAGTTGGGGCCGGCGCGGCTGGCCGCCATGGCCGCCGTCGCCCTGACGTTGATCGGCTTCTTCGCGTTCGTGATCCTGCGGGTTTCGAAGCCCGACATGGGTGTGCTGTTCGCCGACCTGTCCATGTCCGATTCGTCGGCCGTGATCCGCGATCTCGATGCGCGCGGCATCAAGTACGAGACCCGGGGCGACGCCGGCCAGACCATCATGGCCCCGCGCGCCGATCTGCCCCGTCTGCGCATGGATCTCGCCGGCAAGGGGCTACCGGGCCAGGCGGGCGTGGGCTACGAGATCTTCGACAAGGGCGACGCCTTCTCGTCCACCAACTTCGTCCAGAACGTGAACCACCTGCGGGCCCTCGAGGGCGAGCTGTCCCGCTCCATCCGCGCCATCGGCCGGGTCCAGGCGGCGCGCGTCCACCTCGTGATCCCCGAGCGGCGCCTGTTCGAGCGCGACCGCGAGGCGCCGAGCGCCGCCATCGTGCTCAAGCTCATGGGCGACCTCGATCCGTCCCAGGTCCGTGCCATCCGCCACCTCACCGCCTCGGCGGTGGAAGGGCTCAAGCCCGAGCGTGTCTCCATCGTGGACGAGCGCGGCCGGCTGCTGGCCGACGGCGCCCGCGACGCGGAGGCCGACAAGGGGCTCGGCCTGGAGGAGAAGCAGGTCGGCCTCGAGCGGCGCCTGCGTTCGCAGATCGAGGAGATCGTCGCCGGCATCGTCGGCGCCGGCCGCGCCCGGGTGCAGGTCAGCGCGGAACTCGACGTCAACCGCATCGAGAGCCGCTCGGAGAGCTTCGATCCCGAGAGCCGCGTCGTGCGCTCCACACAGACCCGCAGCGAGACCTCCCTGACGGGTGGGGCCGAGGGGGCCGTCAGCGTCGGCAACGAACTCCCGGGGGCCAATCAGCCGGGCGCCGCCCCGGCCCAGAAGGATTCCACGAACAAGAACGAGGAGACCACCAACTACGAGATCTCGCGGGTGACCAAGACCGAGGTCGTCGAGGGCGGCCGCGTCAAGCGGCTCTCGGTGGCGGTCCTCGTGGACGGGGCCTACGTGCCGGGTGCCGACGGCAAGCCCGCCTACCAGCCGCGCCCGGCGGCCGAGGTCGAGCGCATCGCCACCCTGGTGCGGATGGCCATCGGCTTCGACAAGGCGCGCGGCGATCAGGTCGAGGTGGTCAACCTGCGCTTCGCCGAGGCCCCGGCCCCGCCGGAGTTCGTCGAGCCGAGCCTCCTCCAGTCCCTGATGTCCCCCTCCAAGGAGGACGTCATGCGGATCGTCGAATTGACGGTGCTCGCCATGCTCACCCTCATCGTGCTGCTCGCCGTGGTGCGTCCGCTCCTGCGCAAGGTGCTCACCACCGAGCCCGTCGCCATCGCCCTGGTGAGCGGCCCGTCCGCAACCACCGGCGACCCGGCGCTGGATGCGATGATGGCGCCGCGCGACAACCCCACCGCCCGCCTCGTCGATTTCGCCAAGATCAACGGCCAGGTGCAGGCCGAGACGGTGCAGCGTGTGGTCGACATGGTCCGCGCCAGCCCCGGCGAGACCGTCGAGGTCCTGCGCAACTGGATCAACGACAACTGAGATCCGACAAAGCCTTTCGTGCGTCGTCCCTAAGGAGTTGAGGCCATGTCCTCGGGTTTGAACATCGCGGCGGAACTGGCCGGTGCCGGGGGCGCGGCCTTCGCCGCCATGCCCGGCACCCAGCGCGCGGCCGCCCTGCTGCTGCTGCTCGGCGACGTCGACGGGGCGGCGATCTGGCAGATGCTCGACGAGGAGGAGGTCAAGAAGGTCTCCCACGCCATGGTTCAGCTCGGTTCCCTCGAGGCCGAGACCGTCGAGAAGCTCATCGTCGATTTCGTCTCGCGCCTGTCGTCGGGGGGCGGCATCACGTCGAACTTCGAGCGGACCGAGTCGCTCCTGCTCAAGATCTTTCCGCAGGAGCAGGTCTCCTCGATCATGGCGGAGATCAAGGGCGCCTCGGGCAAGCGCGTCTGGGCGAGCCTGACCCAGATCGACCCCGAGATCCTCGCCTCGTTCCTGCGCAACGAGTACCCCCAGACCGTGGCGGTGGTTCTCTCGAAGGTGCGCTCGGAATACGCCGCCAAGGTGCTGACCATCCTCCCCGAGGATTTCGCCATCGACGTCCTGAACCGGATGCTGCGCATGGAGACGGTGCAGAAGGAGGCCCTGCGCCACATCGAGGAGACCCTGCGCGTCGAGTTCGTCTCGACCATCGCCCAGACGACGCGGCGCGACGCCCACGAACTCATGGCCGACGTGTTCAATGCCTTCGACCGCCAGACGGAAGGCCGCTTCCTCGCCGCCCTGGATCAGGCCAACCGCGGGTCCGCGAAGAAGATCCGCCAGCTCATGTTCACCTTCGAGGATCTGCTGAAGCTCGATCCGGGCAGCGTGCAGACCCTCCTGCGCAAGATCGACAACGATACCCTGTGCCGGGCCTTGAAGGGGGCCGAGGAGCGCGTGCGCGGCTTCTTCCTGTCCAACATGTCCACCCGGGCCGCCAAGAACATCACCGACGAGATGGGCTCGCTCGGGCCGATCCGCCTCAAGGAGGTCGACGAGGCCCAGGCCAAGATGACCGAGCTCGCCAAGGAGCTGGCCGAGAAGGGCGAGATCATGATCGCGAAGTCGAGCGGTGAAGAGGAGCTGGTCTATTGAACACCCGCCCCTTCCTGTTCGACACCGATTTCCGGCCCCGCCCCGCCAGCGTCGCCTCCCCCAAGGACGATGCGGCTCTGGCCGCGGCGGTGGCCGAGGCCCACGCCCGGGGCGTGCAGGAGGGCCGCGCCCAGGCCGAGATGCAGGCGCAGGGCCGCATGGCCGATGCCCTCACCCGCCTCGGGCTCGCCGCCGCCGGATTGCTCGGCCAGGCGGATGCCCGCGACGCCGAGCGGGAGGCGCAGGCCATGGATTTCGCCGTGGCGCTGGCCCGGCGCATCGCCGGAGAGGCGCTGGATGCCCAGCCCCTCGCGGCCATCGGCGATGCGGCCCGCTCCGCCCTCCAGCACCTGCGCGGCGTGCCCCACCTCGTGGTGCGGGTCCACGAGAGCCTCGTCGACGAGGCCGAGGCCCTGGTGAAGCGCCTGGCGCGCGAGCGCGGCTTCGAAGGCCGCCTCGTGGTCCTGGGCGAACCCGACCTCGCTCCGGGGGACGCCCGGATGGAATGGGCCGACGGCGGCGTGGTGCGGGACCGCGCCCGCATTGAGGCCGCCGTGCTCGATGCCCTCGGCCTCACCGCCTGATCCCTTGAAAGCCAGACCATGTCCGACGACTTCACCCTGCCCCAGCTCAATGGAATGGATGCCTCCTTCGACGGGCTCGGCACCGAATCCATCCGCGAGGCGCCCACGACCCCGAAGAGCGCGGCCGACCTCGAACAGGTCTTCGACGTGCCCGTGGTGGTGTCCGCCGTGCTCGGCTCGTCGCGCATGCCCATCGGCGATCTGCTGCGGCTCCAGCCCGGCGCCGTGCTGGAACTCGACCGCAAGGTCGGCGAGGCCATCGACATCTTCGTCAACAACCGCCTCGTCGCCCGTGGCGAGGTCGTCCTCGTCGAGGAGCGCCTCGGCGTGACCATGACCGAGATCATCAAGAACGATCACTGACCATCCCCGGCCCGCCGCGCGCCCGCGCGAGGCCCCTGCACGGAGACCCTGAGCCATGCGGCTTCTCATCATCGGACGCCTGAACGGCGAACTCGTCACCGCGTCCAAGATCGCCATGAGCCGGGGCGCGGCGGTCACCAACGCCGAGAGCCTGGCGCAGGGACTGGCCGTCCTGCGCGCCAAGGGCGCCGACCTCATCATGATCGATGTCGGCCTGCCCATCCGCGAACTCGTCACCGCGCTCACCGACGAGCGCATCCGCACGCCCGTCATCGCCTGCGGCATCGCCACGGACGCCAAGGCGGCGGTGGCGGCGATCCAGGCGGGCGCGCGCGAATACATCCCCCTGCCCCCCGATCCCGAACTCATCGCGGCGGTGCTGCAGGCGGTCTCGGAGGACGGGCGCGCCTTCGTCTGGCGCGACGCCTCCATGGAGCGGGTGGTGAAACTCGCCGAGCAGGTCGCCCGCTCGGAGGCCTCCGTGCTCATCACCGGCGAGAGCGGCACCGGCAAGGAGGTGCTGGCCCGCCACGTCCACGGCAAATCGAACCGCACGGCCAAGCCCTTCGTCTGCGTCAACTGCGCGGCGATCCCCGAGGCGCTCCTCGAATCCGAGCTGTTCGGCCACGAGAAGGGCGCCTTCACCGGGGCCGTCGCCCGCCGCATCGGCCGGTTCGAGGAGGCCAGCGGCGGCACACTCCTCCTCGACGAAATCTCGGAGATGGACGTGCGGCTGCAATCGAAGCTGCTGCGTGCCCTCCAGGAGCGGGTGATCGACCGGGTCGGGGGCTCGGCGCCGGTCAAGGTCGACATCCGGGTGCTCGCCACCTCGAACCGCAATCTCCTCGACGAAGTCCGCAAGGGCACGTTCCGCGAGGATCTGTACTACCGCCTCAACGTCGTCCACCTGAAGCTGCCGCCCCTGCGCGAGCGCCCGGCCGACATCCTCGAACTCGCCGGGCACTTCGCCCGCAAATACGCCGAGGTGAACGGCGTGCCCGTGCGCCCCTTGAGCCGCGAGGCGCAGGCGCTCGTCCGCGCCAATCCCTGGCGCGGCAACGTGCGCGAACTCGAGAACACCCTCCACCGCGCGGTGCTGCTGGCCTCCGGCCCGGAAATCGGACCCGATGCGATCCTGACGCCGGAGGGCGAGAGCATCGGCGGCTCCGCCGCCGGCCCGGCCGAGCGCGCCGCGCGCGTGGCCGAAGCCGCCACCCGCGGCCTCGTCGGCCAGACGGTGGCGCAGGTGGAGTGCGACCTAATCCTCGACACCCTCGACCATTGCCTCGGCAACCGCACGCATGCGGCCAAGATCCTCGGCATCTCGATCCGGACCCTGCGCAACAAGCTCAACGAGTACGTGGATGCCGGCCTGAGCGTGGCCGAACCCGGCAGCGCCCGCGCGGCCGCCGCTTACGGCTGATCCGGCCCCCGCTCGATCAAGGCCGAGCCTGGATCGGCAAGCCCGCGCGGCATCCGAGCGTGGCCCGGGCCGCCATTCCGCCGGCATCGCTTCCCGGCGGAACGGAGTCCGCGTCGCCGTGCGGCCCTCAGCGGTTCCGCGCCGCCTCGTCGGCGACCTGAGCCGCGTGGGCCCGCTCGAGCTTCTCCAGGGACACGAAGCGGGCGATGTCGGCTTCGACGTCGCGGATCGTCTCCTCCACGAGGTGCTGCTGGAGGGCGATGCGGGGATCGTCCGCCGCCAGGCCGTCGCGGGTCTGGAGGCGCTGGACCGCTTCCTTCACCACGCCGTAGACGGCTTCCCGCGCCTCCCGCGTCATGGAGGGATTGACGGCGCGGGCGATGAGGTCGGCGAATTCGGACATGACGTTTCGTCTTCGACGGGGGGCGGATGCCGGCCTACAGGCGCTGATCCTTCAGGCCGGCGACGATGAGGGCGATGGAGCTCCACAGCACCAGGAAGCAGAAGAACGAGACGACGACGGCGTAGCCCCGTTGCGGATACAGCGACGCGATGGGAAGATCCGGCGGCACGAAGGTCGCGAGGAAGATTTGCTGCTTGGTGGCTGCGACGCGCGCCCGATCGACCATGAGGTTGGCCGATTCGTTGAGCTTGCCCGCGATGGTCTTCTCGACCTGAAGCCCCTCGTACTCGAGCAGCGCGCGGGTCATGTTGTTCGAGGGATCGGAGCCGGAGAGGCCCTCCGTGGTCAACTGGTCCTGGAGGCGCTTGGTCTGCTGCTGGATCGCCGCGAGGTTGGCGACGAGGGTCTGGATGCTGCGCGACTTCTCGTCGAGGTTGGAGCCGCGAAGGACCTGCAGGTCGGTCTCGGCCTTGAGCTGGTCCTTGCGCAGGCTGCCCAGGGTCGTCAGCGTCGCTTCCGCCGCCTTGATCGGGTCGATGATACCCCAGCGATTCCGGAACCTCTGCAGGGCGAGGTGGGCTTCGCGCAGGCGGGTCTGGGCCCGGACGGCGTCGGATTCGGCATGGGCCACGAGATCGGCCTGGGCCGCGCGCGAGATCTGGTTGATCAGCACTTCCGTGCGCGCGATCACCTCCTTGGAGATGGTGAGGGCGTCCTGCGGCGTGAAGGCACGGACCGTCAGGGTGATGACGCCCGAGATCACGTCGATGCGCGCGATGACATGCTTGCGCCAATAGCGCGCCAACTCCTCGATGGGCTGCGGCGGCCGATAGCGACTCCAGAAATCGGCCTCGTCGCGGGCGAACATCGCCGAGACCTTCAGCGATTCCTCCATCTTGGCGACCAGGGTCTGGCTCTGGATGTAGTCCTTGACGATGAAGCTGTCCTGGCTGTTGTGCTTCTGGACCAGGTCGGCGAACTGTCCGACCGAGGCATCTTCCATGGGCTCGACATTGCCCCGCACGGTGAACTGCGCTTCGGCGATGTATTGGTTGGACGCGAAGCCGTAGAGATAGATCGCGATCAGCAGGGTCGGCAGGAGTACGAACACGCCGAAGTTGCGGAGGAGGTCGAGGGTGAGGTTCGGCGGCTTGGACGATACCGGGCGCAGGCCGGGAAGGCGCCGCCAGTCGAGGCGTTCGCTCGCCCTGCGCAGGAGGGTCGGCGCCCGGCCGGCCGGGATCGGCTCCACGGTCTCGGCATTGCGCCGCAGATCGGGGACCGCCCGCAGGGCGAGGTCGATGACCCCGCGCAGGCGCTCCGACTGCTTGACCTCGTCGACATTCATCACATCGGGTTCCTGAAGGCTCGGCGCGCGAACGCGACCCCACACCGCGCTTCCGGCGCCCGTCGCGCCGACGCGGCGTGGAGCCCTTTCGACCCCATGCCGTTACCCTGCGGAGTCCTGTGTTTTTCGGCCCTTTTTAAGGCGTGGGCCGAGGGGCGCTGGGGCCGTTGACCCACCAAGGATCGCGATGACACGGGACCTGACGACAGTGACACGCGCGGGTTCCGAGGGGGTGAGAGCGAAGGCCGAGCGGGGGAAATCCGGACGCCGGGAGGCCGCCCCGCACGAGCCCGAGAACATCCGGTACGCCCGGGCGAAGTTCGGCGACGTGATCCTCATCTGCACCAAATGCGCCAAGCGTCAGGGACTGCCGAAGGGCGCCGTGCGGGCGACCCTCAAGCGTGCCCTGAAGGAGCGGGCCGGATCGTCCGAGGCGCCGGTCTCGAAGCCGCGACTCGTCGAGGTCGGCTGCCTCGGCCCGTGCCCGAAGCGGACCGTGGCCGTGGCGACGACGGCGAGCCTCGCGCGGGGCCGGATCGTCCTCGTCGATCCGGCCGGGGACCGCCAGACGATCCTCGACGCCCTCCTCCCCGATTTCGGCCCCAAAGCCACGCTAACGCCGCCCGGCGCCCGGGAAGACTCGGAATCCGGCCCGCGCACGTCCTGAATCGGAGGCGGTCCGCGATGAGGCAGGTCCGGTGCGACACGATCCGCGGGAATCGCCCGACATGAAACCGCCCGCGACGGGTACCGCCGGCCGGATGCGGCTCGGCCGCGCGATCCTGCGCCGGCTCCCCCTCATCGGGACGATTCTGGGCCTCGGCCTCGGCGTCTGGCTCGTGGTGACGCACGATCTGCATGCGGTGGCGGATGCCTTCGGGCGGATCGGGGCGCTCGGCCTCGTCGCGATCGTTCTGGTGCGGGCGGCCATCGTCGCATTGTGCGGGGTCGCCTGGGGGCGGCTCCTGACGGGGCTCGCCCGGGTCGAGGCGGGGGCGTTCCTCATCCTGCGCTTCGTGCGCGAGGGCATCAACGTGCTGCTGCCCGTGGCCTCCGTGGGGGGCGACGTGGTGGGCGGGCGCCTGCTCACGTTCTGGGGCGTGACGGGGTCGCTCGCGGCGGCCTCGATCCTCGTCGACATGCTGATGCAGGTCGCGACCCAGGGGTTGTTCGCGCTCCTCGGCGTGGTGCTGCTGGCGCAGGTGGGCGGCGGCACCGCCGAGGCCCTGGCGACCTGGACGACGCGGGCGCTGGCCGTCACGGCGGTGATCGTCGCGGCCTTCTTCACGGTGCAGCGGAGCGGCGCGGCCCGTGACGGCGTGCGCCGGTCCATCGACCGGATGCGCCGCTGGGCCGGCGCGGCCGTCGCACCGCGGAACGGCGCATCCGGCGATGCGCCGGGCGGGGTGTACGCGGCCCTCGACGCGATCTGGGCCCCGGGCCGGCGCGGCGAACTCGCGGCCGGGTTCGGGCTCCACCTCCTCGCCTGGGGGCTGGGCGCCGCCGAAATCTGGATCGCGCTCGCCTGCATCGGCGTCGCGGGGGTGACGGTCACCGAGGTCCTGGTGATCGAGGCCCTGAGTCAGGCGATCAAGTCGGCGGCGTTCCCGGTGCCGAGCGGCCTCGGGGTGCAGGAGGGCGGGTTCGTGCTGCTGGGGGGCCTGTTCGGCCTCGATCCCGGCACCGCGCTCGCCCTGTCCCTCGCCAAGCGGGTTCCGGACGTGGTGCTCGGCGTGCCGGCCCTCGTCGCCTGGCAGATGCTGGAGGCGCGCCGGGCGACGGTGGTGGCCCCGAAGTGAGTCAGTTCGGCTCCGCCAGGAGCCCCTCCACGAAGGGCGTCAGGCCCGTCCGGCGGTCGCGCTTCAGGCGCTCGGCGATGAGGATGCCTTCGAGGCTGCGGAAGGCGTCGTCGAGGTCGTCGTTGACGATGACGTAGTCGTACTCGCTCCAGCGCTGGATCTCGAGGCGGGCGTTGGCGAGGCGCTTCTCGATGGTGTCGGGGGAATCCTCGGCCCGGCGCTCCAGGCGGTGGCGCAGCTCGGCGAGCGAGGGCGGCAGGATGAACACCGTCACCACGTCCTGGGTGAGCTTCGCCCGCACCTGCCGGGTGCCCTGGTAGTCGATGTCGAAGATCATGTCCCGGCCGGCCCCCAGCACCCGCTCCACGGGCTTGCGCGGGGTGCCGTAGAAGTTGCCGTGCACCTCGGCCCATTCGAGGAGGTTGTCGGCGGCGTGCAGGGCCTCGAAGGCCTCGCGGTCGATGAAATTGTAGTGCTTGCCGTCGATCTCGGAGGGGCGGCGCTGGCGGGTGGTCACCGAGATGGAGAGGTCGAGGCCCCATTTCGGATCGCCGGCCACGGCCCGCGTCAGGGTGGTCTTGCCCGCGCCCGAGGGCGAGGACAGGATGAGGATGAACCCGCGCCGCGCGATTCCCGTGGCCTGCATCGTGAAAAAACCTACTCGACGTTCTGAACCTGCTCGCGGAATTGCTCCACCACGGCCTTCAAGTCGAGTCCGATCCGCGACAGGGTGATGTCGCCCGCCTTCGCGCACAGGGTATTGGCCTCGCGGCCGAGCTCCTGGGCCAGGAAATCGAGCTTGCGGCCGATGGGCCCGCCGGCCGCCAGGAGGTCGGCGGCGCTGGCGAGGTGGGCGGCCAGCCGGTCGAGTTCCTCCCGCACGTCGGCCTTGGCGGCCAGGAGCACCGCCTCCTGATGCAGGCGGTCGGGGTCGAGGGTGCCCACCGCCACGAGGGTCGAGACCGTGGCGGCGAGGCGCGCGCGCACGGCCTCGGGCTTGCGCGCCGGGCAATCCTCGGCGGCCCGGGTCAGGCGGGCGATCTCGGCGAGCTGCCCCTCGATGACGGCGCGCAGCTGGCGCCCCTCCGCGCGGCGGGCCTCCACGAGGTCGGTGACGAGGCGCACCACCCCCTCGGCCAGATCGCGGTTGAGGGCCTCGGCATCGACGCTCCCCTCCTCCTCGGCTTCGACCACGCCGCGCAGGGCGAGCAGGCCGTCGAGGGTCGCGGGGGCGACCCCCTCGGGCCGGGGCACCCGGGCGACGGCCGCCGCGAGGTCGGCCAGCAGCGCCTCGTTGATCCGGATGCGGGGCGTGGTGTCGGGGCGGGAGAGGTTCAGGGAGAGCTGGCACTGCCCCCGCGCCAGGGTTTTCTGCAGGGCGGTGCGGGCCACCTCCCCGGCGGCGTCGTAGCCGTTCGGCACGCGCAGGCGCACCTCGAGGCCCCGCCCGTTCACGGCGCGGACTTCCCACGCCCACTGGACCGCCCCGGTGGTGCCCGTGGCCCGGGCGAAGCCCGTCATGCTGGAGAGGATCATGGTGTTGCGGGACCGTGTTCGACCAAAACTGACAAAGAAGGCATCGCTTCCGGCCGCGGTGCCACCAGCCTCAGACCGTGCGCGGACAGTGCGGGCCCCCTCTCCGTCCAGAAGAGGGGGCCTGTGGCGCTTCCCACGAATCCTCCGATCCGCTGGGGGCGCCCCTCACGGCTGCTTCAGCACCGGCACGTTTTTCGGCGAATTGAGATCGAACGTCTTGTTGCGCAGGGGGTCGAGGCGGGTGCCCTCCGAGGCGTCGAAGGCCTTGGGGCGCTGGGCCGAGGGATCGGCGGCGCCGGCGGCGAAATTGGTGCCGTCGGCGGGCGCGTAGGCCGAGGCGCGGCCGGGATCAGGGGTGGGCTCGACCTTGTCGACGGCGGCGTCGGGCGTCGGGGCCTGGCGGGCGCGCTCGACCTGGCGCCAGCGGGCGACGTTGCGCGAATGGCCCTCCAGGGTCTCGGCGAAGGCGTGGCCGCCGGTGCCGTCGGCGACGAAGAACAGGTCCTTGGTGCGGGACGGATTTGCCACCGCCTCGAGCGCCGCGCGGCCCGGATTGGCGATGGGGCCCGGCGGCAGACCCTCGATGACGTAGGTGTTGTAGGGCGTGGCCCGCTCGATCTCGGCGCGCTGGATGCCGCGCCCGAGGGTGCCGCGCCCGCCCACCAGCCCGTACACGATGGTCGGGTCCGATTGCAGCTTCATGCGCTTGTTGAGCCGGTTGACGAACACGCCCGCCACGCGCGGCCGCTCGTCGGCCCGTCCCGTCTCCTTCTCGACGATGGAGGCCAGCGTCACCATCTCGGCCGGGGTCTTGACCGGGATCTCGGCCGAACGCCGCTTCCAGATGTCGGCCAGCACCTCGCGCTGCTTGGCGCGCATGAGGTTGACGATCTGCTGGCGGGTGGCGCCGCGCTCGAACTTGTAGGTGTCGGGCAGGAGCGCGCCCTCGGCCGGAATCTCGTTGATGTCGCCCGACAGGATGTCGTTGTCGTTGAGGCGGGCCACGATCTGCTCGCTCGTCAGCCCCTCGGGGAAGGTGACGGCGTGCTGGACCTGCCGGCCCGACGACAGGGTCTCGATGGCGTCGTTGACGCTGGCATGGGCCTTGAACGTGTACTCGCCGGCCTTGAGCGCCTTGCCGCTCAGGCGCGCGGCCCATTCGAACAGGGCCGTGTGGGTGATGACGCCCTCGCGCGACAGGGCCTCGGCGATCTCCGTGGTGCCGCTGCGGGGCGGGATGACCACGACCTTGTCGGTGGCCAGCGGCCCCGGCTCCTTCACCTGCCGCTCGAACAGGGTCATGCCGATCATCACCGCGATGGCCAGCACCACCGACAGGGTGAGAAGCCCTGAGATGGTGGCGAGCAGGCCGCCCCGGCGGCGCTCGGGCAGATCCGGCGGCGGCGGCGCGGCGGTGGGCTTGATCGCCTCGCTCGGGCTGCGCGGCGACAGGCGCTGGGGCAAAGCCCGCTCCTCGGAGGCGGCCGGCACGGGCTCGGGGTTCGGGCGCTTGCGGAAGAACATGGTGATCCTGTGCGGGCCTCGGGCCCCCTCCCCGGCCCTTGTCAGGGCATGGGGCAGTCTCGCGCCGCCTCGGGCGGGCGCGACGGGCTGGCCGTTAGGCGCGCGAGCTTAGTCGGTTTTGTGGCGAAATGGGGATCAACGATTATCACGCCTTTCCGTAGCGAATGATGCTCCAATCTGATTCCCTGTCGATGCCCGATCGAAAATCTACGATCACGACATCAAAGTAGACCTGCCTTCCGCAATGATTTCGCGCCGTCTATTTATTGCTTGCTCATGTATCTCACCCAGCAAAATTGGCAAGTCGGCGTGGTCGTCGCCTTCTTTGTATGGAATCGGATAGAGTTTTTTTAATCTCCGAGATATTTCTTCAGAGGCGCTCTCTATAGGGCTCTGTTGAAAAATATAATGAGGTCTTAATGTGGGGTGCTTTTGTGCATAGCGTTCAATGATAAAATTTACTGCAGGATCACTCATTGAGAAGCCAATGAAAACAACAGTATAAAATACAAATAGTGATTCAAGAAAATCACTATAGACCCAATTTCCGAATGCATTGGTGATGTATTCAGCTTTTGAGAAAATAATATTTCCTGGATCATCGATAGAACCGTGAATTTTTACAATATATTGCCTATCATCCCGCATCATTTGGAATACGCTTGCATCCAATTTGTTGATCGTGACTGGATAGCGAGTGGCGGTCGGGTTTACGATGGAGAAGGTATTTTCTATCAGTTTGTCAAAATTTGTAGTTAAAATAACTCTCTGATCAAGCTTAACGATAGACTTGTGAAGCTCCGATGGCTCAGCAATTTGAGCGAACTCTTCATACAGTAGATTTTTCCATTTATCAGTATCAATATTCGACTTTATAATTTCGCAGGCTAGCAAAAAATCGTCTTTATCTATTCTCAAATTAATGTGTTTTTCTAGTTCTTTGTTTTCCACGAAAGTGGCGGCATGTTTGAGAAAGGATGGCCAATCTTTGACACGAGTGCCACTTCTGGCTACGGCACTCGATGTAACTCCTGCCCCTAGGAACAGTACCACTTTCCTCTTTGCGAGGTCGTCTAAAAGATCTCTATTGATTTGCCGCATAATTCAACAATCATCATTTGTTATACGGACACGGCAAGATTGCTGAGAAAGTTCCGGGCTATTGCCTGGTAGCTGGTTCTAGCTCGCGCCCTCAATCTAATATAATTCCCAGGCAAAGTAACTTGGGTCATCGGAACATGGAGGGATTGCGATTTTGGTGCCAAGCTACCGAGATGCATGATGTCACCTAGGTGGGGCTTCATTGTTTGGTCATTAAACAAACCGGCTAAATTGGCGCTCACTAAATCCGGAAGTTTCTTGCGAATTTCTTCGTAGGCCGCAACAATACGAATACTATCACCGTCCTTACGTTCTCTGTGTTGTTGCGTTACGTATCCAGCAAATCGTAATTTTTCCGCTCGCCGTCTTGGAATTTCTGAAGGATCTTCAGCAAGGCTAAGCCCAACATCCAATTCTTTCTGCCAAATCTTTACGGCCGATCCAATATTTTTGACAGCCCAAGTCGAGAAAATATCAATGGACATTGGGACCACAAAATAGCCAACTGCCAATAGTATGGATCGATTTATAGCTCCAAGAGATGGGCCCATATCAAAAAAAATGAAGTCATAGTTGGAAGCTTTTGAGATTAAGTCTGAAAATATGAAGGTGGTTCGAAGACCTCTTATACCTCCCGCTTTGGCATCTCGCCAATCTTGAGCAAGCAAATCTTCTTTTAGCGCGAGTCTTGGGTCTCCGATGATTACATCGAATCCAAATTCATCTACCTTTCGGATAGGGAGTTCTTTCCGGTAGCCTTTTCCTATCGATAGCGGGTGTACTACGCTGTCAATGCTTTGAATGTCAGATTCGCTCTCATAGATTTTTATAAAATCTTCGTCACTTAAGACATACTGCGAAAGGTTGCATTGTGGATCGGCGTCTACCACAAGAACTTTGCAGTCGTAATTTAAAGCTAGCTCGGCGGCGAGATTTGCAACCAGCGTTGTTTTTCCAACGCCACCTTTATTATTGAAAAAGCAAACAGGCTGCGGCCCTGCACTTCTAATAACAGTAAGATTTGCCTCTGATTGGCTATCTAAGCCTACAGATTGTTTTTTTCTTGGCTTCCGCAAAATGGTCGACACGGCTGCCCCTTATGAAAATGTCTTAATTTTGAAGAATATAAACTTGTAAGCCTGTGTGTAAAGCAAGATATAGAAGTCTATAGCAGACTCAATCCACCCGCCGCATCACCAAACTCGCATTCGTCCCGCCGAACCCAAAAGAGTTCGACAGCACGACATCGACGCGCTTGCGTTTGGCCTCGTGCGGCACGAGGTCGATGGCGGTCTCGACGGAGGGGTTGTCGAGGTTGAGGGTCGGCGGCAGCACGCCGTCGCGGATGGTCAACACCGAAAAGATGGCTTCCACGGCGCCGGCGGCGCCGAGCAGGTGGCCGATGGCGGATTTGGTGGAGGACATGGCGGCGCGGGGGGCGGCGTCGCCGAGGAGGCGCTCCACGGCCTTCAGCTCCAGCTCGTCGCCCATGGGCGTCGAGGTGCCGTGGGCGTTGATGTAGTCGATGTCCGACGCCTGGATGCCGGCGCGCTTCACGGCGGCGCTCATGCAGCGGAAGGCGCCGTCGCCGTCCGGGGCCGGCGAGGTGATGTGGTAGGCGTCGCCCGTGAGGCCGTAGCCGACCACCTCGGCGTAGATTTTCGCGCCGCGCGCCTTGGCGTGCTCGTACTCCTCCAGCACGACGACGCCGGCGCCCTCGCCCATGACGAAGCCGTCGCGGGCCTTGTCGTAGGGGCGCGAGGCGGCGGTCGGGTTGTCGTTGAAGCCCGTGGAGAGGGCGCGGCAGGCGGCGAAGCCCGCGAGCGCGAGGCGGTTCACCGGGGATTCGGCGCCGCCCGCCACCATGACGTCGGCATCGCCGAACTGGATCAGCCGGGCGGCGTCGCCGATGGCGTGCGCGCCCGTGGAGCAGGCGGTGACCACGGAATGGTTCGGGCCCTTGAGGCCGTGGGCGATGGAGACCTGACCGGAGGCCAGGTTGATGATCCGCCCGGGGATGAAGAACGGCGAGATCCGGCGCGGGCCCTTGTCGTGCAGGGTCACGGACGCGTCGTAGATGCCGCCGATGCCGCCGATGCCCGACCCGATCATCACGCCCGTGGCGCATTGATCCTC
>Ga0182231_1000121_pt1 | contig 20689 bp, 18 predicted proteins | sample G6R1MG_29_FD_129667 | JGI IMG/M metagenome (GOLD analysis project Ga0182231, IMG submission 129667) | Miscanthus phyllosphere microbial communities from Michigan, USA - G6R2_NF_07NOV2016_LD1 MG | ecosystem: Host-associated > Plants > Phyllosphere > Phylloplane/Leaf | place: USA: Michigan...
CATCGACAAGGTCGAGAACCGGTTCGAGCTCGTGCTGCTCGCCAGTCACCGCGCTCGCCTGCTCGCCGCCGGCGCGCCCCTGACCATCGACCGCGACCGCGACAAGAACCCAGTCTGCGCCCTGCGCGAGATCGGCGACGCGACCATCACGGCCGACGACCTCAAGGAACAGCTCATCCACTCGATGCAGAAGTATGTCGAGGTCGACGAGCCCGAGGCCGAGACCGTGCCGCTGCTGTCGAGTTCGCCCGCCGCCGCCGCCGTCGCCCCGCAATCTACCAGCGACGACGTGCAGTTCGACCGCATGAGCGAGGAAGACCTCCTGCGCGGCCTCGAGAACCTGGCGCCCCCGACCGAGACGGAGGAAGAGGCCGAGTAACCGGCCTCCCCCACGGGACGCGTTCGACAACCCGGCCTCGCGGCCGGGTTTTTTGTTGTCCGCCCGGGACCGGACATGCCGGCCCACGGCGCGCTTTTCACCGGCCCGCGGCGCCTTTTCGTTCCCGCCTGCGGCGGTTGGGGACTGGCGTGGGCGCGTGCGATGCGGGACAAATCAGTTGTGGCACCCGCGCGGTCGCGGAACGCTTCGAGCCGAAAAGGGTCTGTCTCGCGGATGATGCGCCAATACGAGCTTGTCGAGCGGGTCAAGCGCTACAACCCCGCCACGGACGAAGCCCTGCTCAACCGCGCCTACGTCTACGCCATGCGCGCCCACGGCACCCAGAAGCGGGCGTCCGGCGACCCGTTCTTCGCCCACCCCCTCGAAGTCGCCGCGATCCTCACGGATCTGCGCCTGGACGACGCCACCATCGTGGCCGCCGTGCTGCACGACACCGTGGAGGACACCGCCGCCACCCTCGACGAGATCCGCGCGATCTTCAGCCCCGAGATCGGCGCCCTCGTGGACGGCCTGACGAAGCTGAAGCGCCTCGACCTCGTCTCGAAGCGCGCCGCCCAGGGCGAGAACTTCCGCAAGCTCCTGCTGGCGGTCGCGGCCGATGTCCGCGTGCTGCTGGTCAAGCTCGCCGACCGCCTGCACAACATGCGCACCCTCCATCACATGCGCGTGGACAAGCGCGAGCGCATCGCCGAGGAGACCCTCGACATCTACGCGCCGCTGGCCGGCCGCATGGGCATGCAGGAGCTGCGCGAGGAGCTCGAGGATCTGGCCCTGCGCAACCTCAAGCCCGAGATCTACGCCACCATCGAACAGCGGCTCTCCGACCTCACGGCGAAGTCGGAGCGCCTCGTCGAGGGCATCGAGCAGGATCTGGCCGCCAAGCTCGCGGCGCAGGGCATCCGGGCGGAGGTGACGGGGCGGCAGAAGCGGCCCTACTCGATCTCGGCCAAGATGGAGCGCAAGTCCGTCGCCTTCGAGCAGCTGTCCGACATCTTCGGGTTCCGCGTCATCGTCGAGTCCCTCGCCGACTGCTACGGGGCCCTCGGCGTCGTCCACACCACCTGGCCGATGGTGCCGGGGCGTTACAAGGACTACATCTCGACCCCGAAGCAGAACGACTACCGCTCGATCCACACCACGGTGATCGGCCCGAAGAGCCAGCGCGTCGAGCTGCAGATCCGCACCGCCGCCATGGACGAGATCGCCGAGTACGGCATCGCCGCCCACGCCCTCTACAAGGAGATGGGCGCCAAGGACGAGGCGGGCGGCGTCCACCCGCGCCTCGCCACCGAGAGCGGCGCCTACCAGTGGCTGCGCCGCACCATCGAACTCCTCGCCGAGGGCGACAGCCCCGAGGAGTTCCTGGAGCACACCAAGCTGGAGCTGTTCCAGGACCAGGTGTTCTGCTTCACCCCGAAGGGCCGCCTCATCGCCCTGCCGCGCGGCGCCACCCCCATCGACTTCGCCTACGCGGTCCACACGGATGTGGGCAACTCGGCGGTGGGCGCCAAGATCAACGGCCGCATGGCGCCGCTCCTGCACGAACTCGTCAACGGCGACGAGGTCGAGATCGCCCGCGCCGACGGGCAATCGCCCCCGGCCGCCTGGGAATCCCTCGTGGTGACCGGCAAGGCGCGCTCGGCCATCCGGCGGGCGACGCGCTCGGCCGTGCGCCGGCAATATGCGGGGCTGGGCCGCCAGATCCTCGACCGGGCCTTCGAGCGGGCGGCGAAGAGCTTCTCCGAGGACAAGCTGCGCGGCGCCCTGCCCCGCCTCGCCCGCCTCTCGACGGAGGACGTGTTCGCGGCGGTGGGCCGGGGCGAGATGTTCTCGGGCGACGTGGTGCGGGCGGTCTATCCCGACCACAAGGACGAGCGCCGCACCGCGCCCTCCCCCCTGCAGCAGCCCGCCGCCGGCGGGGCCGGGCGCCTCAGCCTCTCCAAGGACCAGACCATGCGTCTGACCTTCCCCGAAGGGCCGTCCGAGGCCGGGCGCCCCGACGCGATTCCCATCCGGGGCCTCGACACCGACCTGCCCGTGAGCTTCGCCCCCAACGGCGGCGCCGTGCCGGGCGACCGCATCGTCGGCATCCTCACCCCCGGCATCGGGGTCACCATCTACCCGATCCAGTCGGCGGCGCTCGCCGCCTTCGACAACGAGCCCGACCGCTGGCTCGACGTGCGCTGGGACGTCGAGGCCGGCGCCAGCGAGCGCTTCCCGGCGCGCCTCGCCCTCCAATCCATCAACGAGCCCGGCGTGCTCGCCTCCATCGCCCAGGTCATCGCCGACCACGACGGCAACATCGACAACCTCTCGATGAAGCGGAAGACCCAGGACTTCACCGAGATCGTCATCGATCTCGCGGTGTGGGACCTGAAGCACCTCAACGCCATCGTGGCGGAGCTGCGCGGCAAGCGCACCGTGGCGCGGGTGGACCGGGTGAACGGCTGAGCCTACACACGGCCGACCCTCGAACCAGACCGGAGCCGACCATGACCCCTGAGCAGGTGCTCGCCGAATTCCGCGACGCGAACGCCCTCCTCGACGGGCATTTCGTCCTCAGTTCCGGCCTGCATTCCGGGGTGTTCTTGCAGAAGATGGCGATCTTCTCCGATCCGGTCCGCACCGAACGCCTGTGCAAGGCGCTCGCGGCCACGATCACCGAGCGGTTCGGCCCCATCGACATCGTGGTCTCGCCCGCCATCGGCGGCATCGTGCCGGGCTACGAGACCGCCCGCCATCTCGGCGCCCGCGCCATCTTCGTCGAGCGCGACCCCGGCGGGCCCTTCACCCTGCGGCGCGGCTTCAGCATCCCGGCGGGCACCCGCGCCGTCATCGTCGAGGACATTGTCACCACCGGCCTCTCCGCCCGGGAATGCCTCGCCTCCCTGGCGGGCGAGGCCGGCGAGATCGTCGGCGCGGCCTGCCTCATCGACCGGTCGGGCGGGCGCGGCGAGATCGGCCTGCCGCTGGTCACCCTCGTCACCCTCGACATCCCGGCCTACCCGGCCGACGCCCTGCCGCCCGAACTCGCCGCGCTGCCGGCGGTCAAGCCCGGCAGCCGGGTGTCGCCCAAGCCGTGAGGGTGATTCGGGGCCGCGCCCGGAACCCGCGCCGGGGCCGGCCTCCTGTCGGAATCAGCGACGGCTGCGCCATCCATTCGGATAGACGAAACGTTGCGAATACATCCTCAGGGTGCGCATTAAAACCAGACCGGGAAATCCGTTAAAGATCCAGAGCTATTATGTCTGTGCTTGACAAGACTTGTCCTAACCTGCATCAATGAGTGGAATGTTTTCGGCGCACGCCACCGTGGCACCACCGTTTTATTGAGTCCGCCGGTTTGAAGTTCGGTCTTTCGAAGCCCAAAGGTAAAGTCGGGCTTCCAGATCGTACAGGTGTCGGAGCGCCCGGGGCCGCTGCGGCCCGAATGCTTACGAGAAAATGGATCGTTACATGAGCGCACAACAGCGCAGCGCCCTCTTCATCGACGGGGCCAACCTCTATGCCGCCACCAAGGCGCTCGGGTTCGACATCGATTACCGGCGTCTACTGAAGGAATTCCAGGCGCGCGACAATCTCATCCGGGCGTTCTACTACACCGCCATGGTCGAGGATCAGGAATACTCCTCGATCCGTCCGCTGATCGATTGGCTCGACTACAACGGCTATCGGGTCGTGACCAAGCCCGCCAAGGAGTTCACGGATTCGGCCGGGCGCCGCAAGATCAAGGGCAACATGGACATCGAACTCGCCATCGATGCCCTCGAACTCGCGCCCCGCATCGACCACATGGTGCTGTTCTCCGGCGACGGCGACTTCCGCTCCCTCGTCGAGGCGATGCAGCGCAAGGGCGTGCGCGTCACCGTGGTCTCCACGATCCAGACCCAGCCCGCCATGGTCGCCGACGACCTGCGCCGGCAGGCCGACGAGTTCCTCGACCTCGTCCACCTCATCCCCCGGGTCGGGCGCGATCCGGGCGAGCGCACCATGCGGTCCGCCCCGGACGCCCGCGGCCCCGGCGACACCGCCACCCGCTCGCGCGGCGAGACTCCGGAGCGCTCGGCCCGCCCGAGCCTCGGCCTCGAGACCCGCTACGGCATCCGTCAGGGCGACGACAACCCCGAGGGGTGAGGCTCCCCGCGCCAACTATGCGCCCGCGTCGAGCCAGGCGATGACCTGCTGCGCGCTGCGGTCGGGCGGGAACACCGGATAGAACACCTTCGTGACGCGTCCGCCGTCGAGCACGAGGGTGAGGCGGCGTAGAAGCGTCAGGCCGCCGGCCGTGAAGGTGGGCAGGGTCATCGCCCGCGTGAGCGCGCCGTGCGGATCGGCGAGCAGGGGGAACGGCAGGCGCAGGCGCGCGGCCACCTCGCGCTGATAGGCGCTCGTCTGCGTCGAGAGCCCGTGCACGTGGGCGACGCCGCGCCGGATCAGCGCGGCGTGGTGATCGCGAAAGTCGCAGGCCTGGGGCGTGCAGCCGCGCGCGCCAGGAATCGCGTCCCACTCGGGCACGAGGGTGGGCCGGCCGGGCTCGCCCGTGCGCGGATAGGCGTAGATCACCGCCCGGCCGGCGAGGCGGCTCAGGGACACCCGCGTCCCGTCCGTCGCCTCGAGGGACACGTCGGGGGCGATCAGGCCTTCGAGGTGGCGCGCGCCGCCGTCATCCTCCGGCGCGGGCAGGTCGGCGGGCAGGGACGCTAAGTCGGGGGTCATGACGGCGATCCGGCGGTTCGGGCGGCATGAGGCTAGCCCCGCTCCGCCCCGGCGGACAACGCTTTTCGAAGGGCCTCAGCCCCGGTCGCGCATGATCCGGGCGCGATCGCGCTCCCAGTCGCGCTGCTTGATGCTCTCGCGCTTGTCGTGGAGCTTCTTGCCGCGGCCGAGGCCGAGTTCGATCTTCGCCCGGCCGCGCTCGTTGAAGTAGATCTTCAGGGGCACCACGGTGAAGCCCTCGCGCTGGGTCGCGCCGATGAGCTTGTTGATCTGCTTGCGGTGCAGGAGCAGGCGGCGCGGCCGCTTGGTCTCGTGGTTGAAGCGGTTCGCCTCGACGTATTCGGGGATGTAGGCGTTGAACAGCATCAGGTCGGTGCCCGACGGGCCGGCATAGGCCTCGCCGATGGTGGCCTTGCCCTTGCGCAGCGACTTGACCTCGGTGCCCGTGAGCGCGAGCCCGGCCTCGATCGTGTCGGTGATCTCGTAGTGGTAGCGGGCGGCGCGGTTGTCGGCGACGACGCGGCGGTCGGGATCGGGTTTGGGTGCCATCACATCGTCGGTTCGGGCCGGCCGCCGGAATGCGGCCGGGCTTTTCGGGGATATGGTCCGTCCGGCGGGGTTTCGCCAGACGGGGAATCAGCCGTCGAGGAGGCCCGCGTGGCGCAGGGCCGCGTCGATCGCCGCCCTGCTCGCCTCGCCCACCGGCAGGAGCGGCAGGCGCAGTTCCTCGCGCATGTGGCCGAGGCGGGCGAGCGCGTACTTGGCCGGCGCCGGGTTCGGCTCGATGAACATGGCGGTGTGGAGCGGCATCAGGATGTCCTGGAGGGCCAGCGCCTTGGCGTAGTCGCCGGCGAGCGTCGCCTCCTGCAGGTCGGCGCACAGGCGCGGGGCGACGTTCGACACCACGGAGATGCAGCCGCGCCCGCCCTGCGCGTTGAATCCGAGCGCCGTCGCGTCCTCGCCGGAGAGCTGGATGAAGTCCGGCCCCATGGCCTGGCGCTGGAGGCTGACGCGGTCGAGCTTCGCCGTCGCGTCCTTCACCCCCGCGACGTTCTTCAGTTCGTAGAGGCGCGCCATGGTCTCGACGCTCATGTCGACGATGGAGCGGCCGGGAATGTTGTAGAGGATGATCGGGATGCCGATGGCGTCGTTGATCGCCTTGAAGTGGGCGTAGAGCCCGGCCTGGGACGGCTTGTTGTAGTAGGGCGTCACCACTAGGACGGCGTCGGCGCCGGCATCCTCCGCGTGGCGGGCGCGCTCGACCGCCTCGGCGGTGGAGTTCGAGCCGGCGCCCGCGATCACGGGCACGCGCCCGGCGGCCTCCGCGATGCAGATCTCGACCACGCGGTCGTGCTCGGCCGGGGTCACCGTGGGGGTCTCGCCCGTGGTGCCCACGGGCACGAGGCCGTGGATGCCCTCCTCGATCTGCCAGTTCACGAAGGCACGGAACGCGGCCTCGTCGAAGGCCCCGTCGCGGAACGGCGTCACCAGGGCGGTCATCGCGCCCTTCAGGCGCCGGGTCGTCGTGTCGGTCATCCTGGCGTTCCCAGCCCTGGGGTCTCGTTCGGCGCCGGCAGCGGCCCCGCATCAGGCGGCGAGACATAAGGCCTCGGCCGCACGGGCGCAAACGCTGCTTTGACGGGGTTAATGCCTTCTTAACGCCCTTTGGATGAGCTTGAAGGTGACCCGCTCTGGCAGGGATTCGAGAGAACCATGGTGTTCCGGACGTGTTCGCATCGCGCCGCCCTGGCCCTCTTCCTGGGTGGCACCGCCCTGGCCGGCACCGCCTTCGTCGGTTCGATCCTGCCCGGCCCCCTCGGCTCCGGCGTGTTCGCGGCGGGATCGGACGCGGTGCCGGCGAGCGACGCCGCCGCGCCGTCGAGCGCGCTCACCGATACGAAGGCCCTCGATCCCGTGGCGGCCGATGCCCTGAAGGTCGAGGCGCGGACCGCCGAGACGCCGCCGGCCGACACCGCGCCGGCCGGAGGCCGAGCGGGCCTGCCCGCCACGGTCAAGGCCTACGCCTCCGCCGATCCGGAGGCGGGCATCGCCTTCCCCCTGCCCGACGCCGCCGTCTCCCCCGTGGCTCCGGTGCCCGAACTGCCCGATCCGGCGCGCGCCGCGCGCATCGCCCCCGACATCGACCTGCCGGCCCTGCGGCAGGCCATCGACGCCTACCGCAAGGGCAAGGTCGCGGAGGGCGACCGCCTGCGCGACGGATTTCGCGATCCGGCCGCCCGCGCCCTCCTCGAATGGGTCGCCATCCGGGCGGGCGCCGGGATCGGCTTCGAGCGGACCATCGCGTTCACCCGGGCCAACCCCGACTGGCCGGCCGGCCCGCTCCTGCGCCGCCGGGCGGAGGAGGCGCTCCTCATCGAGCGCAAGGGGCCGGCCGTCGTCCGCGCCTACTTCGCGGCCGCGAAGCCCGCGAGCGCACCGGGGAAATTCGCCCTGGCCCTGGCCTTCCGGGCCGACGGGCTCGACGCGGACGCCGCCGCCCTGGTGCGGGATCTCTGGCGTTCGGAGACCTTCGGGCGCGGGCTCGAGACCAAGGTGATGGATGCCTTCCCGGGCGTGCTCACCCGGATCGACCACCGCTTCCGCATGGAGCGCGCCCTCCTCAAGGAGGATTACGAGACCGCCGGCCGCGCCGCCGCCTTCGCGGGCGGGGGCTACGCCAGCCTCGTGCGGGCGCGGCGTGCCGTGGAGGACAAGAGTTCCTCGGCGCCCAGTGCCCTCAACGCCGTGCCGCCGTCGCTCCGGGGCGATTCGTCCTACATCCTGTCGCGGGCGCAGCACCTGCGCCGCACGGAGAAATATGCGGAGGCCGCCGCCCTGCTCTCCGTCGCGCCCACCAATCCGGAGGTTCTCGTCGACGGCGACGAGTGGTGGGTCGAGCGCCGGATCGTCGCTCGCAAGCTCGTGGATCTGGGCGATCCCCGCACCGCCTACCTCGTCGCCGGCCGCCACAGCGCCCGCACGGTGGAGAAGCGCATCGAAGCCGAGTTCCACGCCGGCTGGATCGCCCTGCGGTTCCTCGACGATGCCGCGACGGCCGCGCGCCACTTCGACGCCGCCGCCGCCATCGCCGAGACGCCGATCTCCCAGGCCCGCGCCGCCTACTGGCAGGGCCGGGCCGCCGAGGCCGGGGGGCGGAGCGAGGAATCGAAGGCGGCCTACGAGCGCGCCGCCCTCCAGCCCATCGCCTATTACGGTCAGCTCGCCCGGGCGAAGCTCGGCCGCGCCAGCCTGTCCCTCCGCTCGATCCCCGAACTCGACGCGGCCGGCCAGGCGGCCTTCGCCGACCGGTTCTCCGTGCGGGCCCTGCGGATGCTGGAGGCGGCCTCCCTCAGGGATCTGGCCCTGCCGCTCTACATCGACGCGGCGACGAAGCTCACGGATCCGGCCGAACTCGATGCCCTCGGCAACGTCGCGGCGGAGGTCCGCAACGCCCGGGCGCTGGTGGCCATCGGCAAGATCGCCGTGCAGCGCGGCCTGCCGCTGGACCTCCACGCCTACCCCACCATCGGGATTCCCGCCTACGAGGCCTCCGCCGCCGTGCCGCTGGTGGAGAAGGCCATGGTGTTCGCCATCGCCCGTCAGGAGAGCCAGTTCGATCCCCTGGCGCAATCGAGCGTCGGCGCGCGTGGCCTCATGCAGATGATGCCGGCCACCGCCCAGCGCACGGCCCGCCGGGTGAGCGCCGCCTTCGACCCCGACCGCCTCACCAGCGATCCCGCCTACAACGCCCGCCTCGGCCAGGCCCATCTCGGCGAACTCATGGACGACTGGCGCGGCTCCTACATCCTCGCCTTCGCCTCGTACAATGCCGGCGGCGGCAACGTGAAGAAGTGGATCGACGCCTACGGCGACCCGCGCAAGGCGGGCGTCGATCCCATCGACTGGGTCGAGCGCATCCCGTTCACGGAGACGCGCAACTACGTCCAGCGGGTGATGGAGAACCTCCAGATCTACCGCACCCGCCTCGACACCAAGAGCGCGCTGCTCATCGACGGCGACCTGCAGCGCGGGGCTCGCTGAGGCGGGCGTCGGGGGCGGTCGGAGCGACCGGGCCGGGTTGGCGAGCGGGAATCGATCGTCCGCCCGCGAGCGGACGTTCCGCCTGCGCCCCACCCCAAGGCCATCATCCTGAGTGATCCGAGTGCTCTCGATCGATTCGAAGAGTCTTGATCCACGCGTGGTCAGGGTGCAACGCATGTAACCAGGCGATCAATCTCTCCTTCTCTCCGGTGAGCAGTTTCGGCAAGCAGGTCTCGAAATCAATCTGGTCCTTGTTTCTGCAGTGCCTCGATTTGAACAGGAGGACATTTATCGGAGAAAGGTATGGTATGCCCGTTCTGCTCAGGCGAACGGCATCGGGGCGTTTCATGTTGATCGTCTGATCGTGCTTGTAGACCCATAGCTCCGGCGTCCCCTGCTCGATCATCAGGTCCACGCGCCAACAGCCCTGTCGCATGTCTCCTCCCCAGAGCTGCCACACGTCGCTTGGTAGATGGGCCGCCGGGGGCAGATATTCGATTGCTCCATCCTTTACGGTGAAGAAATCCAGCTCACCTAGAATGGCGCGGAAATGATCGACGTCATCGCGGATGACGACGAACTCCAAATCTTCGTGCTCGCGCGTTTGCTTGTCATGCCAGAGGTCGAGAGCCCATCCGCCCGCGACGTACCATGGGAAGATTGCTCCTCGGAGACGCTGACCGAGTTCGTCGGGGGACCAAGCATCCCAAGCGTCTTCGTCGAGAGGGCTCATCGACAGATCCGTTTCGAGTCTTCGTAATGATAGGAGCCGATCGAATCCGTGGCTCCCTCCGTGGAGGGGCCGTTTCATCGCAGCAACATCGACCAGGCGGCCCAGCAAAATCCGTCCGTCCAAAACCCCGTTCTGCGGCCGAAAAGCGTACTTCTCCGGAGCCCGCTGAGGGGCGTGAGCGGCCGGGGCCGGCCTCGGGTTCCGCGCGCGGGGCGTCGGTTCAAGCGGAGGTCTGTCGCCCGGCGGAGACTGCCCCGACACCCGCGCCGACGAGGTAGGCCCCCAGCAGCAGGGCCGCGACCTCGATCCACAGGCCCGGTCGGCCGGGAACGAGGCCGGTGGTGGTCAGCCCGCCCGCGAGGGCCGCCGCGAGCGCCAGGGCGAGGGTTCCCGCCACGGTCGGGCCCGTGCGGGGCCAACCGGCGAGGCGGCCCACCACCGCGCCGAGGAGGAAGCCGAGCACCAGGGCCGGGCCGATCAGCGTCAGCAGGGCGATCATGCGGGTGTCCTCACGGGCGCAGGGCCACGCCGATGCCCTCGGCGGGCGCGCGCGACGGGGCGGCGGGATCGGCGGCGATCCGGTCCGCCGGGAGGCCGGCCTGGAGCAGATAGTCGACGAGGGCGAGGGCGCGCTGCCGGGGCAGGTCCGGCTCGGGCTCGGCCGACGCCTCCGGCTTGGGCGTTCTGTCGGTAGGGGCCTTCGCGGACTTGGCAGCCTCGGGCTTGGTTTTGCCCGGCTTGGTCTCGGCCGGCTTCGCGGATGCTTTCGCATCTGGGGTCTTCGCATCGACGGAGGACGTGCTCTCCACGGCGGTCTCGACGGCCGGCTTCTGGGCCGGCGGGCTGCCCGCCGGGTCCGCGTGGCCCGTCACGGCGATGCGCCCCGTCGGGCAGGCCTTGGCCCAGGCCGCCACCGCATCGAGGAAGGGATACAGCGCCGCCGTCAGGGTGGCGCTGCCGGGGGTGAACCGCAGGGCCTGGGCCGGTTCGAGTTCGGTGAACCGCGCGGCGCAGGCCGCCGGGTCGGCGCCGGCGGCCACCCCCGGCACGGCGATGGCGGCCTCGCCCCGCCATCCGGCGGGCAGGCTCCGGGGCAGATCGGCTTCGATGCGCCGCGCGCTCTCGGGGTAGAGGCTCTCGCCCGTGAGGGTGAGGGTCCGGTCGGCCACCCGGACCTCGCCGCGTGCCAGCACCGCCAGGGTGGCGATGCCCTGGTCCAGGGCGCCCGTCAGTCCGTCGGGGGCGCCCTCGGCTAGGCGGCTGCGGTCGACGATCCGTTCGCGGAAGAATCGCGGCCGCAGGGCGGCGAGGAGGCGCTCGCGGGTGGCCGCGTCCGGCAGGTGGCCGCCCAGGGTCACGCTGTCGGCCTCGCGCCGGAGCTGGACGCGGTAGGGCGTGAGCGGGCGCGTCTCGAGGCGGACCGGGCCGGCCGCGACGCCGGCCGGGCGTGCGTCGCGCAGGAGGCCGGCGATCTCGTCCACCGCCTGCCCGTCGAGGGCGATGCCCGTCACCGAGAGCGCACCCTTCGCGAAGGCGACGTCGCCCGCCTGCAGGAGGGCGACGAGGCGCAGGGCGAAGGCGGTGAGGCCGGCCGGATCGACGGCGGGATCGAGGCCGCGCGCCGTGCGCGTCTCGTCGAGGATGCCGGCGCCCTCGGCGATCTCCGTGGCCCCGGCCCGCAGGGTGGCGCGGGCGGTCTCCGAAACGACGTGGCCCGTGAGGGTGATGGCGCCGCCGGACGCGCGGGCGAGGCGAAAGGCGAAATCCGGAACGTTGGCCGGCAGGATCTCGATGGTGCCCAGGGTGAAACCCGTGGGCGGCGTCGCGAGGGACGCGCGCAGGCGGGCCTCGTCCTCCGTCGAGAGGGCTTCCCCCCGGATCGACAGGCGGGTGTCGGCGAGTTCGACCCGGGCGCCCGGCTGGAGGGCCTTCAGGGCGGAGACGGCCTGCGTGGCGGCCTCCCCGAAATCGGCCGGCGCGCCGTAGGCCGCGTGGGCGCCGTCGTCGAGATGGGTGCCCGGCGGCAGCGCCGGCGCCAGACGGCCGGCGAGGGCGAGGGGGCCGATCTCGGCCGGGCGGTTGCCGGCGAGCGCCACACGGTCCGGCCCCGCGCGCGTCGCCGTCCAGACGAAGGGGGCTGCGGTCTCGACGAGGCCGAGGGCGCCCACGATCCGGCGCGGACCCGGAAGGGCGGAGAGGCGCGCCAGGGCCGCGTCCCGGGCCGCCGCGTCGGACGCCTCGCCGGCGACGATGAGATCGCGCCCCCGCGCCGTGGCGCGCAGCCACGGTTCGGCCCCCGCCGCCGTCGTCTCGCGCACGATCGCGGCGGCCTCCGCGTCGAGGTGCGCCTCCAGGGGCGGCGTCGCGAGGGGCACCGTGACGCCGAGGATCACGGCGAGGCCGGGCAGTCCGACGAGCCAGCCCGTGCGACGGATCAGGGCGGAAGGAGAGGCGGACACGTTCGATCCCGGTGGCAGGCGGCGCTTCGTGGTGGGGCGCTTCGCGAAGCGGACCACACCACACGGTCTTCACGGCATCATGAAGGCCGTCACGCGTCGCGCAGCATCTCGAGTTCGAGCCAGCGGTCCTCGGCCTGGCCGAGCTGGGTCTCGGCCTCGCCGAGGAGGCCGGACGCCTTGGAGAAGCGGGCCGGATCGCGGGCGTAGAGAAGCGGGTCGGCCAGCACCGCGCGCAGCTTGCCGATGTCGGATTCGAGCTTCTTGATGCGCTCCGGCAGGGTCTTCAACTCGTGCTGGTCCTTGAAGTTGAGCTTGCCCTTGGGCGGGGCGGCGTCGGCCTTGGCGGCCTCCTGCGCCTTGCCGCGCTCGCGCTGCTCGGCCCTCCCCGCCCGCGTGGTCGAGGCGACGGTGCGGGCCTGCACGCCCTCCCCGCGCTGGGCGATCATGTCGGTGTAGCCGCCCGCGTACTCGATCCAGGCGCCCTCCCCCTCGCTCACCAGCACGCTGCCCACCACCCGGTCCAGGAAGTCGCGGTCGTGGCTCACCAGGATCAGGGTGCCGGAGTAATCCGTCAGCATCTCCTGCAGGAGGTCGAGGGTCTCGAGGTCGAGGTCGTTGGTCGGCTCGTCGAGGACGAGGAGGTTCGCGGGCTGCGCCAGGGCGCGCGCGATGAGCAGCCGGTTGCGCTCGCCGCCGGACAGGACGCTGACGGGCGTCCGGGCCTGCTCGGGCGCGAACAGGAAGTCCTTCATGTAGCCGATGACGTGGCGGCTCACCCCGCCCACCGTGACGGAATCGCCGCTGCCGCCGGTGAGCACTTCCGTCACCGTCATCGACGGCTCCAGCACCGCGCGGGTCTGGTCGAGGAGCATCATCTTGAGGTTGGTGCCGAGCGCGACGATGCCGGAATCCGGCGGCTGCTGGCCCGTGAGCAGGTTGATGAGGGTGGTCTTGCCGGCACCGTTCGGCCCGACGATGCCGAGGCGGTCGCCCCGCATCACCCGGATCGACAGGTCGGCCACGATGGTGCGCTCCCCGTAGGCTTTCGCCGCGCCCTTGGCCTCGACCACGAGGGCGCCGGACGGATCGGCCTCCGTCGAGCTCATGGTGGCGGTGCCCACGGGCCGGCGGTCCTCGCGCCGGTCCTTGCGCAGCTGCTGGAGGTTGCCCAGCCGCCGGACGTTGCGCTTGCGCCGGGCCGTGACGCCGTAGCGCAGCCAATGCTCCTCGTCGGCGATCTTGCGCTCGAGCTTGTGCCGGTCGCGCTCCTCCTCCTCGAAGAACGCGTCGCGCCACGCCTCGAAGGTGGCGAAACCCTGCTCGATGCGCCGGGTCGTGCCGCGATCGAGCCAGACGGTGGTCTTCGAGAGCGCCGAGAGGAAGCGCCGGTCGTGGGAGATGAGGATGAGGGCGCCGCGCACGCTTTTCAGCTCGGCTTCCAGCCACTCGATGGCCGGTAGGTCGAGGTGGTTGGTGGGCTCGTCCAGCAGCAGCACGTCGGGCTCGGGCGCGAGCGCCTGGGCGAGCGCCACGCGGCGTCCCTCGCCGCCCGAGAGCCGCGACGGGTCCTCCTCGCCGGTCATGCCGAGACTCTCCAGCAGGTAGCGGGCCCGGTAGGCGTCGTCGCCGTGGGTGAGGCCGGATTCGACGAAGTCGAGGGTTGTGGCGAACCCGGAGAAGTCGGGCTCCTGGGCGAGATACCGGATGGTGGTGCCGGGCTGGACGAAGCGTAACCCCTTGTCGGGCTCGACCAGCCCGGCGGCGATCTTCATCAGGGTCGACTTGCCCGAGCCGTTGCGGCCCACGAGGCAGGTGCGCTCGCCGGGCGAGATCGCGAGTTCCGCCCGCTCGATGAGGGGCGTGCCGCCGAACGTGAGGGCGACGTCTTGGAGGGTGAGAAGCGGGGGAGCGGCCATGGCCGGGCTTATGGCAGTGCCGGCGCCCGCGAACAAATGGTTCGGGCGCCGGACGGGGAAACCCTACATGACCGGGTTGGCGGGCCCCGTGGGGGCGGGGCCGACATCGGGGCCGACGCCCGGATCGTTCACCGGGATCTCGTCCGGCGTCACGTCGGGCGCCTCCGTCGGCGTATGGCCGGGAAACTCGGGGGCCGGCAGGTCGGGGCCGGGCGGCGGCGTCTGCGGGGCCTCGTAGGGCGTCTCGGGAACGGGGGCACCGGGATTCGACATGGTGGGCCTCGCGGGAAAGGTCGGGCACGAGGAACGGGCGCCCGGCGCGCCGGTTCCGTCCGACGTGCCGTCCCGCCTCCCCGGTCGGGAGGAGGCCGCCCTACTTCTTGGTCAGGAGAAGGTTGCCCTCCTGGCCGAGCTTCTTCTGGATGCGCTCGGCGAACAGGGCCAGCAGCAGGGGCAGCCGCACCTCGACCCGCACGGTCTGGGGTCCGACATCCACCTGCCCGTCCACCTTCTGGCCCATGGCCGCCATGGCGAAGTCGAGGCGGTCGTCGGTCCAGGCCATCCTGTCGACGGCCACACCGGTCTTGTCGAGCAGCCCCTGGACCTGGCCCAGGCCGTCGGCGATGCGCCGGCGGGCTTCGGCCAGACCGAGCTCATGCGGAATTTCGACGATCAGGGGCTTGGCCATGGGGGTCCTGCGCGGGGTTGGCTCCGACCCTCGACATGGGGATGGCCGCCGGCGAGACAACGCCGGAGGCCAGGGAGGGTGCCGTTTTTACGGATCCGGGCTCGCCGGGCGGCTCAGCGCACCACGCTGAGGGCCACGTGGGTGACGCCGCCCATGCCGATGGCGCGGGCCGGGCCCTTGGCCAGATCGATGATCCGGCCGCGCACGAACGGCCCCCGGTCGTTGATCCGCACCACCACGGAACGGCCGTTGCGCTTGTTCTGTACCAGCACGCGGGTGCCGAAGGGCAGGCTGCGGTGGGCCGCCGTCATCCCGTTCGGGTTGAAGCGCTCGCCGTTGGCCGTCTGCCGGCCGCTTCCGTACCAGGAGGCGCCACCGCTCTGGGCGGCGGCCGGCAGGCTGGCGAGGGTCACGGCGGTTCCAACGAGGGCGGCGGCCACACGAACAGGCTTGATGTTCATTCGATCTTGCTCGGTTGTTTCGGATGGCCGGCAAAATGAAGCCGAACGGGGCCAAAATGAGACCGCTCGAAATGAGGCAATTTCCGCCACATATGAGGCTAGAGATCAGGGGTTATTGGAGGTTGTGCTGACGTGTCGTGTGGATCGCTGTGAGGAAGTCGAAAAACCCAGTCCCGTCAGGTGAATACTGGCACGGCCCTGCGGGCGGACGAGCCCGGTCCGTCCCGCACGGGTGCGGGAACAAAACCGCCTTGCGCGTCGCGAAACCCAGCCATGCGCGACCACCCGAGCCGGGAAAACGAAAGATTTTCCTCGCGACCCCGCGTCGAGCGCGGTGATCCACGCATCGGGACCGGGTAGAGCCCCAACGCCATGCCGAACGATCGATTGGAGAATATCGGGCGGTGTTCCGGGTAAGTCTCGCGAGATCACACGCGACGACCGTCGCTTGCTGTGCCGCTCGGAAGATTTAGCCTGCGTGAGCGGCCGGCGACGCACTCGGCAAAAACTGCAGCCCCAAATCGAGACGCATTCGCCTCAACCCGGCAACCCGGCCTTTACGTTAACGGCGCCATGGTCCGCCTCGTCAGTCGCGTAACCGGTGTTTGCCATGGCCTCCCTGCGTACCGCGGTCGCCGACACCGCCGCCCGGAAAAGTGTCTCGCGTGCCGGGCGGCCCGTGTCGGCGCCGCGGATGGGTCTCGTACCCGCCGCTCCCCGTCTTCCCCTCGACGAGATCCTCGTCGGAGACTGCATCGGTGCCATGAACGCCCTGCCGGCGGGCAGCGTCGACTGCGTGTTCGCCGATCCGCCCTACAATCTCCAGCTCGGCGAGGGCTCGCTGCTGCGGCCCGACCAGAGCCGGGTCGACGCCGTCGACGACGCCTGGGACCAGTTCTCGAGCTTCGCCCAATACGACGCCTTCACCCGCGCCTGGCTCACCGCCGCCCGCCGGGTGATGAAGCCGAACGCGACCCTGTGGGTCATCGGCTCCTACCACAACATCTTTCGCGTCGGCGGGGCGCTTCAGGACCTTGGGTTCTGGATCCTCAACGACATCGTCTGGCGCAAAGCCAACCCGATGCCGAACTTCCGGGGCAAGCGCTTCACCAACGCCCACGAGACCCTGATCTGGGCTTCGCGCTCGGCCGAATCGAAGGGCTACACCTTCCATTACGAGGCGCTGAAGGGTGGCAACGACGACGTCCAGATGCGCTCGGACTGGTTCATCCCCCTCTGCACCGGCGATGAGCGCCTAAAAGGGGCCGACGGCCTCAAGGTCCACCCGACCCAGAAGCCCGAGGCGCTGCTGGCCCGCACCATCCTGTCCGCGACGAACCCCGGCGACGTGATCCTCGATCCGTTCTTCGGCACCGGCACCACCGGGGCGGTGGCCAAGCGCCTGGGGCGCCGGTTCATCGGCATCGAGCGCGAGACCGTCTACGCCGACGCGGCCCGCGCCCGAATCGACGCCGTGGAGCCTCTCTCCCAGGCCGCCCTCATGGTGGCCCCGACGAAGCGGGCCGAGCCCCGCGTCGCGTTCCTCAGCGTGCTGGAGGCCGGCCACATCCGCGCCGGCGAGACCCTCACGGACGCGCGCGGCCGCCACGCGGCCATCGTGCGCCCCGACGGCACCCTCATGGCCGGCCCGGTCTCCGGCTCGATCCACAAGATCGGCGCCCTCGTCCAGGGCCTCCCCGCCTGCAACGGCTGGGACTTCTGGCACGCGACGCGCGACGGGAAACCCGTGGTGATCGACGTGTTTCGCGGGTGGATGCGGGCGGCGATGGGCTCGGCGGCCTGATTTTTTCCTGATCGCTGGGCACGATGCCGTTCTCCTCGCGGGAGAAAGCAGCCCGCGAAACGGGTCTGATGAAGCCGGCGGGTCCGCTCACTTTGGCGTAGTGCCCGACAGGCCCCCTCTCTTGGAAGGAGAGGGCTGGGGTGAGGTGTGCGAACTCTCAGAAAAGGTCACACGCCTCACCCTGTCCCTCTCCTTCCAGGAGAGGGGACCCGCGCGATGCGTGAATGCGGGATCGCACCGGGGGAAGGTTCAGGCTCGCCCTATCGCCCCCGCGTTCTCGGCCGCCCGCGCTTGCGCGGCGCCTCGGGCGGGGGCGCCTCCTCCGGCTCCCCGAAAAACCCCTCCCCGTCCTCGACGGGCGGTGTCGCGACCACGCGGGGCGCCGGCTTCGGCACCGGGCGAAAGCTCGGCGGCGGTGGCGGCGGGGCCTCCTCCTCCGGCTCCGAAAAGAGCGGCGTGTCGGGAATCACCCGCATGGCCTTCGGCCGCCCCCGCTTGACCGGCTCGGGCTTGGGATCGAAGGCGTGGGCCAGCACCTTCTTCATCACGCCCGGCAGGGGCTCGTCGTCCAGATCCCGCCGGGGCGTGAAGCGCATGCCGGCGGGCGCCTGCGTGCTCAGGGCCACCCGGGCGAGAAACACCGTCAGCTCCAGGGGAAAATGCGTGAAGCCGTGGCGCACGAGGCCCGGCAGCCGCTTCCAGCGGGCGTCGAATGGCGCGTCGAGGAGCGCCTGGGCCGGGTCGTAATTGGGCTCCCACGGGCTCATGGGCGGTTCGGCCATGGCGCCGAGCAGGCCCTCGGGCGGGCGGGTGCGCAGCAGGATAGCCTCGTCGCCGGCTCGCACGGCCACGAAGGCCGCGCCCCGGCGCAGGGTTCCCTTCACCGCCTTCAGCTTGCGCGGGAACGTCTCCTGCGTGCCGGCGGCCCGGGCGCGGCACGGCGCCATCCAGGGGCACAGGGCGCAGGCGGGGCGCTTCGGGGTGCAGATGGTGGCGCCGAGATCCATCACCGCTTGCGCGAAGTCGCCCGGCCGGTCCTGGGGCACCAGGGCCTGCGTCACCACCCGGACCTCCGCGCGGGCGGCGGGCATCAGGGTCTCGATGGCGTGGAGCCGCGTCATCACCCGCTCGACGTTGCCGTCCACCGCCGCCTCGGGGCGCCCGAACGCGATGGCCGCGATGGCGCCGGCCGTGTAGGCGCCGACGCCGGGCAGCTTGCGCAGGCCCACGAGGGTGTCGGGAAAGGCGCCCGCCGCCGAGACCGCCTTGGCGCAGGCGTGGAGGTTGCGCGCCCGGGAGTAGTAGCCGAGCCCGGCCCAGGCCGACATCACGGCTTCCTCCGGCGCCGCCGCCAGGGCGTCGACGCTCGGAAACCGCTCCAGGAACTTGTGGAAGTAGGGTTTGACCGCCGCGATCGTGGTCTGCTGCAGCATCACCTCGGAGAGCCAGATCCGGTACGGGTCCGGCGTCTGCCCCGGCAGGGCGCGCCAGGGCAGGACGCGGCGGTGCCGGTCGTACCAGGCGAGCAGATCCTCGGCCCGCGGCGCGAGCAGATCTTCGGCCCTGGCGAGCGGGAGGGGTGCGTCGGTCACGGGGCTCGGCACTGGCATGAACATCCGTCCTTACCCCGCCGGGCGGGCCGGTCCAACCGGGCCTTCGGCCGGTGGGAACGCCGTGCTAACCATTCGGGCGCGATACGGGGCGGATCGTCGGCGGGAAACGGAAGCGGTTGCGCATGGCGCGGGTCAAGCCACTCGCCGAACTCCTCGATGCCTGCATCGGCCCGGCCTTCGCCGCGCAGGGCTTCGCCTCCACGGACATCCTCGCCGCCTGGCCCGAGATCGTCGGCGAGCGCCTGGCGCGCTACTGCCAGCCCTCCAAGCTCGAATGGCCGCGCCGGCGCCGGCGGGAGGAGGAGGGCCGGCCCGATCCCGGCACCCTGGTGGTGCGGGTGGAGGGCGTGTTCGCCCTCGAACTCCAGCATCTCGCTCCGATCGTGATCCAGCGGGTCAACGCCCATTACGGCTGGGCCTGCGTCGCCAAGATCGTCATGCGTCAGGGCCGGGTCGACCGCATCGGCCGGAAAGTGCCGCCGCCCGCGGTCGATCCCGTCCGCCGCGGCGAAGTGGCGCTCGCGGTGCGGACCATCGACGACGACGCCCTGCGCGACGCCCTCGACCGCCTCGGCACGGCCGTGGTGGCGACGGCGCCGAAAGCCGCGCCCCGGCGCTGACGCGCATGGGGTCACGCCTTGTCAGGACGGCCCGCAGATTCTACCGCAGGCGTCAGACGATACGTTTGTCCGCAAGCGGAGCCTGTCCCGACCATGATCACCCGGCGCGACGCCCTCAAAGCCACCGGTCTCGCCATCGGCGCGGCGGCCCTCCTGCCCCGGTTCACCCTGGATGCGTTCGCGCAAGGGGGCGCCAATCTCTCCACCCTCATGGAGCCCGGACCGCTCGGCGACGTCTGGCTCGGACCCAAGGACGCCAAGGTGACGATCATCGAGTACGCCTCGATGACCTGTTCGCACTGCGCGGCCTTCCACCGGACCACGTATCCGATCCTCAAGGAACGCTACATCGACACCGGCAAGGTGCGCTTCACCCTGCGGGAGTTTCCCCTCGATCCGCTCGCCACCGCCGCCTTCATGCTGGCGCGCTGCGACGGCGACGCGAAGTACTATCCCATCACCGACCTGCTGTTCGACCAGCAGCAGGCCTGGGCCTACGTGCAGAAGCCGCAATCGCCCGTGGACGCCCTGGAGCAGATGCTGCGCCAGGCCGGTTTCTCGAAGGACAAGTTCGAGGCCTGCCTCAAGGATCAGAAGCTCTACGGGGCGGTCAACACCGTCAAGCAGCGGGGCCAGGATACGTTCAAAGTCGATTCCACGCCGACCTTCTTCATCAACGGCGAGCGCTACACCGGCGAGATGTCCATCGAGGGCATGGAGAAGGTGATCAAGCCGATTCTCGGCGCCTGACGCCTCGCTTTCGCGACGCATGGGCAAAACGTGTGATTTTGCGAGCGCGTGCAAAGGGTTAGCCCGTGTCCGGGTCGCCTTGACACCCAAGGTAGGCGAAACTATGTTGCCGCCCGCCTGAAGGAGGCGTCCCGGCCGGTTCTCTCCGCTCTCGCCAATGTGAGTTTTCGCCGATGAGCGGCAACGACGCAGGGGATGGGCGCGGCACCGGTGGGGAGCAAGCGCGGGACGACGACCTCTCCCAGAGGCTCCGGCGTCTCGAAACGCAGATCGAACGGAAGCGGCCCAGCGCCCCGTCCGGCTCGTCGCCGCGTTCCGGTTCTTCGACCGGGCCCTCTCCTCTCGGCCAGGCGATGCGGCTCTCGACGGAGTTCATCGCCGGCGTCCTGGCGGGGGGCATTCTCGGCTGGATGTGCGATCATTTCCTGGGGACGAAACCCTGGGGCCTGATCGTCCTGCTGATGCTGGGCTTCCTGACCGGCGTCTAC
>Ga0182231_1000123_pt1 | contig 20389 bp, 13 predicted proteins | sample G6R1MG_29_FD_129667 | JGI IMG/M metagenome (GOLD analysis project Ga0182231, IMG submission 129667) | Miscanthus phyllosphere microbial communities from Michigan, USA - G6R2_NF_07NOV2016_LD1 MG | ecosystem: Host-associated > Plants > Phyllosphere > Phylloplane/Leaf | place: USA: Michigan...
GGCAGCGGGGCGCCGGTGGCGAGGCCGACCTGCTCGCCGGGAACCGTGGTCGTCTGGGCGAAGGCGGCGGTGGCGGACATGCCGACCGAAAGCGCCACCGCTCCGGCGGCGAGCCAGTTCTTCATCATGTGTCTGTCCTTCCCAAGGATTTCAGGCGGGCGCCGCGTAGCCTTCCGAACCATTCTGCCGGCCCGCCGCTTTTCGAGCGGCGTGTTCCGTCGGTCCGAGAGGCCCCCCTTGCGGCCCGAATGCGTGTCTCAACGAGGGGAACTATTCTACAGCTTGGCCCGGAAGGACAGCGCGTTGCACTGAAACGGGGCAGTTCCAAACCAACCGTTGCGCAAAAGCCGCAGCTTGGCCGCGGTGCAACACTGGGGTTCGTTAACCATTGCGGCGGGGCCGGTGGGGCCGCGAACGGGCGAACCGGAACGATATCGCTGACGCGTCAAGCATTTGCCGTCCCCGCCCGGAACGGGAGAAAGCGGAAAGGTGCGCCCGGCGATTGCGCAAGCGTTAACCTTTGCCGCCGGGGGGTCTCCGCCGGTCCCGCGGTGCGGAACCGGCATCCGAACCGGGAATCCCTCGAACGCCCCCCGAATCACCGTCCGGCTGCGTCGGTCCGGGTCCGGACGCGTGTTTTCGGACTTCCGCCGATCCCTAACCGGTGGCCTTGCGGCCCTTCGCGACGACCGGCACGGGCGGGCGGCGGGCGAGCACGTCGCGCAGGAAGCGGCCGGTGTGGCTCTTCTTCGATTGGGCGATCTGTTCGGGCGTGCCCTCGGCGACGACCACGCCGCCGCCGTCGCCGCCCTCCGGCCCCATGTCGATCACCCAGTCGGCGGTCTTGATCACCTCGAGGTTGTGCTCGATCACCACCACGGTGTTGCCCTGGTCCACGAGTTCATGGAGCACCTCCATGAGTTTCGCCACATCGTGGAAGTGCAGGCCGGTGGTCGGCTCGTCGAGGATGTAGAGGGTGCGGCCCGTGGCCCGCTTCGACAGCTCCTTCGAGAGCTTCACCCGCTGGGCCTCGCCCCCCGACAGGGTGGTGGCCTGCTGGCCGACCTTGACGTAGCCGAGCCCGACGCGGGCCAGGGTCTCCATCTTCTCGCGAATCGTCGGCACCGCCTTGAACAGGTCGGCCGCCTCCTCGACGGTCATGTCGAGGACGTCGGCGATGGACCGGTCGCGGTACTTCACCTCAAGGGTCTCCCGGTCGTAGCGGCGGCCCTTGCACACGTCGCAGGTGACGTAGACGTCGGGCAGGAAGTGCATCTCGATTTTGATGACGCCGTCGCCCGAGCACGCCTCGCAGCGCCCGCCCTTGACGTTGAAGGAGAAGCGCCCGGCCTGGTAGCCCCGCGCCTTGGCCTCGGGCAGGCCGGCGAACCAGTCGCGGATCGGCGTGAACGCGCCGGTGTAGGTGGCGGGGTTCGAGCGCGGGGTGCGCCCGATGGGCGACTGGTCGATGTCGATGACCTTGTCGAGGTTCTCCAGCCCGTCGAGGCGCTCGAACGGGGCGGGGTGCTCCAGGGCGCCGTTGAGGGTCTTGGCCACGGCCTTGTACAGGGTGTCGATGATGAGGGTGGACTTGCCGCCCCCCGACACACCGGACACGCAGGTGAAGGTGCCGAGGGGGATCTCCACCGAGACGGCCTTGAGGTTGTTGCCGCGAGCCCCCACGAGGCTGAGCTTGCCCTTCTTGGGCTTCCTCCGGGCGGTGGGCACCCGCACGCTCATCTCGCCGGTGAGATACTTCGCGGTCAGCGAGGCGGGATTCTTCAGCACCTCCTCGGGCGTCCCCTGCGCGATGATCCGCCCGCCGTGGATGCCCGCGCCCGGGCCGACATCGACCACGTAATCCGCCTGCAGGATCGCGTCCTCGTCGTGCTCGACGACGATGACGGAGTTGCCGAGATCGCGCAGGCGCTTGAGGGTGCCGAGCAGGCGTTCGTTGTCGCGCTGGTGCAGGCCGATGGACGGCTCGTCGAGGACGTAGAGCACGCCCGTGAGCCCCGAGCCGATCTGCGAGGCGAGGCGGATGCGCTGGCTCTCGCCCCCCGACAGGGACCCCGAGCCCCGCGCCAGGGTGAGGTAGTCGAGCCCGACGTCGATGAGGAAGGTGAGCCGGTCGCGGATCTCCTTGAGGATGCGGAAGGCGATCTCGTTCTGCTTGTCCGTGAGTTCTGCGGGGAGGTCGGAGAACCACTTGTGCGCGTCGCGCACGGAGAGCGCGGTGATCTCGCCGATGTCCCGCATGGCGATCTTCACGCAGAGCGCCTCGATCTTGAGGCGCTTGCCCGTGCAGGTGGCGCAGGGCGTGGCGCTCATGAAGCGGGCGATCTCCTCGCGCGCTGTGTCGCTCTCCGTCTCCTTGTAGCGCCGCTCCAGGTTCGGGATCACGCCCTCGAACGGCTTGTTGACCTCGTAGGCGCGCATGCCGTCGTCGTAGGCGAAGCGGACCGATTCCCGCCCGGTGCCCTGGAGGATCACGCCGCGCGCCGCCTCGGGCAGCTCGGCCCAGGGCACGGTGGTCTTGAACTTGTAGTGCCGGGCGAGCGCGTCGAGGGTCTGGCCGTAATAGGGCGAGGTCGATTTCGCCCAGGGGCCGACGGCGCCGCGCTTGAGGCTGAGCTTGGCATCCGAGATCACGAGTTCGGGGTCGATCCGCATCTCGTGGCCGATGCCGCCGCAGGTGGGGCAGGCGCCGAAGGGATTGTTGAACGAGAACAGGCGCGGCTCGATCTCCGCGATGGTGAAGCCCGAGACCGGGCAGGCGAAGCGCGACGAGAAGGTGATCGGCTCGCGCGCCGCCTCGCCCTCGGGCGCGTCGGCGAACTCGACGAGCGCGATGCCGTCGGCCAAGTCCAGGGCGGTCTCGAACGAATCGGCGAGCCGGGCTGCGATGTCGGCCCGCACGACGATGCGGTCCACCACTACGTCGATGTCGTGCTTCACCTTCTTGTCGAGGACCGGCACGTCGTCGATGGCGCAGTACTCGCCGTCGACGCGCAGGCGCTGGAACCCCTTCTTCTGGAACTCGGCGATCTCCTTGCGGTACTCGCCCTTGCGGCCGCGCACCACGGGCGCGAGGAGATACAGCCGGCTCTTCTCGGGCAGGGCCAGCACCCGGTCGACCATCTGGCTGACCGTCTGGCTCTCGATGGGCAGGCCGGTGGCGGGCGAGTACGGGATGCCGACCCGCGCCCACAGGAGGCGCATGTAGTCGTAGATCTCGGTCACCGTACCGACGGTGGAGCGCGGGTTCTTCGAAGTGGTCTTCTGCTCGATGGAGATGGCCGGCGAGAGCCCGTCGATCTGGTCGACGTCGGGCTTGCCCATCATCTCGAGGAACTGGCGGGCATAGGCCGAGAGCGATTCGACGTAGCGGCGCTGCCCCTCGGCGTAGATGGTGTCGAAGGCGAGCGACGACTTGCCGGAGCCCGACAGCCCGGTGAACACCACGAGCCGGTCGCGCGGGATCGTGAGGTCGACGTTCTTGAGGTTGTGCTCGCGTGCGCCGCGCACGGTGATGACGCGGGCGTCCCGGGCGCCGTCGAACAGCTTCTCGATGTCCGCCTCGACCGTCTCGATCTCCGCCTGCCGGGCGGCGGCTCTGGCTTTGGCTTTGGCCATGGATTCTCTTCACGCTTCGGGTCGGGTCGGCGGGGCTCGCGGCCATCGGCCACCCGCATGTCGGGCGCGGGATGTCCGACAGCAAGGTGCCGCCGCGGCTTCGAAAACCCGGCCGGTGGCGCCCCGGGCGGGCGGGAACGCTGGCCGGCATCGACGGTCACGATATCATCCGGAACAAACTGAGTACACGAACGATGTCGGATGTCGACGCCCGCGCCCGGCGGGTCCGGCCGGACGGATCGCCGCCCGACGAAGACCCGTTTCCCCTTCGCCACCGGACCCCGACGATGTCACAGGAACACGATTCACCCATGCACGAGCGGACGGAGAGCGGGCCCAGCACCGGATCGGAGGTTCCGATCCAGGATTACGCGGCCCTCGGCGACGGCCGGTCCGTGGTCCTCGTCGCGCCGGACGGCACCATCGCGTGGTGGTGCGTGCCCGAGATGGATTCGCCCCCGCTGTTCGACCGGCTGCTCGACCCGGAGGCCGGCGGCTTCTTCCAGATCGCCCCCGAGGACGCCACCCGGGTCGAACGGCGGTATCGCCAGGACAGCAACGTGCTCGACACGGTGTTCGCCTCCGGCACGGGCCGGGCGCGGCTGACGGAATCCCTCAACAGCTCCACGGCGGGGCGCCTGCCTTGGTGCGAGCTCGCCCGCCGCATCGAGGTGCTGTCGGGCACGATGACCTTCCGCATCCGCGCGGTGTTCGGCACCCGGGGCGACACCGCCTCGCCCTGGCTGCAGCCGACCCCCAACGGCTGCGTCTTCCATGTCGGCCCCGTCCTCGGCCTGTTCCGGTGCAGCGACAACGTCACGATCACCGAGGAGGAGGACCGCACCATCGCGGCCACCGTGACCCTCCGGGCGGGCGAGCGCGCCACGGTGGCGCTCCTCGCCGGCGAGGACGAACCCCTCGGCGTGCCGACGATGGGGGAGATCGACCGGCGCATCGACATCAGCGACGCGGCGTGGCGGGCCTGGGCGGAGGACCTGCGCTACGCCGGTCCCTACCGCGACGAGGTTCGGCGCAGCGCCCTCGCGCTCAAGCTGCTGCTGTACTCGCCGAGCGGCGCCATCGCGGCGGCGGCCACCACCTCCCTGCCCGAGCGCATGGGCGGGCCGAAGAACTACGATTACCGCTATGCCTGGATCCGGGACGCCGGCTACGCGGTGAACGCCTTCCTGCGCGTCGGCGCGATGCCGGAGGCCAAGGCGGCGTTCTCCTGGCTCATGAACCGCCTCGACCGGCACGGCCCGCAGGTGCTCTACACCCTGTGCGGCGACGTCGGCCCCGAGGAACGAATCCTCGACCTGCCCGGCTACGGCGGCTCCCGCCCGGTGCGGGTCGGCAACGGTGCCGCGCTCCAGCACCAGCACGGCATCTACGGCGACATCTTCGAGACGGCGGCCCTGTTCGTCGCCGACGGCAACATCCTCGACCAGCGGAGCGCCATGGTGCTGTCCGCCCTGGCCGACCAGAGCGCCGACCGCTGGCGCCAGAAGGATGCGGGCATCTGGGAGCTGCACGAGCCGCAGCACTACACCATGTCGAAGATCAGCGCCTGGCAGGGGCTCGCCCGCGCGGTGGAACTCGCCGAGGCCGGGCACCTGCCCTCGACCTGCGTGCCGCGCTGGAAGCGCGAGCGCGACCGCATCGCCGCCTGGGTCGAGGCGCATTGCTGGTCGCAGGCCCGGAGCGCCTACACGTTCTATCCCGGGACCGAGCGGCTCGACGCCTCCATCGCCCTCGCGGTCCGCTTCGGCTTCGACGGGCGGGACAGGCTGTCGTCGACCCTCGACGCGATCCGGGCGGAACTCGGGCACGGGCCGTTCCTCTACCGCTATTCCGGGGCGGAGCGGGAGGAGGGCGCGTTCCTCGCCTGCTCGTTCTGGGTCGCGGAGGCGCTGGCCGAACTCGGCCGCCGGGACGAGGCCGAGGCGGTCTTCGAGGCCACCCTGCGGGGCCTGCCCGCCGGCGTCGGAATCTTGAGCGAGATGGTCGATCCGGTCACGGGCGACGGCCTCGGCAACACGCCCCAGGGCCTCAGCCATCTCGCCCTGATCCACGCCGCCTGCACCCTCGGCGGCGACCGGGAGGACCCCGTCGGGTTCCGTCCATGACGCACCGTGGAACACAGCCCGGCGTCGCGGCTTGGTCTCCCGCATTCCCGCGGGAGACCGACATCATGAGCCCAGCCGAGACCCACGACGCGCCGGAGCCGAAATCCGGCGGGACGCCCCCCGCCCCCCGGCAGGACCCCAAGGCCGAACCGCATCCGGCGATTCCCCAGGAGGAGGATCCGGAGATCGAGAAGACCGAGGAACAGCCGAGCTGACGTCCCCCACTCACCCAGACGAGGCAGAGCCCATGCGCAGCGCACCGGACGGCTCGGTGATCCAGCGAGACTCACCGCGCCCGGACCTCCTGGCCTTCGAGATCAGGGACCGGATCACGAAGGCCGACATCGAATGGATGTCGGAGGTGACCGACACGGCCATGCAGAGCCTCGACACCATCGACATGCTGATCGTGATGTCGAACTACGAAGGCTCGGACCTCGGCGCGACCTTCGACGGCTACGCGGCGAGCGTGAAGGCGCGCTCGCTGGCGCATATCCGGCGCTACGTCGTGGTGGGCGCTCCGGCCTTCGCCAAGGCGATGATCGACCTGTCGGGCTTCGTCATGCCGGTGGAGACGAAGACCTTCGATCTCGCCGACGAGGCGGCCGCGTGGGCCTGGCTCGCGAAAGACCCCGAGGCCGAAGCCTAGACCGAACCGTGCCGGCGCGGATGCGGCGAGCGCGCTTCAGCGCGTGGCGGCTTCGGCGTCCGCCACGATGCGGACGGTGCGCGTCGCGCTCGCGGGCTTGGCCAGCACCACGAGGTTCGGCGTCGTGGTCAGGTCGGTGACCGGGCGCACCTTCTGGGTGTCACGGGCCTGTTCGCGGAACAGCGGCGGGGTCAGGTAGGTGGCCTCGCCGGCGACGGCGGCGCCGGACACGGAGGCGGCCGACACGAGGGTGGCGAGGGTGAGAGCGGTGATGGCGCGCATGGGTGATCTCCGTCGTGGGTGGCTCAGTGCCGCCCGATGGAATGATTAGACCACGCTTTTGTGCGGTGCGGCATGTTGTTTTTGCATCGCACTATATCGCCTCGCTCCCCTCTCGGTTCAACTATAACGCACATTTCATATTGCAGAGCTGAGCCGACTTCGGTCGAAGCCATGCACCCCGCGCATTTCGAAAAGATCTGCTCATCGCGTCTCTCAAAATAACTTGGATGAGACGCAAGTTTTTCTTTCCGAACGGCCCGCAAGGCCGATCTGGCACTTGTTTTCGTAATTCCTGATCCTGGGTCCGAACTGGAGCGGGGAAGCCGCCCGTCAGGCCCGGCGACGGTGGGCGCGCCGGCGGTTGGCGGCGATACGGTGCCGCCGAGATGTCCGGTCACGGCGCCCCCCGGTTCGGTGCGGTCACGGCGATATCAGTCGGCTACGATTCCCGAGTTTCCCCGTGAATTTGCGACGCCCCGACACCAATAGGGCGTGGCGCTCCCGCCGGGACGCCGTGTTCCCCCGCCTCGGCTCGAGTTCTCGGCAATGTAGCCCAAAAAGTAGGCATGCTTCTCGACGAGAACGCGCCGTTTACACTCGCCCGGCACACCTGAACTCTCGTTTCCGCTGGGTTGATCAGATGCTCGGTACCGTATTGTCGTCGCTTCGTGGCCGAATCCTCCTGGTCGCCCTGGCGCCGTGCCTCGCCTTCGCCGTGGTGGCGGGCATCGCGCTGTCCGGGCGGATCGAGGAGCGCGCCCGGATGGTCGAGGTCGAGCGCCTTCTCGGCCTCGCGGCCCATGCCGGCGGGTTCGTGCACGAGGCCCAGCGCGAGCGCGGGGCCTCCAACCTGTACCTCGGCTCGAAGGGCACCCGGTTCCGCGCCGAACTCGACGCCCAGCGCACGCGCACGGATGCGAGCCGGCAGCGTCTCATGGCGGGCTACGCCGCGATGGAGTCCGGCCCGAAGGGCGGGCTCGCCGCGCGGGGCACGACCCTCGCCACCGCCCTCGACGGTCTGGCCGCCCACCGTCAGGCCGTGGACGCCCTGGCCCGCAGCCCGGCGCAGAACCTCGCGGCCTACACCGACCTCATCACCAAGGCCCTCGACCTCGTGCGCGACATGTCCCAGGCCGCGACGGACGTCGCCCTGAGCGCCCGCGTCTCGGCCTACTCGTCGTTCCTGTCCCTCAAGGAACTCGCGGGCCAGGAACGGGCGACCGGGGCCTCCATCATCGGCGCCGGCCAACTCGATCTGCCGGGATTCTCGCGCCTGACCGCGCTCGGCGCCGGGCAGGCGATCCACGAATCCCTGTTCCGGCTCGCGGCCGACCGGGCCCAGATCGAACTCCTCGACGGCGTCGCGGCGAGCCCGGCGGCCCGGGAGGTCGAGCGCCTGCGCGGGATGGTGCTGGCGACGGTCCCGGGCCAGCCCCTCGGCCTGACCGATGCCCCGGCCTGGTTCACCGCCGCGACCCAGCGCATCGACGCCCTCAAGGGCATCGAGGACCGCCTCGTCGACGATCTCGGGCGGGCCGCCGCCACGGCGCGGGCGGACGTCGAGCGGAGCGCGATCCTGTGGCTCGGCGCGAGTCTGGCGACCCTCGCCCTGTCCTGCCTCGTCGCCTTCGGCTTCGGCACCGCCATCGCCCGCCCCCTCACCCGGATCGCCGATGCCCTGTCGGCCATCGGTCGCGGCGCGGAGGCGGGCCCGCTCCCGACGAAGGGCGCCCGCGAGGTCATGGCCATCGCCGGCGCGGCCGCCGGGTTCCGCGACAGTCTGAGCGAGCGCCAGCGCATCCGCGCGGAAGCCGAGCGCCTGACGCACGCCTCGGCGGCCGAGCGCCGTCAGGCGATGCTCGCCCTCGCGGACGGATTCGAGGCGCGGGCCGGCGGCATCGTCGCGGCGGTGTCGACGGCCTCGGCCCAGCTCGAGGCGGCGGCCTACGCCCTGTCGCAGGCCGCGAGCGACACGTCGACCTTGAGCGCGGCGGTCGCCAGCACCTCGCAGACCGCCGCGCTCGGCGCCGATACGGTGGCGGCGGCCACGGAAGAACTCAGCGCCTCCGTGCGCGAGATCGGCGCCCGCGTCGAGACCTCCGCCACGGTGGCGGCCCAGGCCGAGCGCGACACGGCCCGCATGGGCGAGGACGTGCGCCGTCTCGCGGCGGCGGCCGGCAGCATCGGCGAGATCGTGGGGCTCATCTCCAGCATCGCCGGCCAGACCAACCTGCTGGCGCTCAACGCCACCATCGAGGCGGCGCGGGCGGGGGAGGCGGGCCGGGGCTTCGCCGTGGTCGCCGCGGAGGTGAAGGAGCTCGCCAACCAGACCACCCGGGCGACGGACGAGATCGCCGCCAAGGTCCACGAGATCACCGCCTCCACCTCGGCCTCGGTGGAGACCATCGGGGGCATCGCCACCGTGATCCATCGTCTCAGCACCCTGTCGCAGGACATCGCGGCGGCGGTCCAGCAGCAGGATTCCGCCACCCGGGAGATCGCCCGCACCACGGTCCTCACCTCGGACGGCACCCGCCAGGTCTCCACCCACATCGCCGGCGTCAGCGCGGCCGCCGACTCCGCCCGCACGGGCTCCGGCCAGGTCCTCGCCGCCGCGAGCGACCTCGCCCGCCACGCCGCCGCCCTGCGTGCGGAGGTGGATGGCTTCCTCACCACCGTCCGGGCGGCGTGAGAATCGGGTCCCGAGGGCCCTTCGCAAGACCGGTGCGCAGGACCCGGGGGTAGGGGTGGCCGGACGAACGCCCTTCGAATCCTTCGGGATGGGGGAGTTCGACTCCCCGCGCGGGCTTCGCGGTCCGGCGCCCGCCTCGATCGCGCGGACGCCGTATCGAACGCCGTGGCCTTCCCAGCGCGGAGGCCGTCCCGCCCTGTCGGACACGGGACGGCCTCCCGTCACGGGGCGATCCGCGCCGTCAGCGTGATGTCGACCGTGCCGTTCGTCACGACCCCTTCGGGCTGAACCTGCAGGACGACGTTCGTCGCATCGGCGCGAACGACCATCACCTTGACCGCGCTCGCCCGAAGGGTCCCGCCATTGGCGGTGGACACCCCCGTGGTGACATGCGCCGGGATGCCGGCGAGACCATGCGGCACGTTGATGTAGTTGCCCCCCGTCGCCGAGTGATAGGTGACGGTGCGGGTCGACGTGGCCGCGCCGGGGTTCCCGTGTCCCGGCACGAGGAAGGTCCCCCCACCCTGACATTGCTTCGTGTCGCCGACGCTGACCTGCTGCAGGAGGGAAGGCACGCTCAGCTCGATGCAATACGGTTTCGAGAAGCCGTGCATGACGTTGCCGGTGAACTGAACATTCGTGATGCCGTCCTCGAAGCGCGCGGCCATGGCACCGAAAGCGATTTCGTTGCCCGTGAAGGTGAACGCGTCGGCGTGTCCCCCCGTCTTGATCGACTGGATCGCCGGCGCGGCGGCCTTGTTGCCGACGGCCGAGATGTAGTTCGCGGATACCAGGATGCCGTCGACGCCGTATCCCGAAAAGCCCTTCGGCTCGATGCGAATGGCACCCTCGTCGTTGTTCTGGTCCATCATGTTGCCGACGAGGCGCACGGACAGGACGGAATTCAGGGTGATGAACGGACCGCCGACGAGAACGCTCTCGTTGTGTGCGACCAGCGTTCCCTCCGGTCGCGCCACCTTGCCGTTGTCGCCGATGACGCCGCCGCGCCCCGACCCGCCCATGTAGTTCCCCACCACCTGATTGTTGATCGAGATGGTGTTCGGATGGGTGGTCTGCTGCTGCCAGGTGTAGGACGACTTCGCGCGGAAATTGGTGAAGTTGTTGTCCTTGATGCGGTTGTTCGACAGGGCGAAGAAGACGATCGGATCGGAATTGTCCGGATTGGTCGCGACGACCCGATTGCGCCAGAACTGGTTACCCTCGCCCCGGATGAAGTTGACGACCCGCCCCGCCGCGCCCGAATGGGTGAACTTCAGGTCGTGGATGTTCGTCCCGAACGTCTCGGTGCGGATCGTATCGACGTTCGCCGTCGTGGTGATGCACGTGCCGGCGCCGAACAGTTCCACGTCCGACGGATCGATGGTCGTGTTGACGATGTAGCAGGGACCGACGTTCGGAAGGTACAAGGCTTTGCGCAGCTTGCGCGCCTCGTCGATCGCCACCTGCAGCTTCCGCGAGACATCGATCTCCGACATGACATCGGCGACGGGGACGAAGGCCGAAGCGTCGACGTTGTCGGACGTCGCGGCCGTCGCACCGGGGGCGACGGCGCCGGCGGGCGCGTCCTGCGCGGAGGCCGAGGCGAGGCAAAGCCCGGCCATCGCTGCGGTCCGGAACGTCGTCGTCTTCATTCATGCCTCCGGGAGGTCGTCACCGTCGATGCCCCACCCTGGGATTTCTCGCCGAGGGATTCCCCGCCCTATCGGACGAACACCGACGGGCCATTCCCGAACCGGCATCCCGCCCACTGGATTGCGCCTCGATCCGCAGCCGCGTCGTGCCCGCCCGCCCTGCGACGGCTGGTTGTGCGTCCGGTCAGGGCGCCTGAAACACTTCCTCGACCCAGCCCGTCCGGAGCCAGGCCGGCATGCGCGCGTGACAGCGGAACCCACGCGCGCGGGCGAGATCGGCGACGACGTTCTGACGATGGTCGCCGTTCTGGACGGCGGATTCCTGATTGATGCTGAGGAACAGCCCGCCGGGGCGGATGCGGTCGAGGTAACGCCCGGCATCCGCCGGCGCCATCTCGGGCAGGCTGTCGACGTTGATCACCACGTCCCAGGCGTCGAACCGATCCCCGCCCTCGCCGTAAGCATCGACCAGGGCGACGCCCGGCCCGGTCCGGTGGCCGAACCCGACCGTCTCGGCGCCGAACGCCGTGGCGAGGAGGATGTATTGCGGCACCAGCACCGGCGGCAGATCGACGATGGCGAACCGGTCGCAGCCCATCCGCCGGGCGTAATAGGCGAGGTGGCCGGACCCGCCGCCGATCTCGAGGAACGCCGGCGCTTCGATCCCGAAGGCCCGGGCGATGGCGTGCGCCCGCCACGCGCCGTAGATGCCGTCGAAATGCCGATCCGAGAAGATGCCGTCGGCGAGCCGCACCCCGAACAACGCACCGGCCTGGCGCGGCGGCGCGAGGTCGGTGCCGATCCGCGCCGCGATGGCGGTGAACAGGGCGTCGAGATCCGCGATGACGAAATGCGTCTGGCCGTGCTCGCGGCTCTGGACCCGTCCGGCGCCCACCGCTTCCGACAGGCGGACGAGACGGTCGAGGATGATCCGCCCGACGTGGAGGCGGGCCGCCGGGTTGGTGGTCAGGGATTCATGGACCATGTGGCCCTGGAGGAACCCGTGGGTGAGGGGGGTCGCGTAGAGGCGTTCCGCGACCCGCGTGGCCGCCGCCTCGTCCTCGCCGGCGAGGTCGGACAGGCTCTCCGCGTAGAATTCCGCGTAGTCGCTCCAGAGCGAGGCGTCGACGCGCGCGGCCGGCGCCAGGGACCGGACGTAGTCGCGCAGCCGGACACGCGGCACCGGATCGAGGCCGGCTCCGGTGCCGAACCCGAAGAGCTCGTCGTCCAATCCCGTCCAATCGGGGCGCCGGGAGAACGGATGCGACACGTCGGTTCACTCCTGTAGTGCCGTACCGAGCACAGCCGCGCGGCACGCCGGGAGTGCCGTGCACCACGTCCGATGCCGGACGGCTCTGATCCCGAACCGGACGGCGCAGGGGGCGTCGTGGGGGCGGCCTAAAGCGGCCAGGTCATCCGATCCTCGGCCGCGTGCCCGCCGATGCTGAGCGCCGGGCGCGTCGCGCCGGGCTGGCGCAGGGGGTGGTCGAGGACGTGGAGGCCGTACATCTGTTCGAGCCAGGGCTCGTCCGCGAAGGGGCGGCGGTAGCGGAGCGTCCGCAGCACGTCGATCTTGCGCGGCACCGCGGCACGGGCGTTGAACTCGTCGATGGCGAGTAGCTGCCCGCACCAGCGGTTGCGGAACAGACTGCCGATCCGGGCCGGGCCGCCGATGGTGTCGTCGAAGTAGCACGGCACCACGGGCAGCAGGCAGTCGGGCTTCGCGTCGGCGAACAGCCGCAGGCAGTCGACGCTGGAGCGGTAGATGTCGACGTCGACGCTCACGAAGCCCACCGGCATCGCGGGCGTCAGCCCACGGACGAAGCCCGGCAGGGTCTCGCCGATGTCGCCCCACACCATGGTGGCGTGCGCGGTGAGCGAATCGGGGTCGCGGGTCGGAAAGTCGCCCGCCTGCCAGATCTCGGGATGGTCGCGGACGTCGCCGAGCGGCGGCAGGCCCGCTCCCGTGTCGAAGCCGTAGATCGTGAACCGCACGCCCGTCACCGCCGTCACCTTGGCGGCGAGATCCGACAGGGCGCGCAGGCCCGCGCCTTCGGCGACGCCGAACTCGATGGCCGCCACGTGGTCGATGCCGGAAAAGCGCGCGACGTCCGCCGCCGTCAGCAGGCCGAACAGGTAGAACGGCCGCGTCTCGACGTCGTAGCGCGCCCGCTCGCGCAGATCCGTCGAGGCGGCGGCGCGGGCGCGCTCGGCGAGGAGGAACTCCGGGTAACGCCCCGTGAGCGGCGGAAGGGTCTCAGACAGGAGCCTTCTCCTCGAGCGACTGCCACTTCACCGTGCGGGGCGTCGCATCGCCCTCTTCCGGATGCTTCGAATAGTAGAAGAACGCCAGCGACTTGCGGGTGCGCCCCTCGGGGCAGGCCAGCGGCTCGGGGTGGCCGTGATGCGAGGTCGAGAGGGTGCTGAAGACGGCCAGGCGATTGAAGTGCGGCATCACCCGGGCCTCGCAGCGCGTGGCGTCGCGGTTCCACAGCTGGAGGTCGCCGCCCCAGGATTCGTCCCAGTCCTTGTTGAGGTAGAGGATCGCGTTGAGCTTCCGGTAGAGGCCGAACGGCTCGATCATGTTGAAGTCCGCGTGCACCCGAAGTTTCCCGCCCGGCAGGATCTGGTGCATGCCGCCGCCGTTGAGGCACGGATCGGAGATGAGGTCCTTCAGCCCCGTCAGCGTCTCGAGGAAGTGCAGGAACGTGTACGAATTGAACGCGTAGCACATGTTGTGGATGAGGGGCGGCGCGCCCTCCATCCGCGAGGCGTGGCGCACGCCGAGTTTCTTCGGCTGGTTCACCGTGTCGCCCGCCTTCCAGTCGAACCAGACGGGATCGTCCACCCCCGGATAGGCGGCGTGGATGCGCTCGGCCACGTCCACGGGCAGGAAGTCGTCGATCACCACGTGCGGGAACGGGTGGGCGCCGTTGTAGCCGGGCGCGTGATGCGCCGCCTTCTCCTGGAGGAACGCGTCCTCGAACTTGAAGAAGGGCTCGCCCACCGGAGCCGGGGCCTGGGGCGCTCGCTTGAAGAGGTTCAGCATCGACGCGATGTCTCGAAAGGGTGGGGCCAGCGATGTCGGTCCGCGCCGTGGCGGAATCGTGACGCTCACAACAGGGAAGCGATGAGCGCCTTCTGGCGCGGCAGGCAGTGGCCGTGGAGGTCGTAGCGCTCGAGGATGGTGCGGCGCGCCTCCAGCCGGATGGCGTCGTAGTCGCGCGGGCGCTCCAGCACGGCGCGGACCCGCTCGGCGAGCGCGTGCGCGTCGTGGAAATCCACCAGCAGGCCGTTGTGGCCGTCGACGATCACCTCCTCCACCGGGGGCGTGCGCGAGCCGATGACGAGGCACTCCGCCGCCATGGCCTCCAGCATCGACCAGGAGAGGAAGTACGGGTACGTCAGATAGATGTGAACTGAGCTCACGTAGAGCACGTCGAGGAAGGTGGTGTAGGGCACCCGCCCGAGGAAGTGGACGCGATTCGCGTCGATCTCCAGCTCGGCGAGCAGGCGCTGGCGGTGGGTCTCGCCGTTGGGCAGCGGGTTGCCGTAGGCCGGCTCGTCGGCCCCGATGATCACGAAATGCGCCTTCGGCCGGGTCTTGCACAGCTCGGCGATGGCCCGGATGGCGGTGGGAAAGCCGCGCAGGGGCTCCAACCCGCGCCCGACATAGGTCACCACCTCGTCGGCGCTCGTGAGCACCCGCCCGTCCGGCAGGGTGAGCTTGCCCCGCGCCGGGCGGCGGATCGACACCGTGTCGATCCCGTCGTGGATCACGTTGAGCTTCTTCTGGATCGAGGCCGGATAGCTCGCATACTGATAATGCATCGGCGTCAGGCCGGCGTCGCACAGCTCGGCCGACATCACGTTGGCGGTGTTCTTCATCCGGAACACGAACGGCGCGTCCCGGTCCACCGGCTCGGTGGGCTCGAAATCCGCCAGGGGCTTTGCGCGAAGATACCACTCGAAATAGCCGAGCACCGGCACCTTCGGGTAGAGGTCCTTGACGTAGAGCAGCTCGCCCCAGCCCACGTGGCCGATGATGAGGTCCGGCACCACCTTGAGTTCGGTCTGGAGGTGGAGGAGCGCCTTCGTCACCTTCTGCGCGTAGGTGAACTGCGCCACCGCCGGCAGCTCGTTCTTCACGTCGATCTGGTACTGCACCCGCTTGGTGCCGCGCGATTCGCCTTGGCCCGCCGTGATGAAATAGACGTCGTTGCCCGCCGCCGCCATCGCCGGGGCGAGGTTGCGGAACTGCGCCGGGATGTTCTGGTGCACGAACGCGATCACGGGCTTTTTCGACACGCGCGGACTCTCACACAGTTCCCGGTTCATTACGTCGGATCGCGCGGCCGCGACGGGACTCCCTCTCCTGGAAGGAGAGGGTTGGGGTGAGGTGTGGTCCCTATCCGGAAAGGTCACACACCTCACCCTGTCCCTCTCCTTACAGGAGAGGGGACCCGCGCTCCATCCGATCCAGCTCCCCGAACCGATCCCCCGGATTGGGGGATCGGACGTCACAATTCCCGCGCCCTATAGCGCACCGCCACATTCTCGGCCATTGCGCCCTGTAGCGACGCCAGCAGACCGACGGGACGCGAGGACGATGCAACACCTGTTTTCCCGCTTCCTCCCGAAGCCAGCGGCCAAGCCGGTCCCGGCCGAGGCGCAAGCGGCGGCGCCCGTGGCGGCGCCCGCGACCCCCGTCGCCCTGCCGCCCCTCAACATCCGCTATTACACCGATTATCCCACCTGCAACCTCGCCTGCTCCTATTGCGTGGCCGGCCACGGCACCACGTTCCAGAAGCCGCCGACCTCGCGCTGGGACCCCGCGCGCTACCGCCGCGTCATGCACAACGTCGCCAAGCTCCCCTACGCGGTGAACATCCGCATCGGCGTCGGCGGTGAGTTTTTCGTTTCCAAGGATCTGGTGGACGGGGCCCGCACCCTGTCGCAGAGCCCGAACCTCCACGCCCTCAACCTTATCACCAACCTCACCCTGTCGGTGCCGCAGTTCGAGAAGACCTTCGTCGGCTTCGACGAGTCGAAGATCGCCATGGTGGCGAGCTTCCACCCAGAGCAGATCAAGGACCACGAGGCGTGGTTCGACAAGGCGGCCGAGTTCAACCGCCGCTACGATTTCGCCGTCATCATGGTGGCCTTCCCCGAAGCTCTGGACGTGCTCGCCGACTACAAGGCCCGCCTCAACGCGCGCGGCGTCGACGTGTTCATCCAGCCCTTCGTCGGCCCCCACCAGGAGAAGTGGTACCCGCAGGCGTATTCGGAAGCGGAGCGCGAACAGATCAAGGCGATGATCTACTCGCGGCACGATTACGAATACCTGCTCAACGCCAAGCGCCCCGGCGCCTGCAACGCCGGCTACCGGGCGATCTTCATCGATCCCATGGGCGTCGTCACCCCCTGCGGCATGGGCAAGTACCACGGGTCCCTCGGCAACCTCGCCGAATCACCCGAGATCACCCTGCGCGACGGTCCGGCGCCCTGTCCCTTCGCCTCGTGCCAGTGCGATACGGAGAACGTGAACACCGTCGAGTTCCACACGCACTACGAGAAGAGCGGCGCCAACCAGCACCGCTACCGCTACCGCTTCGGCGACCTCGCGGCCCTCGACGAGCGCTACGACGAGTGGAAAATCCATTACTAGGGAAAAACAAGCCCCATCATGGGGTTGTTTGATGCCTGAACGTCCCGTCCCGGCGGAACCCTGTGATACTTCCACCACACGAATTTAAGGATTTCAGAGCCCTGTGCGGATGCCCCAGAATCCGGTTGCACCGCGTCGGGTTTCCTGAAAAAAGTGCCCAACCTTAAACGGGGCTCTCAACCATGAGGGGACCGCCGCGGTGGGTGTCGCGGTACTGGCAAGAATAGCCGGGCCACGAGGCGAATTTCTGTAGAAGACCCCAGGAGAGCTTTTTATGGCTACTTTCGTATTCGACGGCTCGTCGAGCATCACGGCTGCCAAGACCGACACTGTCGTCATCACCGGCAACCCGGCGCTGTTCACCAATCTGGCTGAGAACAACGGCAATTCGGTTTTCACGTACACCAACGGCACCACTCTGACGATCACCGGTTCGCCGGTTGCCGCCGGTAACTACCCGAACGTTTCCCTGGCCAATGGCCAGTTCCTCGTTGGCAGCACCGGTCAGGTGACGACTGGTGCGAGTGTTCTCTCCTTCCAGCATTCGGGCACGCTCGATGTCAGCGGCGCTGGCACTGCTAACAGCGTAAAGGCCGTCTTCGGTGGTCTCGGTGTCGCTGATCCGGCCGATGGCGATGAAACGACGGTCATCGGCGGCAAGGGCAGCTTCCTGGTTTATGGCAACGCCGGCAATGACGTTGTCAATCAGGCGTCGGGCGTCGCTTTCGACTCGCAGAGCTTCGCGACTGTGTTCGGCGGCAAGGGTGCTGACCAGATCATTCTGACGAACGGTGGCGCGAACAACAACGTCGGCGCCAAGCTGGCAATCTACGGCGGCGAGAATACCGCAGCCCAGGGCAACGACATCATCACCGTCCAGAACGGTGGCACCGGCGCTGCCACGACCATCTTTGGTGGTCAAGGTGCGGCCGACGCCAACGACGGCGCTGATACCATCACCTTCAATGGTGGTGGCCTGGTCAACATTTACGGCAATGCTGGCGATGACACGATCACTCTGGGTGGCACTGGTGGTCTTGCTGCCAGCACCAACGCGGTTGTCTACGGCGGCCTGGGCAAAGACACGATTGCAGTGACCGTTAACAACGTTAACGCCACCGTCACTGTTTACGGCAGCGAGAATCTCGCTGGCGCTGGGAATGAAGACACGATCACGGTGAGCGGCAACACCGGCAACACCATCATTTACGGTGGCACTGCTGCTGCTGATGCCAACGACAACGCTGATATCATCAACTTCAGCGGTCAGGGCACGGCGACGATCTTCGCTGCCGGTGGCAACGACTCGATCAACCTTCTCGGCAACGGCACTGCTACGCTGGATTCGACCAGCGCTGTGACTGTCTATGGCGGAAATGGTGCCGATACTGTCAGCGTCCTTAACTCCGCGACCGTTTCCGGTACCCATACCATCGTCTCGGGCACTGGCGCTGACATTATCTCGTTCGGCAACACGAACGCTGCAACGAACGATCCCACTGCGCTCACCGTCACCAACATTCCGGGTGTAGGGGCTCCGACCAACACGACCGAAAGCTCGACTGTTACTTTCCAGGACCTTGCTAGCGGTAACTCGGTCACTGTTGGTGGCCTGACTTTCACCGCCACGCAGGACATCACTGCAGCTCAGGTTGCCGATAACTTCGACTCCCTCGCCGCTGGGTCGACTGCTGTTGTTGCTCAGCAGCAGCCTGACGCTCTCGGTGGAGTTTTCTCCGGCACCCTGACCGGCTTCAGCTCGGCTGCGAAGAGCACTGCCGATGTAACCTTCACCAGCTCGACCGCCAACACGAACGTCACCAACCTCTCCGCGACGACGTCTTCTTCGCTGGGTTCGGGACTCGGTAACACCATCACCGATTTCCAGGTCGGTGCAGGTAACGACACGCTCCGTATCTCCAACGGTGTTGTCGGTGGCGGCACCCTTAACATCGTTGACGGCGCGACGGCTACGACGCAGGCGACTGCCCTGAACCTCGCTATCGCCAATGCAACCGGTGGTGCTGGTGCTGGCAAGGTGTCGGCTGTTGTCTTCCAGGGCTCTGCCTACGTTGTTGTGAACAACGATGGTAACGCCACCTTCGACGCTGGCGCCGACTTCGCTGTCAAGCTGACGGGTGTCACGGACCTCGCCCAGCTCTCCACGGCGACTGTCATCGTCTAAAAAATCAAGGAACCGCAAACGAAGAAGGGGGGGTGGCTTAGGCCGCCCCCCTTTTTATATTGGGCACCTCAACGCCTAAGTCTCGACATAAGATCATGCTTTCTACTGACTAAGACCATTGGCGCTGCGCTCGGCAGTGTCAAAGCCCGTTAAAACAATTTCTCACACATTTGCTTATCTGGAAAAGCGGCATGTCTCAAATCAAGGGCAATCTGCTCGATCAAACACTCAGATCGGCAATACGGCCCCTCGGTTATGCCTTTCTATTCAGCTTCATAATCAACATTCTATATCTGTCGCTTCCGCTCTATATGGTGCAACTCTACGGTCGTGTATTTGCTAGTCAAAGCATCGCGACCTTGCTGATTATGGCTTTGAGCGTCACCGGGGCATTCCTGATTTCGTCCTTGGTAGATCATTATAGATCGAGCGTACTTATCCAATTCGGCGTCCTCTTTGATCGCCTTCTTGCACGCCATGTCTTCGCCGCGCTGTTTTCTGCGGAGTTGAAAAACGGCGGCAATCAAAGTCAGTCGATCCGCGATCTTGATGCTTTTCGTCAGACGCTAACCGGCGCAGGTATGGCCGTCTTTTTCGATCTCCCCTGGGCGCCCATTTTCATGGGTGCTTTGTTTTTCATTGATCCCTGGGTGGGGCTTCTGTGCCTAATTGGTGGCCTCATTCTGTTTGGCCTAGCAGTCTTACAAGACCGCGTTTCTCGTAAAGCTTTGAACCAAGTCAACGACGCGGCTCGACGCGGTTATAACTTCACGGATATGGCACTTCGCAATGCCGAAGTGGTCCGCGCGCTCGGCATGCTCCCGGCCCTCACGAAGCGTTGGCAGATTGATCGTCAGATTCTGATCGGCGGGCAGGCGAATGCCAGTGAACTCGCGGGTAAGATTGGGGAACTAATCAAGTTCACCCGTATGCTGATCCAAATCATGGTTCTGGCCCTCGGCGCGTTCCTCGTCCTCAAGCAAGTCATCGGACCGGGCGTACTGTTCGCAAACATGATCCTGTCCTCGAAAGCCTTAGCGCCATTCGAGCGGGTCGCGGGTTCCTGGCAGGGCCTCGTTGAAGCGGGGCAAACCTATAAGCGCCTGAGCAAACTTCTTGAAGGCTACGAGCCCAACCCCATTGCCACGGCGATGCCGCGCCCGACCGGCCTGATCGAGGTCCAGAACCTTGTCTTCACGCTGCCTAACGCCAGAGAGCCGCTGCTCAAGAACATTTCGTTCGCACTCCGTCCCGGCGAGGCGCTCGGCATCATCGGCCCCTCGGGCGCCGGCAAGTCTACCCTGACGCGGATGCTCATCGGCATCTGGAAGCCGACGGAAGGGCATGTCCGCCTCGACGGCATGGAGGTCCATTCGTGGGACCGCGCCGCCTTCGGGCGCCATGTCGGCTACCTGCCCCAGGACACGGAGCTGTTCACCGGCACGGTGCGCGACAACATCGCCCGGTTCCGCACCGACGTCTCCGACGAGGCCGTGACC